>ERZ778017.2165-NODE-2165-length-16644-cov-5.201941_pt1 | contig 16644 bp, 12 predicted proteins | sample MGYA00375747_ERZ778017 | MGnify/ENA primary metagenome ERZ778017 (study PRJEB29350, sample SAMN05509838) | bioreactor metagenome | biome: bioreactor; material: wastewater | place: South Africa: University of Cape Town | collected 2014-03-17 ...
AAGTCGCGGACGCGGATCGGCTTCTTGTCCCGCGTGTAGGCGACGATGATGTTGCCGAGGCGCTGTTCGAGATCCTTCAAATCCTTGGCGAGGCAGAAGACAGCCATCACCTCGGAAGCCACCGTGATGTCGAAGCCGCTCTCGCGCGGATAGCCATTCGAGACCCCGCCAAGCGAATTGACGATCTCGCGAAGGGCGCGGTCGTTGACGTCGAGAACGCGCTTCCAGGTGACGCGGCGCTGGTCGATGCCGAGCGCGTTGCCCCAATAGATGTGGTTGTCGATCATCGCGGCGAGCAGATTGTTGGCGCTGGTGATCGCGTGGAAGTCGCCGGTGAAGTGCAGGTTGATGTCTTCCATCGGCACGACCTGAGCGTAGCCGCCGCCCGCCGCGCCGCCCTTCATGCCGAAGCACGGACCGAGAGACGGCTCGCGCAGAGCCATGATGGCCTTCTTGCCGATGCGATTGAGCCCGTCGCCGAGACCGACCGTCGTCGTCGTTTTTCCTTCACCCGCCGGAGTCGGGCTGATCGCCGTTACGAGGATCAGCTTGCCGTCCTTATTGCTCTGAATCTTATTGATATAATCGAACGAGACCTTCGCCTTTGTCCAACCGTAGGGGATCAGCGCGTCGGCAGGCACGCCGATCTTGGCGGCGATGTCTGCGATCGGCTTCGTTTTGGCTTCGCGCGCTATTTCAATGTCGGTCTTGACGGACACAGGAAATTCCTCCGAGGAAATCTTATTTCTCAACACTGAATTCTACAGGCTGAGCGACTGGTGGGCGGCGCGGATATTGGACTTTCACGCGCGGCGCGCCAAGCGGCTGCGTCTAAAAATCTCTCTTTGTGCTTGCATAAACCATCGCGAGGGGAGCCGGACGATTGCTAAGTGCGTTCGCAAACTTTGCCAATGAGAAGCGACCTACCTCCGGCCCCTCTTCTATAATGTGACGCAATAGGCAACAACCGACCCAAGATGACGAGACCTACCTTGCAATACGAAGTCGCGCCCTTGCCAACTCGCCGTGGAGAGAAAACGCTGCGGAGGCGCGTCTACGAAATCATCGAGACGGGCCATGGCGAAACTCGGGCGAGCAAGCTCTTCGACACGTTCATCGTCACGCTGATTCTTTTGAACGTCGCAGGCTTCATTGCCGAAACCGTTCCGGCTATCCGAGTGCAATGGGGGCCGCTGCTCTATGACTTCGAAATCCTGTCGGTCGCGATCTTCTCCGTCGAATATGCGTTGCGGCTCTGGACGGCCGTTGAAGTTCCCTATCTTTCCAAGATGCCGCCCTGGAAGGCGCGCGTCGTCTTCGCGACCACACCGGCCCTGCTGATCGATCTCTTCGCGATCCTGCCGTTCTATCTCAGCCATTTCTTCGCGATCGATCTCCGTGTGCTCCGGACGCTGCGCTTACTGCGGTTTTTGAAGCTCTCGCGATATTCGCCGGCGATGTACACGCTGATCCGTGTGCTGTCGAACGAGCGCCGGGCGCTGCTCGGGGCCGGACTGCTTCTCGTAACTGCGCTGCTCTTCTCGTCCACCTTGATGTACTACATCGAAGGGGAGGCGCAGCCCGACAAATTCGGCAGCGTGCCCGCTGCCGCCTGGTGGGCGATCGCAACGCTGACGACCGTCGGCTACGGCGACGCTACGCCCATCACTGCGCTCGGCAAGCTCGTCGGCGGCGTGACGATGGTCATCGGGCTCTGCATCCTTGCGTTACCCGTTGCGATCATCTCCACGGGCTTTGCGCAGGAACTGCACCGGCGCGATTTCGTCGTGACATGGTCACTGATGTCGCGTGTGCCGCTTCTCGCGAGGCTCAATGCCAAAGAGGCAGCGGAGATCATGCCGTTGCTGCAGGCGCATAACTTTCCTCCGCACGCCGAAATCATCCGAAAAGGTTCGCAGGGCGACGCGATGTATTTCATCGCTTCGGGACGCGTCACACACGATGGCGCAAACGGGCCCGCAATGTACGGTGCTGGCGCTGTCCTGGGCGTCGCCGCGATGTTTGCAAACGACGTCTATGACAGCTCCATCGTTACGGCATCAAAATGCCGGTTGCTGAAACTTCAGCGCGAGGATTTCCATCGCCTCTCAGCAGCTCACCCACGCGTGGCGTCGCGCATTCGCGAACTTGCCGAGAGTCTCATCTCGGATGCTCCCGATGCGAAGACGCTGGCGACGGTGGACGTCTAACGCAAGTTCGTCGTTATCGCCTCAAAAGCGCTGTCGAAATTCCCGGTAATTCCGAATTGCAATTTCGCGGCTTGCGCTATTTCGAAATTGCCAATTGCGTTTCGCGTTTCGACCGCCGGTAAAAAGCGATGATGCAATGACTCGTTGTCATCCAATTGTCTTGATCAATTGGGCTTGAGCCGACTGCCGTTTCGTTCATCGACTTTACGAAAGGGTAAGTACCGTTTCGACGTTGCATCTGCTTAGGCTGATTGCTGTCGATTCAGCGCGCGGCACCAGCATTCGGTGGGACCGTAAAAAGTATGCCGCCGACGCGCCCGACACCATGAAACAGGGTAGCAAGTTACACCAGCTTGCGGCTCGCTCAGGAGATAAAACGCATGAAAACGATTCTGGCCGCAGCGGCTTTTGCTGCACTTGCTATCGGTTCGTCGGTCGCGGCTAACGCCGTTACGCTTGCCGGCGTTCACGCTGGTGACAACGCTACACTGGTGCAGCTGACGACGTTCCACCACCACCGTCACAAGCACTGCGCCGTTCGTCACGGCCACCGCCACTGCTGGTGGAAGTAATTCGTCCAAGCCGACGATAGCCTATCGAGAGGTGGCGCTCCGGCGCTGCCTCTTTTTTTGTTTCGATTGCCGCTAACCGACCGCGCGGACGACGAGCACCGTCGCGTTATCCTGGTAAGGCTCGCGCACGGCTTCAATGGCGCGGATGATGGCCGTGGCGACCGCTGCGGCGCCATCCTTGGCATACCCCTGAATCACGCGCGCGATTTCCGTCTGATCGAGGGTCGCGATGCCATCGCTCGCGAGCACGACGTAATCACCAGCTTCGAGAGCGAGCGGGCGCTGCGAGACGTCGAGCAAATCGATATCCTCGCCCGTCACCGCGGACCGCAGCATGTGACGGCGCGGGTCTCGGCGCGCTTCCATTTCCGTCAACTTGCCCTCGGCGACCATGCGATCGAGTTCCGGCGCAAGCGAATGATCTTCGTTCAGTAGCGCGACCTCGCCGCGGCGGAAGAGAAACAGCGGACTGTCGCCGACGCTCACCCACTCGATACCGCCGGGTCCGAAGGCCGTGCCGATCAGCGTCGAGCCCATCCCCGCGAGCAACGGGTTTTCCTCGATCTTGCCGGCGACGGCTTTGTTGGCGGCCTTCAGCGCCGCAATGAGGCGGTCTACGGATGATCCGGAATGCTCGGCTGCGGCGGCGAGAAACTCCTCGCACACGGTACGGCTCGCGAGCGCGCCCCCGGCGTGGCCTCCCATCCCATCGGCGAGAACCGCGAACCCGCCAGCGTCATACGCGGGCCCCTCGCTCGACAGCATAATGCCTTCGCCGCCGTCCGGCCGGAAGGCGGCTGCATCTTCCTGATAATCCCGGGCTCCGCGCGTCGCGGCGACAGCATGCTCGAACGGCAGCATTCGATCCTTAAGCTTCGGAAATCTCAGACCAGTCGAAATCACTTCCGCAGAACGGCAGGAATGCGACTTGCGTACGTCCGAGCGTGATGACGTCCATAGGCTGCAGCGGCACAGGTCCTGCCGGTCGTTTGTCATTCACAGACACGACATTTGTCTTAGCAAGGTTTGGCACAAAGAGGAAAGATCGATCGGTTGAATCGTAGCGCAAATAGGCCTGCGCCTCGTTCGAAATGGCATCGTCGCCGAAATCCAGGGGAATGCGGTTGCCGGTTGAGCGTCCGACGGTGTTGTTGCCCTCGAACACAGGCCGGTAGGAGCCAAGTCCCGGCCCGCCGACCACGATCAGAAAGCCGACGACGGGGTCGCGCTCGAACACGTTGCGTTCAATCTGCTGGCGGCCTCTGACGAGAACGGTGCGCGGAGACGCTTCCGGTTCAGGATCGGCCTTTTTTATCTTTTCGGGGCGAACGACGCGCGTCGTCGGCGGAACGTCCTCATCGTTGGCGGCCGCAAGCGACTCCGGCCGCTGTATCGGGTGTTCCGGGGCCGTGCGCGCCAGGCGTGCGGCTTCCTCGGCACTCAGGCTCTGCGGTTTTGGCAACGGCGGAGGTCCTTTGTCATCGATTGCCTTTGCCGCAATCGAAGACGCTTTCGGCGTCGGGGCCACGATCTCGATCGGCTCATCGTCGCGTCCGGCCGCAAGCAGGGCGTCACGCAACGAACCAAGGAATTTGTGCCCCTTCACGGCTTTCGCCTCGTTCCCTGCGGTCGTCTCGCCGTGCTCGGCCATGCTTCCATCTCCTCATGGTTTGTCATGCACGGCAGACGCCGTGCCGTTGAATTCAGAGTGCAACGCATGAACTGAAAACGCGTGGAACCGCTTGAAGAACTGGCTACGAGAGCCCGGCGTGAAATCGCAATTTTCCGGGACCCAGCTGAATGAGATCGCCGTCGCTGAGGCGCGCTTCGCAGCAGCGCCTGCCGTTGACGATGAGCCCGTTGCCTTCGACACCCGACAAATCAGTGATGTGCCAAGCGTCGTAGTCTTCGCGATGAATTGCGGCGTGATAACGATGAACCGCGCCGCTCGGAATGCGGATATCGTTGTCGTCCTCGCGGCCGATCCGGAGCATGTCGCGTGGGATGGGGCAGTGCATGACCGCTTTTCCGGCCTCGATCTCGACGAAAGGATTTCTCCTGGGGGCAACAGCCTCGCAGGCGATCTCCGCCTCGAAATCGTCATCTCTTCCCGGCCTGTAGCGTCGCGTTGCATCGGCGGGCAAACGAACCACACGGGCGACGCGAGATAGAAGCGCGAGAAGCGGTAGCCCGAGGGCCAAGCCCAGGCCGAGCATCAGAGCAGGGGCGACGCGGTAGCCGCGGATTATCGCGATTTTCGCCGCTTCGGCGAGTTGCAAGCCGGCGGCGTCCAGTGCGCCGGCGCTAAACCCGTGGGCAGGCGGGCTTGCGAGCATAAACAGGATCAGAGCCGAAAGTGCTCCGATCGCCCATATGCCAGTTCGCGAAGGCGCAGCCATCATGATTTATGCCCAAATCGCGTCTAGCGATTCTGGTGCAACGATGGCGGCGGCAACATGGCCGGAAAGCGACACCATCGAGATTAATTCATCCAATGTTTGTTGCCCGTCGAGAAGCCATATTCTTGCGTCATGCGGGCGAAGCATTGACAAGGGTGATCGGGCTGGTCTCTACGACGCCAGCAAGAAAAAACGTACAACCGCAAGCGCGGACACGCGCGTGGGGACCATGACGCAACTTGTCGCTTTACCTGACGGCACGGAGCTCGCGGGCGATTATAAAATCGTGCGCGTTCTTGGAGCGGGCGGGTTCGGTGTCACGTATCTGGCGGAAGAACCGGAACTCTCGCGGCTCGTCAGCATCAAAGAGTATTTTCCGAGCGATTTCGCGTCGCGGTTGCCGTCGCTGGAGGCCACGCCGCGCTCCGAAGGGTGCAAAAGCGATTACAACTGGGGCCTCGACCGCTTCGTGGACGAGGCGCAGACGCTCGCCAAATTCAATCATAACAACATCGTCAAGGTGCATCGCGTCTTTCGCGCGAACAACACCGCGTACATGGTTCTGCACTTCGAGTAAGGCAAAAGCCTCAAGACGTGGCTGAAGGATCTCGGGCGCGCGCCGCGGCAGAAGGAACTCGACACCATCGTCGGGCCGCTGCTTGACGCGCTCGAAGTCATCCACAATGCCGACTTCCTGCACCGGGACATCGCACCCGACAACATCATCATCCGCAACCTGGGCGATCCAGTGCTCATTGATTTCGGAGCGGCGCGCAGCGACATCGCCGCTCACTCCAAGACAAAAACCGTGTCGGCTCTCGTCAAGCCGGGCTACAGCCCATACGAGCAATACGCGGAGACGAGCCGCCAGCAGGGGCCATGGACCGATATCTACGCGTTCGCGGCGACGCTTTATCACGCGGTGACGGGCAAGCGGCCGCCCGATTCTCCGTCGCGCATGCTGAAGGACGAGATGGTGCCGGTGCGCGAGGCGACGCTCGGCGGCTATCGCAGCACGTTTCTCGATGCTATTCAGCAGGGGCTTACGCTGGCCGTCGATGGCCGTCCGAAGTCGGTTGCCGTTTGGCGGAGCGCTCTTCTCGCACCCGAGCCGGAGAAGCCCGGCATTTTTCAACGCTTCAAGGAAAAGACCGAGGTTCGCCGACGGAAGGAAGAAGAGCAGCGGGCAAGCGAGGCGATCGTGAGCACGGTCGTCCCGCCGCCGCCCGACGCACCGGGTCCCAAGGGCGGTCTCCTGGATTTCTTCGACGCGCTCAAGCAGCCTGCGGAGGCGGACGCCCCAGCTCCGTCGCCCGCTGCATCCAATCCGGTACCCGCCGCCTCGAAAAGACAGCTGGCCGCCAACAAGGCGAAGCCCGAGAAAGCCAAAGTAAAAAAGGAGAAAGCGCCGGCTAAGGTCCCGCCGCTTCCGCCGCTACCCAGGCCCGCGGGGAAATTTCGGTCGAAGCAGAAATCCCGCACGAAACCCGATGTCGGGCGTCGTCCCCTGACGCGCGGGCTAAAATCGAAGGTGATCGTCGCCGTGGCGCTCGCCGCTCTCGGCTTCGCGTTCCATGACCGGCTGCCGAAGCTCCTCAAGGTCCAAGAGTCGGACATCACGACCGGGGCGATATCACGTCCGGCCAGCGGAGAGCCGTCCCTCAAGCAGACGGCTCAGATCAAAGCGGATGACAGCGCGATCGAGGACCTGGCGCTGAGCGGCGACGGCCGATTGATCGTCACGGCTTCACATCAGCCCGAACTCAAAATCTGGTCCTTCGATTCGCATGAGCCCAAGGGCGTCATCGCGCTCGAAGATGGCCCGGCGACATCGCTGGCGGTGCGCAACAATCGCGCCGTGACCGGGCATGCCAACGGCGCCGTCGACGTCTACGACCTCGGTAGCAAACAGCGGCTCTACCGTTTCAAGCGCAACGACGCGCGGATCTGGGGAGTGGCGTTCGTCGGCTCGGACGATCGCATCGCCGCCGCCAGTCACGACTGGACGGTGAGCATCTGGGCGACATCATCGGAAAGCGCGCCAGCCGCGGTTCTCGAAGGCCATGAGAACGCAGTGCAAGCCGTTACGGCAGATCCTTCCGGAGAGTGGCTGGCCTCCGGAGGTGCCGACCGCACGGTCAAGATTTGGAACGTCGCAGGAAAAGACGTTCGGCGCACGTATCGCAATAACAGCGACTTCATTTCGGCGCTGGCGTTCTCACCGAACGGGACGCTTCTCGCTGCCGGCAGCCTCGACGGCACGGTGAAAGTCCTGTCGCTCAATTCTTACCGCGTGCAACGCACGTTCACAGGCCAGAAGGCGCGGATCACATCCGTAGCGCTGTCGAGCTTCGACGATCTTCTCGCCTCCGCGTCGGAAGACGGGGTCGTGCGCGTGAGAAGCCTCAAACGCTCGCGGCAGCTGCTGGCGCTTCCCGGTCTCGGCTCGGGAGCCAAGACCGTCGCGTTCAGCAACGACGGCCGGACCTTGCTGACGGGCGGGCAGGACGGCGTGGTGCGGTTCTGGCAGACCACCGATCCTCAGGTTGCACAGCAAAATTGACTCGAACCGGTTCTCTCTGACTCGTTTCCTCACATTTAACATCGAATAGCATTATGCTTTGTCCATCGAATCGATGGAGGTGCCTTCGCAATGGATATGGACGCCGTCCTGCTGGCTCGCATCCAATTCGCCTTTACGATCACGTTTCACATCATTTTCCCGAGCTTCTCGATCGGGCTCGCCGCCTTCATAGCGACGCTGCTTGTCCGCTGGCGCATGACGGGCAAAGAGCATTTCCGCAAACTGGCGCGCTTCTGGACGAAGATATTCGCCGTTTCATTTGCGATGGGCGTCGTTTCGGGCATCGTCCTTTCCTACCAGTTCGGGACGAACTGGGCGGGCTTCTCGGTGGTTGCCGGGAACATCGTCGGCCCGCTGATGGGCTACGAAGTTTTAATGGCGTTCTTCCTCGAAGCGACGTTCCTCGGCATCATGCTGTTCGGATGGGAACGCGTCTCGCCAAATCTGCACGTATTGTCAGCCATTCTGGTTGCGCTCGGCACATCGATGTCCGCGTTCTGGATTCTCGCGGCCAACAGCTGGATGCAGACGCCGGACGGATTCGAGATGAGGAACGGCGTCGCCTATCCGGTCAGCTGGTTCCACATCATTTTCAATCCGAGTTTTCCCTATCGTTTCGCGCATATGTTCACGGCCGCGTACCTGACGACTTCCGTCGTCGTGCTGGCCGTCGGCGCCCGCTATCTGGTGACGAGTCGCTTCATCGAAGAGTCAAAGACGATGATCCGCATGGGCCTCGGGATGGTCGCCGTTCTGGCGCCGCTGCAGCTCTTCATCGGCGACCAGCATGGGCTCAACACGGCAAAGTACCAACCGGTAAAGCTCGCCGCGATGGAAGCGCATTGGGACGGGAGCAAACCGGCCGAGCTTGTGCTGTTCGCGTGGCCCGACGCCAAAGCCGAGACCAATCATTTCGAAGTCGGCATTCCCCACCTCGGCAGCCTGATCATCACGCATAATCCGGACGGGCTCTTCAAGGGCCTCAAGGATTTCAAACCGGACGAGCGGCCGGCGCTGCTGCCGATCTTTTTTGCGTTTCGGGCGATGGTCGGCATCGGGCTGCTGCTGATCGCCATCGGGCTGACCGGTGCCTATCTCTGGTGGCGCGGGAAATTATTCGAGGCAACGTGGTACTTGAAGCCGCTGACTTACGCTTGGCCACTCGGCTTCATCGCGATCATTTCGGGGTGGTGGGTCACGGAAACCGGGCGCCAGCCTTATCTTGTCTACGGCATTCTCAAGACGGTCGACGCGGTATCACCCGTCTCGTTCGGCGCGGTCCTGACGACGCTGATCCTTTTCGTGCTGATCTACACGAGCGTCTTCTCGATGGGCATCCTGTACATCAACAGGCTGATCGAGAAAGGCCCGCAAGGTGAAGCCATTGCGGCGTCCGGGGATCCTTCGCTCGGCGCGCATCCGCTCACTGCCGCTCAAAGCGCGACGCGCAGCGCCCTCGGATCGGAGGAGTAGCATCGATGGACACGCTCACTTACATGCTGCCGCTCATCTGGGCCGCGATCCTTGCCATCGCCGTGACGCTCTACGTGATCCTCGATGGCTTCGGGCTTGGGCTTGGCATTCTTTTTCATTTCGAGCGCCGCGAAGAACAACGCGACGTCATCATGAACACGATCGCGCCGTTCTGGGATGGCAATCAGACGTGGCTCGTGCTTGGCGGTGGCGGCTTGCTGGCGGCATTTCCGAAGGCCTACGGCGTCATCATGTCGGGGCTTTATATCCCAATCATCGTGATGCTGCTGGCGCTGGTGTTTCGCGGCGTCGCGTTCGAGTTTCGCTGGGTGGCGAAGCCACGCCAGGAGTTCTGGGATCTTGCTTTTTCCTGGGGCGCTCTGGTCGCCGCTTTCGCTCAAGGCGTCGTGCTCGGAGGCTTGCTGCAAGGTCTCGCCGTTCAAGGCGATCATTTTGCGGGGGGGACGTTCGATTGGCTGACGCCGTTTGCGCTCTTTTGCGGGTTAAGCCTCGTTGCTGGCTATGCACTGCTCGGCACGACGTGGCTCATCTACAAAACCGACGGCGAGCTTCAGGATTGGGCGCGTGATATAGCGAAGATCGTTCTTCTGCTCGTGGTGGCCGCGACCGCCATCGTCAGCCTGTGGACGCCCTTGACCGTCCCGCGTATCGCGGAGCGATGGTTCTCATGGCCGGACATCGCATTGTTCGCGCCCGTGCCGCTGCTCGTCATCTATGCCGCATGGCGCTGCTGGCATGGCATCGAGAACATCGGCAATGACGCCGAGCCCTTCATCGCCGCCGTTGCCTTGTTTCTCCTGGGCTTCGTCGGGCTTCTGATTTCGAACGTGCCGTACCTTGTACCGGCGTCGATGACGGTCTGGGAGGCGGCGGCGGCGCCCAGCTCGCAACTGTTCATGCTCGTCGGGACGCTTTTGCTTCTGCCGATCATCCTCGGCTATACGATCTTCGTTTACTGGACGTTCCGGGGCAAAGTGCGGGCGGGCGAAGGCTACCACTGAGGGCCCTCGCGCATTCTAGCGCTGGCGGGCGAAGGGGATCCGCTTTCGAGCCAAAGGGCTGCCATACTTCATTTCGAATAATCCACGAGCGAGTCGTACGGGAGGCTGCCAGAAATGTTCGGCTGGCGAGGGCGCAGCGAAGGATTTGAGTGGAAGGAATACGTGCGCACCACGATTCTGGTGCGGCGCGCGGACCGCCAGCGGCGCGTCGAGGATGTACGGGCAGCGGCCGTCGCGAAGGTGAAAAACGTGGCCGACGCAGGCGCCGAAGCCGGGCGGGCGAGCATATCGTTCATGGGGTCTCAATTTTCTAAATTCCTTTGGGTGGTCAGCGAGGCTCTGCTGGATTTCGCCGCCGCTACCGTCAGCGTCCTGCGTCGCTGGGCGAAATTCTTGCTCGCGGTGCTGTCAGATGCTTTCGGAGTGATACTGGCTCCACTCGGCGGGACGCTCGGCCGTCCAATCGCGGGCCTACGCGCGATGGGGAAAGACCTGCCGGGCGTCGCGCAAAAGCTGCCGATCAAGTCGCACCACGTTATCGCCGCGCTTGGGGCGTTGGGGTTGATCTATATCGGCGGCCCGATCCTCAGAAGCGCTGACGGCGTCGCCGTTGCGAAATTTACACCCGATACAGCCAAGCCCGCCGCCGGCAGTACGACGGTGATTTCGGGAAGAGCCGTCGCGATCAGCGGTGACCTTATGCGCGTCGGCGGTACGCTCGTGCGGCTCAGCAACGTGGAGGCCCCGGACGCGCATCAGCCTTGCCATCGCGCTAACGGACGACGCTGGAACTGCGCTTCGGCTGCGAAAGCAGGGCTGGCGCGTCTCATTCGCCGCCGGACGGTGTCGTGCACCCCGACCGGGCAAGAGGACGGAAGCGCCATCGTCGCGCAATGCCATACCGAAAAGATCGACGTCGCGGCGGAACTGGTGCGGCACGGATATGTTTTTGCCGTCCGCTCGTTCTTCGGCTCGTTGAGCGGCGAGGAGGATGCAGCGCGGGCCGCCAAGGCCGGGATCTGGCAGGGTGAAATCCTGCGCCCGCAGGCGTGGCGCGATCAGGAATGGCAGGACGCCATGCACAGCGCGCCGGACGGCTGCCCGATCAAGGGATACATTCGCGCCTCCTCGAAGCTTTATGCGCTGCCGTGGTCCGAAAACTACGACCGCACCAAGGTCCGTATCGATAAGGGCGGGCGATGGTTCTGCAGCGAGGATGACGCGAAGGCTGCGGGGTTTGCGCCGTCGAGCCGCTCTTAGCGGCCACCCCTATTCTCATACAAAGAACCCGCGGTCGGGGGAGACCGCGGGCGAAACAGAACCTGCGCCTTGTGGGGGTAGTTGGGACGGCGCAGACGCTCTATCGCAATACTACATCGCAGTGCGGCGAGGGTTTCAAGGTCGCGCGCACTCTGATTCGCATTTTGCCGTCAAGATGTGTCTCTTTCGTTGGCGAGGCTGACAAAATTGCAACTTAGGCTTTCGCTTCCCCGATCGGACGCTCCCCAATGGTTGGTTCAGCCCCTTCGGTCGGCGTTGAGTTGGCGAACATTCGGCCAATGTGCCGCCAAGCCTGCGGAGCTAAGCGTCGAACGAATAGGCATAAAATCTATGTTGCAGAATCATACCGGACTGCCATCCGAATGTTTTTGATGGGCAATGAGAACTCGTCTGCCGGGGCCGTATTCCAATATATGCGACTAAGGTGATGTCTTGCCGGGCGGGATGCGTTGGCAGCCAACGGGTTCAAGGATGTTTGTCAGGCTGGTCCTGGAGGCTGTGCACGGTCTTGGCAGGGCCGCGGCGTCTCATGCCGACACGCACCGCGCGGAGATCAACAAAGAGCTTATGGATCGCGCGAGGGACGAAGCGCGTTATTCACATGCGGATCGCTCGGAACGCTTCCTCTCGTGCGATCGTGCCGACGATCTCCCCATCGAGCTGACAGTGCGGGATACGAGGTCGGCGATCCTAGGCCAGCACACGGCTGGTGGCGACGTGCTGCCATGACGTCATCCGAGTCAGAAACGAAGTCGGAGTAGGTCATCCATACAAATGACACAAAAACAAGGACTGAGGGGCCGACGGATACCGGCTCCCTTTTTTATGATCCCGGCCGACCGCAGGCTGGAGCCGCTAAAACCGCTTCTCCAAAAACGACACATAACGCGTGAATTTTTGCAAATAGCGTCGCCAACGCCGCTTCGCGAGATAAGATGACTATGCTACCCGAGGCCGACCAGTGGACGGCATTTGATTCCACTCACGGGAGACCACGATCTTGAATCTGAGCGTAAAGCAGCCGCTTCGTGCGGAGAGCCGTGCCGAGCTTCGCGGACGCGATGTGCGACTTGCACCGGTTGTCGAGCCGGAAGTGATGCCGGAGTCGCAAAAGCAGCGCGTGCGCCGCTTGGCTGCACACTGCCAGAAATATCGCGGCGCGCTGCCACGTCTCGCAGCCCAGCAGCTCGTTACGACATTGGTCCCGCTGGTTCTGGTTCTCGCGGTGATGTTCGCGACCGTCGAACATGCGTATTGGGCGACGCTGCTTCTCGCCATTCCTGCCGCCGGCCTTCTGGTGCGCGCCTTCATCATCCAGCATGATTGCGGGCATGGCTCGTTCTTCGCGTCGCGTTCGCTCAACGATTTTGTCGGCAGATGCATGAGCGTGCTGACGATGGCGCCTTATGGCGTCTGGCGCCGGGAACATGCGCAGCATCACGCGACCTCGGGCAACCTCGACCGGCGCGGCGCCGGCGATATCGATACGTTCACCGTCAGGGAATACCAGCTGCTTTCGCCGCTGCAGAAGTTCCGCTATCGCCTTTACCGCAATCCCTTTTTCCTTTTCGGGATCGGCGTACCGGCGTATTTCGTGATTTTGCAACGGCTGCCGTGGCTGCATGCGCTTCCGGCGCGCGATACCTGGCGCAGCGTCGCCGGACTCAATATTGGGCTGGTCGTCTTCTACCTGCCGCTTGTTTACTGGTTCGGCCTTGCGAACGTCCTCTGGGTCGGTCTGCCGGTTCTGCATATCGCGGCCGCCGCCGGTGGTTGGCTTTTCTTTATTCAGCACCAATTCGAGGAAACGACTTGGGATAAGGCCGAGGGCTGGGACTTCCAGGTCGCCGCACTGCTCGGGTCTTCCTATTACAAGCTGCCGAGCGTCCTGAACTGGTTCACCGGCAACATCGGGCTGCACCATATTCATCATCTCAACAGCATGATTCCGAATTACCGGCTGATGGCTTGCCTCAACGCGAGCCCGGAGCTGAAAGCGATCAATAAGCTGACGCTGCGTGACAGCCTGAGGTGCGCACGGCTGAAGCTATGGGACGAGGATGGCCGCCGTCTGATCAGTTTCAACGAGCTGCCCGCGATGTCGTGAATGCGAGCTGCCGTGCGATGACGAATACCGATCGACGCGAAGCGGACGACGAGCTGCTTACGATTCGCGATTGGTTGCGCTATGCCGTCAGCGCCATGACACGCGCTGGCGTCGTCTACGGCCACGGAACGGGAAACGCGGTCGATGAGGCTGCGTTTATTATCCTCTCGGTTCTTGATCTGCCGATCGACGACATCAATCCCTGGCTTGACTGCCGTCTGCTCCGAGCCGAGCGGGACGCAATCGGTGCAGTCGTTTCGGAACGCATCGCGACGCGCAAACCCGCCGCATATCTGACGAAGTGCGCCTACATTCAGGGCCGCAAGTTCTACGTCGATGAGCGCGTGATCGTGCCCCGCTCGTTCATCGGAGAGCTCCTCGCGCAAGACCAGCTTGCTTCGATCGTGCCCGATGCTTCCTCGATCCGGCGCGTGCTCGACATGTGCACGGGTTCCGGCTGCCTTGCGATCCTTGCGGCGGAGGCATTTCCCAACGCGGAAATTCATGCAAGCGACATTTCGCATGCCGCGCTTGCCGTCGCCGAGCGCAATGTCCGAGATTATGGCCTGCAAGAGCGCGTTCGGCTTTTCGCTGCCGATTTGTTCGAAGGCCTTCCCCCCGATCCCTACGATCTGATCATTTCCAATCCGCCCTATGTGGCGGCGGCTGAAGTGGCGGCGTTTCCATTGGAATATCAAGCCGAGCCGCAGCTCGCGCATCTTGGCGGCGCCGATGGTCTTGATATCATTCGGCGCATTCTCCATAGCGCCGCCGACCATCTCACAGCCGATGGCAGCCTGCTGGTGGAAATCGGAACGGGGCAGGAGGGGCTCGAAGCGTCTTTTCCGAATCTACCGTTCTTCTGGCTCGACACGGCGCGGAGCGGAGGCGAAGTTTTTGGGCTCTCCGCTTCCGATCTCCGCCACTTAGCACGCCAACCGGACTCGCGAGATGGCGAGCGCCGCCATCATCATCCGGTCGCTGACTGACCTGCGCGTCACTCTGCCTTTGCTCGCGATCAGCCGAACGCGCCAAAGTGATGCTCGATACCCGTGCCGATCTCGCGGACGAATTCGTAGGAAATTTCCATCGGGGTCAGAATTTCCGTCTCGAGGCGCGCGTAGTCGTCGATACCGCGCGGGCGATAGGTCGCCTGTTCATCGAACTCGGAAGCGCCCTTTTCCTCGAGGTTCTTGGCCGAGTGCGGGAACGCCTTGCGCAAGATGTTCAAGACTTCCGGAATGTCGAGTCCCATGGCCATTTCAAGGACTTGCGCATGCGATAGGCCGTCCTGCGGGGTGAAGCGGGGCAACTGCGCCGCTAAGATGAAGATGCGCATGATCAGCGCCAGGCGCAAAGCCTGAAGGAGATCAAGCTCCAGACGGTTCTCGTCAGGGACGCTTCCGGCCTCGATTTTCAGATCGGCGAGAATGGCGTGCAGATCGATCGCATCGAGACGCAGGAGGTGGACCAGCTCGCTGATCGATTCCTTGCGATGATCCGGCAGCAAATGCGTCGCGAGCGTACGGAACGCGCTGCTCAGATTCTGCTCGCGTCCCCAAGAGGCGCGTGAGGCCCAGAGCCCCGCGTTAAAGACCTGCGCATTCGCGCCCATGGCGTTGAGGCTCGACATCCTCTTGGCATAGGCGATCATGTCGAGAAGCGAGCGTAGCCGCCTCGAACTATTTGCAAGTTTGTTGAACCGATCGCTATCGGAACCGACGGCGGTACCGAGCCCCGCCACGACGTTGGCGATGTAGCCGAACTGTTGCAGGATGGCATTGTTCGGGATGGCGCGCATACGCGCGGGGTTGCCGCGATCCGACGTGTGCTCGCCCTGGCGCTTCACGGGCCGAGAGCCCGTTTTGAACAGCAAGTTCGGGCCAAAAGCGCCAAGGACGGAGCGATAGCCGTCGTGCGCGAAGAGACGCTGCTGAAACGTGCGCAGGCGCAGGAAGAAATCGAGGCTGAAGTTATGCGCCTCGTAGAACGGATCGCTTTCAGGCTCGGGGATTTCGCCATCCATGACGACGGTCGCGAGAGCGCGCGTCGTCAGGGCACGATTGCCGAAAAACATGTATCCGTCGCCGCCCTGAAAGCTCGTCTCGTGCTTTACGGGGATGCTTGCGTCGGCGAAACGGCGGCGCGCTTCGTCGGTCATGAGATAATGAAGCCGGGTATGGAGCGTACCTGGATGCGCTCCCCGGCCCATCGACTCGCCGTGCGTCGAGAAGATCAGCATTTCGACGCCGTCGAGCTTGGCCCGATCCAAGAGCACCGCAAGGCCGTGATAATAGCGTTCGATCGCGAGCGTCGCGGGAATCTGACCGATGAACCGGCCGGCGTCGGAGAACCCGGTTTGGATGCTTATCCGCTTACGGATCTTGACGTAGTCGCGATAGGTTTCCTCTTCGACAAGGCGCTCCATGATGCGAGAGCCATTCTCGAGTCCCGCAGGCGTTTCGAAGAGCGGTGAAATATCGGTGATGTGGTCGACACCGAAGAGCTTGGCGAAGAACACCGCGATCAGCACGGTCGCCGGCGATTCGCATTCGGCGATGAGGAAACGGATTGGTGTTTCCTTGTCGACGTGTTTCTGAATTTGAGAGATCAGCGCGAACTGCCGGATCGCCGTTGCCGTCTCAAGGTCGAGCGTCGCGAAGTTCACGGCCTCTTGCGGGCAGTCCCTGATCATATCGACGATGCGCGCCAGGGATTGGCTTTCGGTCAAGTCCCGCGTCCAGGGTTCGTGGACGTACGCGCGGAAGGCGTTGTTCAGCTGCAATGCGTTGATGCGCAGGTGGATGTGTGACGTGCCTAGGCCCGTAGCCTCGACAAGTCCGGAAAGTGCGGCAACCGCGCGCTTCATCTGCGGCGCCTGAACGGTATCGATCAAAGATACGAACAGGGCTTGCAGCGGCTCGACGGTCAACAGGTTGTAGCCGTCGGTCTTGGTAATGACGTTGGCGGCGGCTGCCAGCGTCGACGGGTCGTGT
>ERZ778017.2167-NODE-2167-length-16637-cov-5.017549_pt1 | contig 16637 bp, 14 predicted proteins | sample MGYA00375747_ERZ778017 | MGnify/ENA primary metagenome ERZ778017 (study PRJEB29350, sample SAMN05509838) | bioreactor metagenome | biome: bioreactor; material: wastewater | place: South Africa: University of Cape Town | collected 2014-03-17 ...
GGTTCCACTCGCTGCTGTTCGCCTGGCACTGGGAGCTGTTCCTGAGCGATCCGTTCATCTTCCTGTTCTGGATCTTCATCATCGTCACGGTGTTCCTGTTCGGCCGCGGCCTGTTCTGCGGATGGATGTGCCCGTTCGGATCGCTGCAGGAGATCCTCCACAAGACGGCCGGCCGCCTCGGCCTGAAGCGCTGGCAGTTCAAGCTTGCGCAGCGTTGGCACGACCGGCTCAAGTGGGTGAAGTACGCGGTGTTCTTCGGCCTGCTGACCGTCTCGATGTTCTCGATGGGTCTGGCCGAGGTGCTCGCCGAGGTCGAGCCGTTCAAGACCACCTTCCTGGTCGGCGTCACGAACCGCGCGTGGCCCTACGGGCTGTTCGTCGCGGTGCTGCTGGGCCTGTCGGTCCTCGTCGAGCGCCCCTATTGCAAGTACCTGTGCCCGCTCGGCGGCGCGCTGGCGATGCCGAGCACGTTCCGCTGGTTCGGCCTGCGGCGCAAGCCCGACTGCAACACCTGCAAGGCGTGCGCGCGCGGCTGCGGCTCGCAGGCGATCGACGAGCACGGCCGCATCGACCATCGCGAATGCCTGCACTGCCTAGACTGCATGGTGCTCTACACCGACCCCACCGGCTGCCCGCCACTGGGCCAGGAGCGCAAGCGGCGCGAACGCGCCGGCCTGCCGCTCACGGCGATCGGCCGCGACGGCTACTACATCCCGATCGTTCCGGTGGCGACCGAAACGATGGCCGGCGCATCGCCCGCGCAGGCGGCCGGCCGGCCCGTACAGGGTATCGATCCGCGCCTGCCGACGCCGGCGGTCACGCCGCCCTACGCCGCCGGCGGCGGCCTGCTCGCCTGGCTGGCCGGCGAGTTGCGCGATCACCTGTGGCCCTGGAGCCGCCACGGCTGGGCGAACAACCGCGCGCTGCAGGCCGCGGGCATCGCGCTGGCCGCCGCGGTCACGGTGGTCTGGCTGCTTGCCGCCGACGGACGGATGTCCTCGGCCGCGGTGATCGGATGGTGGTTCGGCTGGAGCGTCTACGAGGTGCTGATCCGCATGCAGGGCAAGCGCCACGTCAAGGACGGGCCGTGGTGGGGCCGCACCTGGCGCGAGGCGGGCGTGATGGACATGCTCAGCTACGTCGGCTTCAAGAATCTGCTGATCGGCGCCACGCTGTTCCTCGCCCTCGAGGCGCTCGGGCTGATGCCCGGGTGATTCCGATGCGAGGATCGCCGCGCCCCTGCCGCCGGCGGCGCACATCGGCCGCCGCGCTGGCCTGCGCCGTCGCGGGCATCGCCGCGGCGGCGTGCACGGCCGCCGCAGCAGCCACCTGGACGGTGCGGCCCGGCCAGCCGCTGCAGCCGGTCATCGACGCCGCCGCGGCCGGCGACGTGATCGAGGTGCAGCGCGGCGTCTACGACGGCAACCTGCGGATCGACAAGCCCCTCACCCTGAGGGGCGTCGAGCGGCCGACGATCCGCGGCGGCCAGCGCGGCGACACGATTCGCGTCGAGGCGCCCGACGTCACCATCGAGGGCCTGATCGTGCGCGACTCGGGCGACAGCCTGAAGGACCAGAACGCCGGCATCTACATCCGGCCGGGCGCGCATCGCGCGGCGGTGCGCCGCTGCGACCTCACCTACAACCTGTTCGGCCTGTGGATCGAGAAGGCCGACGACGTGCGCATCGAGCACAACCGGATCACCGGCAAGCGCGACTACGCCAGCCCGCAGCGCGGCAACGGCGTGCAGCTGTACAACACGAAGGGCGCGCAGATCGTCGGCAACGACATCAGCTTCGTGCGCGACGCGCTGTACATCGACGTGTCGCACCACGCGGTGTTCCGCGGCAACCGCCTGCATCACAGCCGCTACGGCACGCATTACATGAACTCGTACCACAACCTGTGGGAAGACAACGACAGCTGGTCCAACCGCGGCGGCATCGCGCTGATGGAAGTGCGCGACAACGTCGTGCGCAACAACCGGGCGTGGGACAACCTCGACCACGGCATCATGCTGCGCACGCTGCAGGACTCCGTCGTCGAGGGCAACGTGGTGGCGCGCAACCCGCGCGGCTTCTTCATCTACGACGTGGAGTACACCACGCTGCGCGGCAACCTGGTGCTCGACAACGACGTCGGCGTGCACCTGTCGGCCGGCTCCACGCGCAACACGGTCGACGGCAACGACTTCATCGGCAACCGCGAGCAGGTGCGCTACGTCGGCGCGCGCGACGAGCGCTGGGGCGGCGAGCGCGGCAACCACTGGAGCAACTACCTCGGATGGGACCGCGACGGCGACGCGCGCGGCGACGTGCCCTACGAGGCCAACGACCTCGTCGACCGGCTGAGCTGGCGGCACCCCGCCGTGAAGCTGCTGCTGGCGAGCCCGGCGGTGCAGGCGCTGCGCGTGGTCGGCCAGCAGTTCCCGGTGCTGCGCGTGCCCAGCGTGGTCGAGCCGCGCCCGCGCATGGATCCGGCCTGGAAGCAATGGACGGCCTGGCGGACCAGGCTGCGGGGAGTGTCCGATGCGCGCTGACGCCTCGATGCTCGGCGCGGCGATCTCGCTGCGCGGCGTCAGCAAGCGCTTCGGCGCGGTGCTGGCCGTCGACGACGTCGATCTGGACATCCGCCGCGGCGAAGTGTTCGGCCTGATCGGCCACAACGGTGCCGGCAAGAGCACGCTGTTCCGGATGATGCTCGGGCTGCTGCCGCCGAGCGCCGGCACCCTCCACGTGGCCGGTGTCCCGGTGTCGGGCGGCGACGCGCGTGCCGTGCGCCGCGCGATCGGCTACCTGCCCGAGAACGTCGCCCTGTGGGACAACCTCACCGGGCTGGAGACGCTGCACTTCTTCGCGCGCCTGAAGGCGGTGCCGGCCGGCGAGTGCGCGCCGGCGCTGGCGAAGGTCGGCCTGGAGGCCGCGGCGCGACGCCCGGTGCGCGAGTACTCCAAGGGCATGCGCCAGCGCCTGGGCTTCGCGCAGGCGCTGCTGGGCCGGCCGCAGGTGCTGTTCCTCGACGAGCCCACCACCGGCCTGGATCCGCAGGCGATCCGCGCATTCTGGGACACGCTGTCGACGCTGCGCGACCAGGGCGTGACCATGGTGCTCAGCTCGCACATTCTGGCCGAGCTGCAGCATCGCGTCGACCGGCTCGCGGTGCTGGTCGCCGGCCGCTTGCAGGCGCTGGGCAGCGTCGAGCAGTTGCGCGAGGAGCGCGGCCTGCCGCTGACCGTATCGTTGCGCCTGGCCGAGGGCGACGTGCGCGCGGCAGAGCAGGCTCTGACCGCCGCGGATGCCTGCGGCGCCGTTGCCGTCGAACGCACCGCCGAAGGCCTGCGCGTGCGCTGCCCGCATTCGACCAAGGTGGCCGTGCTGCAGGCGCTCGCGCCGCTCGGTTCGCGGCTGCTCGACGTGCAGATCGCCGAACCCTCGCTCGAAGACCTGTTCTTCGGCTCGCCGGAGCGGTGGACCCGATGATCGAGATGCGACAGATATCGGCCGTCGCCGCGAAGGAGTTCCGCGACCGGCTGCGCAACCGCTGGGTGCTGGCGGTGGCACTGGTGTTCGCGGTGTTCTCGCTCGTCATCACCTACGCCGGCGGCGCGCAGCAGGGCGCGGTGGGGCTGCGCTCGCTCGAGTTCACGATCGCCAGCCTGGTGAGCCTCGTGATCTACCTGGTGCCGCTGATCGCGCTGCTGCTCGGCTTCGACGCCATCGTCGGCGAACGCGAGCGCGGCTCGCTCGACCTGCTGCTCGCGCTGCCGCTCACGCGCACCGAGCTGCTGCTCGGCAAGTACCTCGGCCTGGCCGGCGCACTGGCGCTGGCGATGCTCGCCGGCCTGGCGCTGGTCGGCGGCGTGCTGGTGCGCAACTTCGGCGCCGACGCGCTGTACCACTACGGCGGTTTCGTGCTCAGCGCGGTGCTGCTCGGGCTCGCCTTCCTCAGCCTGGCGGTGCTGATGTCGGTGCTGGCGCGCGATCGCACGCGCGCCTCGGGCCTGGCGATCGTCTCGTGGTTCTTCTTCGTGCTGGTGTTCGATCTGCTGCTGCTGGGCGCGCTGGTCGGCACCGGCGGCCGCTACGGTGGCGAGATCTTCCCGTACCTGCTGCTGCTCAATCCGGCCGACGTGTTCCGCATCCTCAACGTCTTCTCGCTCGACGAGGTGCGCAACATCCACGGAGTCGCCGGAATCGCGCTGCAGGTCCTCGGCGACGTCCGGGTGCTCGGCGCCGCGATGCTGGCATGGATCGTCGCGCCCCTGGCGCTGGCCAACTGGAGATTCAAGCCGTGAAGTCCCTCTGCAACTGCGGCCGGCATGCCGCCCTGTCGGCTGCCCCGGGCGGCGGGCGCCGCCGCTTTATCGGATCGCTCGCCGTCGCCGCACTCGGCGCCCTCGCCGGCTGCGACGGCCCCGCCAGCGGCAGCAGCGGCGGGAGCGCGGCCGCGCCGCGGGAGATCGGAGCGTCGACGTCCTGCGAGCTCGACGGCATGCTGCTGGCCGACTATCCCGGACCGAAGGCGCAGCTGTTCTACGCCGATGCCGCCGAGCCGGCATTCTTCTGCGACACCGTCGAGCTGCTCGACGTGCTGCTGCGCCCCGAGCAGGTGCGCAAGGTCAGCGCGGCCTACGTGCAGGACATGGGACGCGCCGACTGGGACGAGCCGCGCGGCCACTGGATCGACGCGCGCACCGCGTTCTACGTGCGCGGCAGCCGGCGGCACGGCTCGATGGGAACGACATTGGCCACCTTTTCCGGGGAAGCCGAGGCGCGCGCGTTCGCCGGGCAGTACGGCGGCACGGTGCTGCGCTTCGAGGAGATCAAGCCCGAGATGGTCGACCTGGGCGGCGGTGCCAGATTCGACCAGCGCATGTGATCGCCAACGGCATGCCGGCGCCGACGGCACGGGAAAACGGACGCCGCCGCTGGCTGCTCGCCGCCGTGGCCGGCTCGGCGGTCGCGGCCGCGGCAGCGCTGTTCGGCCCGGAACACCTGCCGGGAATGCAGTCCCGATCGCCATCCGGCTCACGGCCGGGATCGTCACCGACGCGGTTGCCGGCCGAGCTGTGCGTCGTCGCCCCGGCGCTGCCGTACGACCCGGCCAGCGGCCTGCCGCCGCACGCGCCCCGCCCGGTATCGGCCGACGCGCGCTGTCCGGTGTGCGGCATGTACCCGGCACGCGATCTTCGCTGGGCCGCGCAAGTGATCTATGCCGACGCGGCCGTTCACTTCTTCGATTCGCCGCTCACACTGCACCAGTTCCTGCACGACATCGAGCGGTACGGCAACGGACGCATCGCCGCCGACATCGCGGCGCGCTGGGTGACCGACTTCGAGACGGGCGAATGGGTCGACGCGGATCGCGCTTTCCACGTGCACGGCTCCGACGCGCTGGGGCCGATGCGCGCAGGCAACCTGCCCGCGTTCGCGTCGCAGGCGGCCGCGCAGCGCTTCGCGCAGACGCACGGCGGACGCGTTCTGCCCGCCGCCGCGATCGACCGGACCCTCCTGCAGACGCTGGAGCGCCGCAGCCGGCACGCGCACTGAAGAAGCCGTGAACGAATCCGCCCTGCGGCTCTTCCCGCGCGGCGAGCACCATCCGGCAGTCAGTCGAGATCGCGCCACACCCGCTTCAAAGCCGGATCGTCGCGATCGGTCTGCACCGAGAAGCCGAGCGCCTGCATCAATCGCATCATCGGCGCGTTGGCGGCGAGAACGAATCCCTCGATGCGCTCGAGGCCGCGCTTGCGCGCGTGCTCGACGATCGCCCGCATCAGCGTCGTGCCCAGGCCCTGGCGCTGCATTTCGTCGGCGATCGCGATCGCGAACTCGCAGCTGCGGCGATCGGGATTCAGCAGGTAGCGCACGACGCCGATGATCGACTCGTCCATGATCGGCTCGTCCATGATCGACTCGCCCTTTTCGCCGGGCAGCACCGCCACCAGCGCCAGCTCGCGGTCGTAGTCGATCTGCGTATAGCGCACCAGCATGCGCGGCGACAGCTCGTTCAGCGCCGAGATGAAGCGGAAATAGCGCGACTGCTCCGAAAGCGCGCGCACGAAGCGCTGCAGCCGCTCGCCGTCCTCGGCCTGGATGGGCCGGATCGTGTAGGCGCGTCCGTCGCGCAGCGTGCAGCGGCGCACCAGCTCCGACGGATACGGCATGATCGCCATGTGCGCATAGCGACGCTGGTCGTGCGGCTCGCGTGCCGGAAGCTTCGCGTCGGCGACCGCGCGCGCATCGACGGCGATCAGCCCCCCTGCGTCGGCGATGATCGGATTGATGTCCAGCTCGGCGAGCTGCGGCAGTTCGCAGACCATCTCCGAAACCCGCACGAGCAGCCGCTCGAGCGCCTCGAGATCGACCGCCGGCGCATCGCCGTATTCGCCGAGCGTGCGTGCCACCCGCGTGCGCGCGATCATGCTGCGCGCGAGAAAGCTGTTCAGCGGCGGGAACTCCACCGTCGTGTCGCGATGGATCTCCACGCGCGTGCCGCCCGTGCCGAATGCGATCACCGGTCCGAACAGCGGATCGCGGAACACGCCCACGTACAGCTCGCGGCCGTGACGGCCCAGCTTCATCGGCTGCAGCGTCACGCCCTGGATGCGCGCGGCCGGACGCGCAGCGCGCACCGATTGCAGGATCGCGTCGTACTGCTCGCGCACCTCGTTGGCGTTGCGCACGTTCAACGACACGCCGCCGACGTCGCTCTTGTGCGCGACGTCCGACGAGCTGATCTTCATCGCCACCGGATAGCCGATCCGGTCGGCTGCCGCCACCGCCTCGTCGCGGCTGGCCGCCAGCACCGTGCGGTTTACCGGAACGTGGAAGGCGTCGAGCAGCGTCTTCGATTCCAGCTCGGTCAGCACCTCCCGCCCTTCGGCAAGCGCTGCATCGAGCACCGCGCGCGCGCGGGCGACGTCGGGTGCGGTCATGTCGGACAGCGAGCGCGGCGTCTGCTGCAGTAGCAGCTGGTTCTGGTAGAAGGTGGCCACCGTCGAGAACGCGTCCACCGCGGCCTCCGGCGTGCGGTAGACGGGCACGCCGGCCGCATCGAGCCAGGCGCGCAGCGGCCGCGTCGAATTGTCGCCGAGCCAGCAGGCGAACAACGGCTTGCCCAGCGTGCCGGCGATGCGCGCGATGCGCTCGGTGATCTGCGGCGCGTCCACCCCGGCGAAGGGCGACAGCAGCGCGAGCATCGCGTCCGACTCCGGGTCGTAGGCGATGGCCTCGAGCGCGCTGGCGTAATCTTCGGCGCTCGCCTCGAGCCCCAGGTTCAACGGATTGGAGATCTCTACGCCCGGCAGCGCCGCCTCGAGCCGGCGCCTCGTCGGCTCGGTGTACGGCAGCAGCCGGATGTTGGCGAACCACGCCTGGTCGGAGGCGAGCACGAGCGGTCCGTTGCCGTTGCCGATCATCGCGAGCCGCTTGCCGAGCGGCCAGTTGCGCGACGCGAGATAGCGCACCGCCGTGAACAGCTGCGTGAACAGGCGCACCTGCACGGCGCCCGCCCGTCGCAGCGCTGCGCTGTAGATCGCGTCGCTGCCGACGATCGCCCCCGAATGCGTGCGCGCCGTCGGCCGGCTGGCGGCGTCGCGCCCGCCCTTGAGCACGACGACCGGCTTGACCGAGGCGAGCGCACGCAGCGCGCTCATGAAGCTGCGCGAATCGCGCACCGCCTCGAGATAGACGACCACCGCCTTCGTCGACGGATCGTTCGCGAGGAAGTCGAGCACCTGCGCGACGTCGATGTCGAGTTCGGCGCCCAGCGAAACCGCCAGCGAGAAACCGATCGCGGTGTCGCCGGCCCAGTCGAGGATCGCGCCGCCCAGCACGCCCGACTGCGAGACGAGCGCGACGTTGCCCGGCGGCGGCAACGCGCCGAGCCGCCCGGCGTCGAGCCTGCGCGGCGGGCGCGCGAAGCCCAGCGAGCCGGGGCCGAGCAGCCGGACGCGCGCCTCGCGCGCCATCGCGAGCAACGGCTCCGTGACGGCCGGCGGCGGCGTCTGGCACAACAGCATCGCCGCGCGCGCGCCCAGAACGATCGCCTCGCGCAGGGCGTCGAGCACGTGCGCGGAATCGACGGCGAGCACGGCGAGGTCCACGCCGATGCCGTGGTCGGGTGCACGCGCGCCCTCCGTCGCCGATTCCGCGCGCGGCGCCAGCACGATGCGGCGCACCTGCGCCTTCGACTCGCCGAGCTTGCGCCCCAGTTCCTCGACCCACTCCGGCGCCGGGGACGGCCCCGAGACGAACGCGATGCGCGAAGGATCGAACAGCGAGGTCAGCGTGTGCAGGTGTTCCACGTCGGCGGCCGAACGCGGCGCAGGGCCGTCAGTCGATTCCGATCAGCGCCCGAAGGTGCAGTTCGACGCAGCGCGCCAGCGCCGCGAGCTGGTAGCCGCCCTCGAGCGTGGAGACGACGCGGCCTTCGCAGTGCTCGTCGGCGAAGGCGGAGATCTGCGCCGTGAGCCAGGCGTAGTCTTCGTCGCGCCATCCGAGGTGGCTCATGTCGTCTTCGCGATGCGCGTCGAAACCCGCCGAGACGAAGATCATCTGCGGGGCGAAGACCTTCATCCTGGGCAGCCAGCAATCGAGCACCGCCTGGCGCATCGATGCGCCGTCGCTGTACGGCTCGAGCGGCACGTTGCACATGTTCGGGCCGCGCGGGTTCTCGCCGAGGAACGGATACAGCCGCGCCTGGAAGGTGGACACCATCATCACGCGCTCGTCGCGGGCGAGGATGTCCTCGCTGCCGTTGCCGTGATGCACGTCGAAGTCGACGATCGCGACGCGCTCGAGTCCGAGCGCATCGAGCGCGTGCAGCGCGCCCACCGCCACGTTGTTGAAGAAGCAGAATCCCATCGCCCGGCTGCGCTCGGCGTGATGCCCGGGCGGGCGCACCGCGCAGAACGCCCGTCGGTACTCGCCGGAAACCACCAGTTCGGTGGCGCGCACCAGCGCGCCGGCGGCGTGCAGCGCCGCGCTCCAGGTGTACGGGTTCATTGCCGTGTCGGGATCGACCTGCGAGTATCCCTCGCGCGGCGCGCTCGCCTGCAACTCGAGGAAGTAGCGCAGGTCGTGCGCCCGCGCGATCTGCTCCGGCGTCGCTTCGGGCGCCTGGATCGTGTCGAGGTAGTCGCTGACGCCGCGCAGCAGCAACCGGTCGGCGATCACCGCCAGCCGTTCGGGGCATTCGGGATGATGCGGCCCCATCTCATGCAGCAGGAAGCTCGGATGCGTGAGGTAAGCGGCCTTCATCGGGACTCCTCCATGCGCCACTGTAGCGTACGACGCCGCGGTAGACTCGTTCGTCCGCGGCGCCGCCGCCGACCGACTACGTTCGCCGCGACGATCGCCATGTCCGAAGCCTTCGCACGGATCCGAGCGCTCCTCCTTTCGCCACGCTGGCTCGCCCTCGCCCAGCGCGGGCTCGCCATCGTGCGGCGCAAGCCCGCGCCGCGCACCCCCGCGCTCACGCTCTGCCTGTTGGCGCCGGCGCTGGTTTCCTGCGCGAGCCTTCCCGCTCCGCAACCGCGTCCGGCGCAGCGCGCGTTCGACCGCCCGGAGAGCACCTCGCTCGGCCGCATCGTCGCCGCCGCCGCGCCCGATGCGCATTCCTCGGGGGTGCGCCTGCTCGTTTCGGGCGAGGACGCGCTCGGCTCGCTGGTCACGCTCGCCCGGCGCGCCGAGCGCTCGCTCGACCTCGAGTACTACATCGTCCGCAACGATGCGTCGGCCCGCACGCTGCTGCGCGAAGTGCACGCCGCGGCCGTGCGCGGCGTGCGCGTGCGGATGCTCGTCGACGATCTGAACACGGCCGGCAGCGACGAGAGCCTGCTGTGCCTCACGCAGCACTCGAACGTCGAGTTGCGCCTGTTCAACCCGTTTCCCGCCGGTCGCTTCTCCACCTACACGCGCATTCTCGCGTCGCTCACCGACCTCGACCGGATCAACCAGCGCATGCACGGCAAGATGTTCGTGGCCGACAACGCGATCGCCGCCACTGGCGGGCGCAATCTCGGCGACGCGTATTTCGTGCGCAGCCCGACCAGCAATTTCGTCGACCTCGACGTACTCGTCGCGGGTCCGGCCGTGCGCCGACTGTCCGCATCCTTCGATCGCTTCTGGAACGATCCACTCGCCTATCCCGTCGCCCAGGTCATGCACGAAACGCCGCACTGCAGGGGGCCGGTGTCGGAGTCGCCCCAGCAGGAGACGAACGCGCAGGGCGAGACGGTCGAAGCGCCCGATTCCACCCCGGTGCCGCCGAGCGCGCTAGCTCGCGAGCTGAAGGCGGGGCACCTGAAGATGCGCTGGGACGACGTTCGCGTGCTCGCCGACACGCCGGCGAAAATCATCGGCAACAGCGTCGCCGGCAACAGCGCTCCGGCGCCCGCGTCGGCATCGATCGCCGACGACGTGTCCCGGCTGCTCGGATCGGCGCGCACCGAACTGATCCTGATCACGCCGTATTTCGTTCCCGGCGAGCACGGCGTCGCGCTGATCCGCGCGCTTCGGCAACGTAACGTGCGCGTACGTATCCTCACCAATTCCCTGGCATCGACCGACGCGCCGGTCGTGCACGTGGGCTACGCGCGCTACCGCCCGCAGCTGATCGAGATGGGGGCGGAACTCTACGAGTTGCGCAACCAGCTGGGCACGGCGCGCTCGCAACTCGGCCGCTTCGGATCGTCGCTGGCGAGCCTGCACGCCAAGGCCGTCGTGGTCGATCGCAAGACCGTGCTGATCGGGTCGATGAACCTGGACCCGCGCTCGCAGCACCTGAACACCGAGTTGGGCGTGGTGATTCCCGACGCCGTCGTCGCCGGACAGGTCGTCCGGCTGTTCGACGACGTCACCAGCAACAGCAGCTATCGCGTGATCGAGGATGACGGGCGGCTGCGCTGGGTCGGCGGCTCGCCGAAAGTGCCCGACGCCGAGGGCAGCGAGCCGGGCGCCAGCGCCGGGCTGCGCGCGCTGATGTGGCTGCTGACGCCGTTCGCGCCGGAAGAGATGCTCTGAGGCCGGGGTGGTCGAGGGAATCGGTACCTGGGCGGGATCGTGAACCGCGCGATCGTCTTATTTGCTGACGCTGTTCCTGCAACAGGTCCAGCAGTTCAGCCCGATGAAAACCGGGCTTGCGTCACTCCCGTTCGTGCTGTGCGTGCTCGCTGAAGGTCGATCCGGCGGAGGCGGTCGGTGGCTGATCCGCAGGTCGCTGATCCGCAGGTCCGCCGGCGAAGTGGTCGGCCTCATCGGCCCGTCCGGATCGGGCAAGAGCACCCTGCTGAAATGCCCGGGCGCGGTGATCGAGCCGAGCGCCGGCCGGATGACGCTGGGCGATCGCGTCGTCCACGACGACGGCTGGAAGATCCGCGAGCCTGCGCGAGGTTTCGGGCGAGCGCACTTATCCATCCCCTCGCCGGACCTGTTGCGCCGCCTCCCAGGCGTCGATCCCGCCGGTCAACGGGCGCACGCGCGCGATGCCGCGCTTCTGCAACTGCACGGCGATCCTGGCGGCGGTGACCTCGTTCGGGCACGCGCAATAGACGACGACCTCCCGATCGCGGTCAATTTCCGCCAGTGCGCGATCGAGATCGTCCGGATCGACCGCGATCGAACCCGGGATGCTGCGCGCGTCGAGCTGGCGCAATACGTGCGACCGGGCATCGAGGATCAGCGGTGCTTTGCCGCGCTCGATCATCTCGCGCAACTCGTCGACGTCGATGCGCGCCGCGCACAGCGCCCGTCGAAACTGCCGGCGTCGCCACCAGCGATACGCTGCGTACAGAACGACGGCGACCGCCAGCCCGGTCAGCGCCCGGTTGCCGAGCATCGCCAGCGCGTCGAGCAGCCATTCGACCTCGGTGTGGAATGCCCAACCGAGCGCGATGCCGGCGAGCGCCCACAACGCCGAGCCGACACCGTTATAGAGCAGGAACGTCGGTGCCCCGACACCGAACCCGCCGGCCAGCGGAGGCGCGACGATCCCCAGGCCGGGCACGAAGCGGCCGAGCACGAGGCTGCCCGCCCCATAGCGCTCGAACGCGTTCTCCGCCTGTCGTACGCACGAGTCGGGCGACAGCGAGACGTTGCAGACCGCCTTGAGCACACGATGTCCGTAACGCCGTCCCGCGATGAACCACGCATAGTTGCCGAGCGACGACGCGACGACCGAAAGCACGAGCGCCCACAGGCCGTGGGCAGGCTCGACGAGAGTCTGCGCGCCGGCCAGGATCAGCAGCGGAAACGCCGGAACCGGCAGGCCGAACTGCTGCACGAGCACGGTACCGAAGACGATCCACAGCCCGTACTCGGAATAGAACGAACCGAGGTCCATCAGAATCCCGGATTCGGTGGTGCGCTCGACGAAGCGGGCAGCGGAACGAATTCGTCGTGGTGCCGTAAGAACTGAAGGATCGCATTTCTCGCCTGGCCAGGCGCGCCGGTATCACGACGCACGCCCTGATCGTGGAGGCGATCGGCGAGAAAGCGCGGGAGATGGAGCAGCGCCAGGAGTTCGCTGAAGAGGCAGAGAGCCGGTATAGCGACATCGCCGCCACCGGGAAGACGATTCCGTGGAGCGAGATGCGCAGCTATCTGGAGGATCGAGCGGGAGGCGCTGCGCCTCGCTGCGACGGCTGAAGCCGACCCGAGACGCTTCAACGCAACTTCGGCACCGGCGCCAGCCCGACGAGCGCGAGCAGCCCCCACACGGCGAGCGCAGTTCCGCCGCAGTAGTAGAGCGCGAGGAAGAAGCGAAAAGCGAGCGGGTCGTCGTCGCGATTCGGCCGGTACGGTTCGAACAACTTCGAACCGGCCGGCAGCTCTCCGTCGCGGTAGCCGCGCCACGCGACCGCGAGCACGCCGGCACCCATCGCGATCAGGAACAGCGCACCGAAGATGCGCATCATGCGTGGCGCCCCGCGCCCGACAACCTGTGCAGCAGTGCCAGCAGGACGATCGCGCCGACGCTCGCTGCGCCGGCAATCAGCGTCTCGAACGGCCACAGGTTGTGCGACGTGGAATCGATCGCCACGCCGACGACGATGCGCAGCACGACGAAGGCCATCATGATGCCCGGTACGGCGGCCGCGATGCGCCAGCCGCCTCGCCAGCGTCGATACATCCAGATCGGAGCGACGAAGCCGAGCAGCGGCACGATCGGCATCGCGACCATCGTGCCGATGAAAAGTACGCTTTCGACGGCGCTCATCGGCGCATCGGCCGCCGCGCGGGCCTGTTCCCGAGCCGCAGCGCGCGACTGTTCGCCCAGCTGCGTCACCCACGTCGGGGGCGTGCCGGCGGCGGAAGCGTCGCCGCCGAGGACGACGTGCACGCGATGCGTGGCCACGACGGGGGTCGTCTTCGAGCCTCCGTTGCCGGCGGTGATGCGGATCTCGTCGACCTCGGCCTCAGGCTCCATGAGGAAGAACCAGGCCGACGTCTCGCCGCTGCCGGAATGGCGCGGCGAGGGACTCGTACCCACGCGTGCCGGCTTGCCCCGGAAGTACGGGCTGACCCAGATGCCGGCCGGTTCGTCGCTCGCATAGGCGATGCGCAGGTGGAACTGCTGGTTGCGCCCCAGCACGACACGATCGCCGGAAGGCCAGGTGTCGACGACGCGCACGCTGATCGCGGCGTCGGCCGCTCCGGTGGCGCCGAGCGCGAGCGCGAGGGCGAACAGCAGTTCGAAGAAGCGAAGGGGCACGATGGTCGGGAAGTTGCGGGAATCGCCGGCGAGGCGGCGTCGCTCGCGTTCGGTTGTCCACGGCCGATCTTGCGCGCGTACATCGCCGCGGTGCGCAGGACACGCCGCCCGGCGGCTCATCCGCGATGAGCGGTCTCGCGCCTCTCGACATGCCTTGGAAGATCCGCATTCCTCCCGCACCGGTCGCCTGACGCGATCAGGCGCACTGCGAACTACAGCGTTTCCTCGCCCGAAACGGTTTGCGTAGTCAAGAGTGCTGCATTTTGAAGCGCAGGTAGGCGAAACTGCGCCGTACCGCGGCTCATGATCCACCGGAAGATGACGCGCCTCCTCGCACACCCGATCCGTGCGTCAGAAACTTCCCGGGACAATGCCGCTGCGCAGATACTCCTCCGCATACGGCAGCCGGTCCTGTCCGAAGAACATCTCCTCGCCGACGAAAAGCACCGGCGCCCCGAACAACCCGCGCTGCACGGCCGCTTCGGTCTGCGTCTTCAGGGCCTCCTTGATCGCGGGCTCCTGCGCTCCCGCCATCAGTCGTTCGGCATCGATCCCGGCCTGCGTCAGCACCTCGGCGATCTCCGCCGGATTCGACAGGTCGCGTGCATCGACCCACATCGCGCGGAACATCGCGTCGGAGTACGGGAGCAGGAAGCCTGCGCGCTGCGCGTGGATCGCGCCGCGCATCAGCGCAAGCGTGTTGATCGGAAAGAGCGGGTTGAGCCGGAACGGAACGCCGTAGCGCCGCGCGAACGCCGCCACGTCCTTCGCCATCCAGTTGCGCTTGGCCGGCACCTCCATCGGCGACGCGTTGCCTGCCGCCTTCAGCACGCCGCCGAGCAGGATCGGCTTGTAGCGGATCGTCACGCCCGTGCGTTCGACGATGCCCGGCAACTGCACCCAGGCGAGATAGCTCGTCGGGCTTCCGTAGTCGAAGTAGAAATCGGCCTGCAGGCGCATCGCCTCCTTCAGAAGTGGGTGACCGGCTCGAGCCACGGACGCAGGTCGAGCTCGAAGGTCCAGGCGCTGCGCTTCTGGCAGTGCAGCATCCAGTACGTGTCGGCGATGTCATCGGGTGCGAGCAGGCCGTCGGCGGGTCGCGATGCCACGAGGTCGGGGAATCGCTCGCGCACGAAGGGCGTATCGATCGGGCCGTCGATGACCGGGTGCACGACGTGCAGGCCCTGCTTGCCGAACTCGCGTGCCATGCTCTGCGCCAGCGCGCGCAAGCCCTGCTTGGCGCCGGAGAACGCCGCATAGCCCTCGGCGCCGCGCAGGCTCGCAGTGGCGCCGGTGAAGAAGATCGTGCCGGCGCCGCGCGGCGCCATGACTTTCGCCGCTTCGCGTCCGGTGAGGAAGCCGGCGAAGCAGGCCATCTCCCACACCTTGCAGTACTTCTGCGCCATCGTCTCGCGCACGTCGAACCGCACGTTCGCGCCGATGTTGAAGACGACGAGTTCGAGCGGGCCGACCTCGCGTTCGATCCGCTCGAACAGCGACACCACCTGGTCTTCCTTGCGCGCGTCGCAGCCGAAGGCATGCGCCTGTCCGCCGTCGGCGCGGATGCGCTCGACGAGCGGCGCGAGCCGGTCCGCATTGCGGCGCGCGACGCAGACCGCAAGGCCTTCGCGCGCGAAACGTCGCGCGAGCGCGGCGCCGAGACTGTCGCCGGCGCCCATCACGAGTGCGGTTCGTGCATTCATCGGATACCTCCTTCGCGAACGGTGTCGAGAATTTCCCGCGACAGCGCGTCGTCGTCGACGGCACGCGCCAGCACCAGCGCGCCGACGAGACTCGCGAAGGTGCCGATCGCCCTGCGCCTTCGGGCCGCCTTCGATCGGCCGGGAACCAGTTTCGTGAGCAACTCGAAAGCCGAGTTCAGGTAATCCGTGGCTGCCCGCCGCACGCCCGGGCCCCGGCGCGCGACATCCGGGCCGAGCGCGGCGAGCAGGCACCCGGCGCCGGGGTCGTCGCGATGCCGGGTGGTGAGGTAGGCATTCGTGATCGCGGCAACGGGGTCGTCGGGCGCGGCCTCCGCGCGCTTCTTCCAGAGACCGAGCGAACGCGCGAGCGCGCGCGTGCAGGCCTGCGCTTCCAGGTCGTCCTTCGAGGCGAAGTGGCCGTAGAAGCCGCCGTGCGTCAGGCCGACGTCCTTCATCAGGTCGGCGACGCCGATGCCGTCGAATCCTCTCTCGCGAAAGAGCCGCGCCGCGGCGTCGATGATCCGCTCGCGGTTTCGCGCCGCCTCTTCCCGGGTCACTCTCATTTCCTTCGCTCCCGAGCATGCGTGGACATTGACAGACTACATGATACTCATCATATAATCTATCCATTATGATCATCATCTATCCAGGGGGCCCGCGCCTTTCGCGCAATCGTGCCGTGTCGAACGAGCGGAGCCTTCGACGATGAACGACAACCAGCGTACCGCGTGGGTCGTGACCCTCGCGGCGGCCGCCTTCCTGATGGTGACGATGGGTGCGAGGCAGTCGCTCGGCCTGTTCGTATCGCCGATCAACACCTCCACCGGGCTGGGGATCACCGCCATCAGCCTTGCGATGGCGGTCAGCCAGCTCATGTGGGGTGTCATCCAGCCGGTCGCGGGCGCCGTGGCGGATCGCTACGGACCCGTGCGGGTGCTCGTCGCCGGACTGGTCGTGCTGGCGGTCGGCACCGCGATGACGCCGTTCATGACGTCGACCTTCGGTCTCGTCGTCTCGATCGGACTGCTCTCCGCGATCGGCTCGGGCGCGGGCAGCTTCTCGGTGTTGATCGGCGCTGCGGCGCAGAGGCTGCCGACCGAAGGACGCGGCAAGGCGGCCGGGATCATCAACGCGGGCGGGTCCTTCGGCCAGTTCGTGTTCGCGCCGATCTCGCAGGGGCTCATCGGCCTCGTCGGATGGATGGGCGCGATGTGGTCG
>ERZ778017.2171-NODE-2171-length-16591-cov-7.043904_pt1 | contig 16591 bp, 19 predicted proteins | sample MGYA00375747_ERZ778017 | MGnify/ENA primary metagenome ERZ778017 (study PRJEB29350, sample SAMN05509838) | bioreactor metagenome | biome: bioreactor; material: wastewater | place: South Africa: University of Cape Town | collected 2014-03-17 ...
CCTGCCCGTCGATCATCGGCACGCGCATCGACCAGTCCTGCGCCATGCGCACCAATGCGTCGTAGATCGAGGCGTCGCCGTGCGGGTGGTACTTACCCATCACGTCGGCGACGGGGCGCGCCGATTTCACGTATTTGCGGTTCCAGTGATAGCCGCTCTCATGCGCCGCATAGAGGATGCGCCGGTGCACGGGCTTCAGGCCGTCGCGCACGTCGGGCAGCGCACGGCTGACGATGACGCTCATCGCATAGTCGAGGTAGCTGCGCTGCATCTCCTCGATGATGGAGATCGGCTCGATGTCGGAAGGGCCGCCCTCGGCGCCGCTCGCTGGATTCTGGTCGGTCAAATCGGATCACGCGAAAATGGAATCATTGCTCGCTTATATAGGAACGCGACCGATTTCTCCAACCTTACGGTTGGTTTTCCAACACTGAATCTTTTCGGTATTTCAAATAGATATCCGAATTTTTCTGGAACTGCGACAGATGGACCGCGCAGCCTTCGCCGTTTGCGGCCGAACATCGGGGCTGCGGCACTGGCGCGGCGTTTGCGAACACGTTAGCGTATCGGCGGGGGAAAACGCCGATGCCCAGTCTGGACAGCCTTTTCAATGCGTTCGTCACCATCCTCGTGACCATCGACCCGCCGGGGCTTGCGCCGCTGTTCCTCGCGGTGACGCGCGGCATGAACCGCGAGCAGCGCCGGCAGGTCTCCATCCGCGCCTCGGTCATCGGCTTTGCGGTGATGGCGCTGTTCGCGGTCGCCGGCGCCTCGATCCTGTCGGTATTCGGCATCACGCTGCCGGCCTTCCGGGTCGCGGGCGGCTTCCTGTTGTTCTTCATCGCCTTCGAGATGGTGTTCGAGCGCCGGCAGGACCGCAAGGAGAAGATCGGCGACGTGGCGATCACCCGCGACCACATCCACAACATCGCCGCCTTTCCGCTGGCGATCCCGCTGATCGCCGGACCGGGCGCGATCTCGGCGACGGTGCTGTTGTCCGGCTCTTTCCAGGGGCTGGCGGCGCAGGCGGCGCTGGTCGGCATCATCCTTGCCTGCCTCGCCATCACCTATCTGGTGTTCGTGCTTTCCGAGCACATCGACCGCTTCCTGGGGCAGACCGGCCGCTCGATCCTGACGCGGCTGCTCGGCGTCATCCTTGCGGCGCTCGCCGTGCAGTTCGTCGCCGACGGCGTCAAGGCGTTGATGGCCGGATGAGCGCTATTCGGCGGCCACCTTCCTGGTGCGGCGCTCGTAGAACATCGCCAGCGACTCGGCGCGCAGGGCCGGCTTTTCCTCGCCCTCGATCTCGACCGTGTTGGCCACCGTCATCAGGTACTGGCCGGGTCCCCTGTCTTCCATCCTGATGAGGCTCACGCGCAGCCTGACGCGCGAGCCGGCCTTGACGGGCGCGATGAAGCGCACCTTCTCGAGGCCGTAGTTGAAGGCGGCGTGGGTGTTTTCGGGAATGATCCCCATTTCCTGGATGAGGCAGCCGACGATCGACAAGGTGAGATAGCCGTGCGCGATGGTGGTGCGAAACGGGCTTTGCCGGCGCGCCCGCACCGGGTCGGTATGAAGCCACTGGCGGTCGCCGGTGCATTCGGCGAACCGGTCGATGCGCGCCTGATCGATAAGCATCCAGTCGGAGACGCCGAGTTCCTGGCCCTCCATGGTCCTGAGCTCATCATAAGTCGGCGGTTTCTTCATCCCCGCATTGCCTCCGCTTTGTCCGTCTGCTTCAAACCCCAGGCGGGCTGCCAACGTGTCAATTCGGGTAGTACCGCTTTGGTTCCCCCCTGCCGCCGCCATGAGCCGGTCAGCGCTTGCCCATCTTCTCGTAGCCGTCGCGGATTTCCGTCATCGCCTGACGGATGCGCTCGCGCAGGATATCGATCGATTCGGTGCCGCTTTTCCTGACGATCTCCGCCACTTCGCCGGCATTGCCGACAGCGCTCTCGAAAGCCTTCCTCGCAAACTCGGTCTGCCTTGCCATAACCTCGCGCGGCGTGCCCGGGCTGCGGTAGCTGTCGGCCAGCTCGCTGACCTCGCGCAACGTATCCTCCAGCATCTGCCTTTGCCTGGCGACGAGCGAGGAGGCGCCGGCGGCGGACGCCTTGGCGGACTTTTCCAGCGCTTCGAGGTTCTTGCGATGATGCTCGAGGACTGCCTCGACATCGACGTTCGGCAGCTTCAGGTCGCGGCCGAACTGCGTGAACAGATCCATGAAAGAAGGCGTTGCCGGCTGTTTGGCCATGGTCCTTGTCTCCTTCGCGACGGCTCGAGATGCGATACGCCCGAGCATAGACAAGCAGCCGGCAGCGTCAATCGAAGGAGCGCGACCGGCGCCTGCCCTCAGATGTGTTTCGCCAGCCGCCTGAACCATGCCATGGCCGGCATTTCCACGAAGCGCCATGTCAGCCACGAGGCCACGACCGTGGCCGCCACCATCGACAATACCGCGCACAGCCCGAGCCACGGCCGGCCGGGGGCGATGCCGACGACCTCGCTGCCATAGACGATCATCGGCCCGCTCAGATCGGTTCCAAGCGCCTTGTCGGCCAGCTTGCCGGCGCCGATCATGCACCGCTGTACGAAAACGTGCAGCATGTAGATAGAATAGGAGAGCGTGCCGAGCAGGAGGAAGAAGCGGCCGCGCAACAGCGCGCTTACCAACCCGCCTTCATGCGCAAAAACGTAGAGCGCTGCCGTAAACAGGAACGGGGCCGCGATCGCGCCGGCACCGTCGCCGAAATCGACGACGAAGCGCACGATTGCGATCAGGACGCACAGTTCGGCAACGGTCCAGCCGAGGCGGTTCGCGCCGTTTGCGGCCACCGCCTTTTCCCCGACCAGCGTATCGTGCAGGAACCATGCAAGCAGCGCACCCGCCGAAAAGCCGTAGAGGCAGCGCACAAGGCCCAGATGGTAGGTCGTATCCATACGGGTCGGCGAGAAGGCGGCGAGGATGAGCGGCCCGGCCACGACCATGGCGCACAGCGCCAGCCAGCCACGGCGGCCGGCCGCAAGGACGATGCCGGCAAAGAAGAGATAGGCGAAGAATTCCGACGAGATGCTCCAACTCGGCCCGTTCCAGGTGAGCTGGCCGGCGATCCCGGTGCCTTGCAGCAACAGGAGGTTGAGGACGAGGTTGCCGAGGCTGTTCTCGCCGGTAAAGGGGGGTGCGCCCACCCCCCCGCCCTGCCATTGCGGCAGGACCAGCCGGGCGACCTCGAAGGCCACGAACAGGCCGAGCACGAAAAGATGCAGCGGATAGAGCCTGCCAAAGCGAACCAGCGCGAAGCGCGCCACATGCCGCGGTTCGCTGAGCCGCCGGCCATAGTTGCCGGCGATGACGAATCCCGACAGCACGAAGAAGAAATCGACGAACAGGTAGGATGCGCCGACGAATCTGCTTTGCGAAAGCGCCGAGCCGGTCGGGAAATGCAGGAGCGTCACCAGAAGCGCGCAGATGCCGCGCCATGAATCGAGTACGCCGAACCGCTCACCGGCGGCAACGGTTGCCTGCCTTCCGGCGGGCGCAACGGCTTGCGTCAGGACCACCGCTTGCGTCATTCGCTCCATGTCCTGTTTCAGTATCCATGGCAGGCCCGGCGCATCCGGCGGCGCGCATTTCTCCGCCGCCGGCGCCCTTCGCGCTTCTCCTGGCGCAATTTTGCTTCTATACGCCCCTTTCCGGTCGAAATCGTTAATTCCCCCGTGAACGGAGCATCCGTGATGGCCAACAGCAACATCGATCACGCCTTCACCGCGCGCGGCAAGACGGGCGCCTCGCATGAGCCGACCTATGCCGGGGCGCTGTCGTTCATGCGGCGCAAATACACCAAGGACGTGAAGGGCGCCGACGCGGTGGTGTGGGGAATCCCGTTCGACGCCGCCGTCACCAACAGGCCCGGCGCGCGCTTCGGGCCGCAGGCGATCCGCCGCGCCTCAGCCATCTTCGACAACGACCCGCAATATCCGTTTCACCGCGACCTGTTCGAGCGCCTGGCCGTGGTCGATTACGGCGATTGCCTGCTCGACAGCGGTAACCACCAGAAGACGCCGGCCGCGATCGAGCGCGAAGCCTCGAAAATCCTGAAGTCCGGCGCCTTTCTCGTGACGCTCGGCGGCGATCATTTCGTCACCTGGCCGCTGCTCAAGGCGCACGCCGCCCGGCACGGGCCGCTGGCGCTGGTGCAGTTCGACGCCCATCAGGACACCTGGCCGGACGACGGCAAGCGCATCGACCACGGCTCCTTCGTCGGCCGCGCCGTCAAGGAAGGGATCATCGATCCCGACCGCTCGATCCAGGTCGGCATCCGCACGCACGCACCGGAAACGTTCGGGATAAAAATCCTCTACGGCCACGAGATCGAGGAAATGCGCGCTTCCGACATCGCCTACGCCATCGTCGAGCGGACCGCCGGCAAGAAGACCTATCTCACCTTCGACATCGGCTGCCTCGACCCCGCCTATGCGCCGGGAACCGGCACGCCGGTCGCGGGCGGGCCTTCCTCGGCCAGGATTCTTTCCACGCTGCGGCAACTCGGCCAGGTCGATCTCGTCGGCGCCGACGTCGTGGAGGTTGCGCCCGCCTACGATCATGCCGATATTACGGCGATCGCCGCCTCGACCATCGCCATGCAGTATCTCGGGCTTCTCGCCGAGCGCAAGGCACGGCTGCAAGCCGGTTCCGAAGCGCTCGACCAGGGAAGCGACATATAGCCGGCCGCCCTATCGGTCGGACGGCATTTTTGACAGGCACGCGCAATGAAACCGAAAATATTCATCGACGGCGAACACGGCACCACCGGTCTGCAAATCCGGACATTGCTGGCCGACCGCCACGATCTGGAAATCATCTCGGTTCCCGCCGAGCGCCGCAAGGAGCGGGAAGCGCGCGCCGAATATCTCAACGCCGCCGACATCGCCATCCTGTGCCTGCCGGACGACGCGGCGCGCGAAAGCGTGTCTCTGATCGTAAACGACACCACGCGGGTGATCGACGCCTCGACGGCGCACCGCACCGCCGACGGCTGGACCTACGGCTTCGCCGAACTGGAAAGGGGCCAGCCGCAGCGGATCGCCGCTGCCCGGCGGGTCGCCAACCCCGGCTGCTGGCCGCAGGGGCCGATCGCGACGCTGCGCCCGCTGGTCGAGGCCGGGCTGTTGCCGGCCGACTATCCCGTCACCGTCAACGGCGTCACCGGCTATTCCGGCGGCGGCAGGCCGATGATCGAGGATTACGTCGCCAAGGGCGAGGACGCGCCCGAGTTCCTGCCCTACGGCCTCACCCTCAAGCACAAGCACGTCCCGGAAATCAGGCGCTATGCCGGGCTGTCGCATGACCCGATCATGCAGCCGGCGGTCGGCAACTTCGCGCAAGGCATGCTGACGGTGGTGCCGCTGCAGCTTTCCGGCCTCGAGCGCGTGCCGAGCGGAGCCGAGCTGCATGCGGCGATCGCCGACCATTTTTCCGGCATCGACGGCGGCGTGGTCGAGGTGGCGCCCTTCGAGAAGGTCGAACGGGTGCCGGACCTCGATCCCGAGCGCTTCAACGGCACCAACCGCATGAAGCTCTACGTCTTCGCCAACGACGAGCGCGCGCAGGCGCTGCTGGTCGCCGTCTACGACAATCTCGGCAAGGGCGCCTCGGGCGCCGCGGTGCAGAACATGGACCTGATGCTCGGCAGCAGGCAGTAGCCAGGCAGGCGGTCGGGTTATCCGGCGGCCGGCTGCCGATTGCCGACTGCCGTCGGATACGCCCCCTTGGTGCCGCGCCAATGGGCGGCGGCGAAGCCGAGCACCACCAGCGCAAAACCCTGATGGGCGAGCGCCACGTCCATCGGCACCTGCATCAACAGCGTGGCGACGCCGATCGCAGCCTGGATCGTGACCAGCGCCAAAAGCAGCACGGACCGGCGTGCATGGGTCGTTCCCGGCTCGCGGCGAAACGTGGCGATCATGTGCCAGAGCGCCGCGAGGAAGACGACATAAGCGCCGATGCGGTGGATGAACTGCACGGTCTTGGGGTTCTCGAACAGGTTGCGCCAGGCCGGCTCGATGACGAACAGGTCGCCCGGCACGAAGCTGCCGTCCATCAGCGGCCATGTATTGTAGGAAAGGCCGGCGCGCAGCCCGGCGACCAGCCCGCCGAGATAGAGCTGCACCAGCACCAGAAGCACCAGGAAGCCGGCCATGCGCTGCGTGGCGCGGTCCGCCGCCGGCTCGGAGTGCGGCGCAAGCCCGCGCGCCACCACCATCGTCGCCATGAAGATGAGCGCCGCCAGCGTCAGGTGCGTCGCCAGCCGGTACTGGCTGACCTCGACGCGATCCACCAGCCCGGAAGCCACCATCCACCAGCCGACCGCGCCTTGCAGGCCACCGAGCAGAAGGATGCCGATAAGCTTGGGGCCAAGCCCGCGCTCGATGCGACGAGTCGCCGCGAAATAGACGAGCGGCAGCGCGAAGACGAAGCCGACGCCGCGCGCCAGCAGCCGATGCGCCCATTCCCACCAGAAGATTGTCTTGAAGCCCTCCAGCGTCATGCCGAGGTTTATCTGCGTATATTGCGGAATCTGCTGGTATTTTTCGAACTCTTCCTGCCACTCGGCTTCGTTCAGCGGCGGAATGACCCCGTGGATCGGCTTCCACTCGGTAATCGAAAGGCCGGACTCGGTCATGCGCGTCGCCCCGCCCACCATCACCAGCGCGAACAGCACGACGAGCACGGCATAGAGCCACCAGCGCAAAGCGGCGCGGTTGCGCAAAGCCCGATCCTCGGTAATGGCGGCCATGAAACCCGTCTTTCTGAGGCAGATCGATGAAACGCCGCAGTCGTGGACCATCCGCTGCCGCCTTACAAGCCCGCGCGGCGCGGCACGCCGTCGCGCCACCGCCCGCGGCTTGCGCGGGCCGGTCCCAGCGTCTATGCGATGTCGGGAAACGGGACGCGAAAATGCCCATTCGCCTGAAAAAACTGATCGGAACCGTGCTCCTGGTGGCACTGGTCGTCGTTTACGCGGTGGTCGCCATGATCGTCGCGGTGGCGCAACTTTCGCAGTCCGGCCCGCTGGCGCATCTGCTGTTCTTCCTGTTCAGCGGCCTGCTGTGGGTCCTGCCCGCCATGGGCATCATCAAATGGCTGCTGGTCGAGCCGCGCCCGAAAGGCTGACGCCTTCCCTTCCACCAAAAGTTCCGGCCGCGCCCCACAGCCTTTACCGGCCATTAACCCTAACAGGACGATAACGAACCTCGACGCTTGGGGTCGGCCACGGCACTGGCATCGAGGTCGAAGGTATCTGTCCCGCGATGAAAAGCATTGCCTCTCTGTCTTACGTGCTGCTGGCCGCTTCGCTCGCCGGCTGCTCCGGCTACAGGCCGGCGCCGCAGGCTTTCCACAAGATGATCGAGGAGCCCTATCGTCTGGGCGCCGGCGACCGGGTGCGCATCACCGTGTTCGAGCAGGAAGGCCTGACCAACACCTACAGCGTCGACCAGGCCGGCTACCTGTCGTTCCCGCTGGTCGGGGCAGTCCCCGCGCGCGGCCACACAGCCCAGCAGCTCGAAGGCGAGATCGCGCAAAAACTGCGGCAGGGCTACCTGCGCGATCCCGACGTATCGGTCGAGATCGACCGCTACCGGCCGATCTTCGTCATGGGAGAAGTGGGGGCGGCCGGCCAGTATTCCTACGTGCCGGGGCTGACGGTGCAGAAGGCCGTGGCGATTGCCGGCGGCTACAGCCCGCGCGCCAACCAGGGAAGCGTCGACATCACCCGTGACATCAACGGCAAGGTGATGACCGGCCGGGTCAAGACATCCGACCCGCTCCTGCCCGGCGACACCGTTTACGTGCGCGAGCGCCTGTTTTGATCCACGGGCGGCGCCAGAAGATCAATGCTCATCAGGAAATTGCAACCGGCAACCGTTCATGCGCAGAGCCTTTTCGCGCATCCTGCCGGCTCACCGTTGCGGGTTTTCAGGTATTGCGTAGCCCGCCTCCGTCCCCCGCCCGGCAACGGCGTGCCGTAGCCTCGACATAGGCCGATCGCCGCCCCGATCCGTCCAAAACGACAGGTCGTCTCAAGGGTTTCTTAGCTCTCCTCTGGTAGAAGACCGGGGAGACTGACGGACACCTTTCATGAACAAGATCGACGCCGCCCACCGCTTTTCGCAGGAAGCGGTGCGCACATTCGAAGGCGCTCGCGACGACAGGCAGCCCCCCGGCCTCAACCCGGTCGCGCGTCAGGTCGCCTCGCAGTACCGGCGCGACACCATGTCCCCGGTCATGGTCAGCGGCGTGTTGCGGCTGGTCGAGTTCGGCCTGCTTTTCCTTTCCGGCGTGGCCGTCTACGGCGCCTATCTCGGCTTCTTCACCGACCTCGCCTGGCAATACCCGCTGGTGATGGCGGCGATCTCGCTGTTTACAGTCATCCTGCTCGACATTTGCGATTGCTATCAGGTCGCGGCCCTGATGCGGCCGGCCGACAGTTTCGGCCGCGTCCTGCTCGTCTGGTCGGCGAGCTTCGCCCTGATGGCGGTCGCAGCCTTTCTGTTCAAGGCATCGCAAGACTATTCGCGCCTCCTGTTCGCCCTTTGGTTCGCGGCCGGCTTCGCGGCCGTGTTCATCCTGCGCCTCTTCATGGCCCGGCTCATCCGGCGCTGGGCGCGCGACGGGCACATTGAGCGGCGCGCCGTCATCGTCGGCGGCGGCCGCGCCGCCGAACAACTGATCCGCTCGCTCGAGAGGCAGCCCTACAACGACATCCGCATCTGCGGCATCTTCGACGACCGCGACGACCGGCGCTCGCCACCGGTCGTCGCCGGCTATCCGAAGCTCGGCACCGTCTCGGAACTGATCGAATTCGCGCGCATCGCGCGCATCGACATGCTGATCGTGTCGCTGCCGATCACGGCGGAAACGCGCGTGCTCCAGCTTCTGAAGAAATTGTGGGTGCTGCCCGTCGACATCCGGCTTTCCGCGCATTCCAGCGAGCTGAAATTCCGGCCGCGCGCCTATTCCTACATCGGCGCCGTGCCGATGCTCGACATCTTCGACAAGCCGATCAACGATTGGGATTCGGTCGCCAAGCGGGCCTTCGACATCGTCTTTTCGCTCGTCGGCATCCTCGTCTTCTCGCCGGTCATGCTGGCGACGGCAGCCGCCATCAAGCTCGACAGCAAGGGGCCGGTGCTGTTCAAGCAGAAGCGCCACGGCTTCAACAACGAGGTGATCGAGGTCTACAAGTTCCGCTCCATGTATGCCGACCAGTCCGACCCGACGGCGAAGAAAACGGTGACCAGGAACGACCCGCGCGTCACCCGCGTCGGCCGCTTCATCCGCAAGACCTCGATCGACGAACTGCCGCAGTTCTTCAACTCCCTGCTCGGCTCGCTGTCGCTGGTCGGCCCGCGCCCGCACGCGGTCGCCGCCCAGTCGCACAACCTGTTCTACAACGAGGTCGTGGACGGCTATTTCGCCCGCCACCGGGTCAAGCCCGGCGTCACCGGCTGGGCGCAGATCAACGGCTGGCGCGGCGAGATGGACACCGATGAGAAGGTGCGCAAGCGCACCGAATACGACCTCTACTATATCGAGAACTGGTCGATCCTGTTCGACCTGAAGATCCTGCTGCTGACGCCGATCCGCCTCTTCGACACCGAAAACGCCTATTAGCCTGCCATTTACGACAATCGGCTAGGACGGCCCTGTACAATCGGCAAGGCAGGAACGTCACCGTCATGAGCAGAACCCTCACCTCTTTCGCGCTGGTGGCCGTCCTGACCGGGCTGTTGACGGCGTTGAGCATCGCGGTCGCGCGCCATGGCTACCCGTTCGGCGCGCTCGGCGTAAAAAGGCTCGACGGGCTGGCCAGCGCCGCCACGTTCATTCCCCTGGCGGCGCTTTATTTTCTGAGCGCGATGCTGATGATGGCGCTGCCGATCCGCGCCGCCGGCCTGGTGCTGAAAAACGCCGCCGATCCGTTGTTCTGGACGGCCGTCATCCTGTTCGCGACGATCGTCGGCACGGTTGCCGCGCAATGGGCCTTCGGCCAGGGCGAGGCGATATGGGTGTTGTGGAACTGGCGCTTCCTGTTCGTCGCCGCCCTTGTCGGCTGCCATCTCGGCATCAACGAACTTCGCCGCAACGTCCTTTTGCGCAGCCTGTTCCTGGTGGTCTTCGCGGCGGCGTGCCTCGCCTGCCTGTTCTGGACCTTCGCGCTGTAGGCAGCCGCCTCACGCCGGTCTTGCCGGCGGCGCCTTTGCGCCCGCTTCTCTTTCCCCGGGCAAAAGCATGTCTCTCGCCATGATGCCGCTGACCCGGCAAAAGGCCGAAAAGGCGCGGCAGGCTTCCTCGGTCGGGACCACGTCGACGCTGGCGCCGAACAAGGCGTCGAACGCCGCCTGGTAGAGCGGCCCCTGCCGGCCTGCCGGCCACTCCTGGAGAAAGTCGAGCGCCTGCCCGACGCTGTAGATTTCCTCGACCGGCTGCCCGAAGGAGCGGACGATGCGCACCGGTATGGCAAAATGCAGCTTGTGCATGGTTCGATTCCGAACGATCATCGCTGGTGCAACGCGGCCCGGCTTTGTTTGTTCCCTGCGCCGGTTTCGGGCCGTTGCAAACGTCCTTTAGCTGAAGTTGGCTCTTGAACCCCGGGCGTTCAAGTGCCAAATCAGCCGTCAGCCTTCGCAACCGCCACAAGCCAGCCGGCAAGACGAAAATAATGGTCACTTATCTCGACGCCGCCACCGCACCGCTGCGCAATACCGGCCAGATCCGCCTCTACGGCGAGGACGGCTTCGAGGGCATGCGCAAAGCATGCGCGCTCACCGCGACCTGCCTCGACGAACTGGTGGCGATGGTCAAGCCCGGCGTCACCACCAACGCCATCGACCGCTTCGTGTTCGAGTTCGGCATGGATCACGGCGCCTTCCCGGCGACCCTCAACTATCGCGGCTACACCAAGTCTTCCTGCACCTCGATCAACCACGTCGTCTGCCACGGCATCCCCGACGACAAGCCGCTGCGCGACGGCGACATCGTCAATATCGACGTCACCTACATCCTCGACGGCTGGCACGGCGATTCCTCGCGCATGTATCCGGTGGGCAGCGTCAAGCGCGCCGCCGAGCGGCTGATGGAGGTCACGCACGAATGCCTGATGCGCGGCATCGCGGCGATCAGGCCCGGCCTGCGCACCGGCGTCATCGGCGCCGCCATCCAGCACTACGCCGAAGGCGAGCGCTGCTCGGTGGTGCGCGACTTCTGCGGCCACGGCGTCGGCCGGCTTTTCCACGACGCACCCAACATCCTGCATTACGGCACGCCCGACGAGGGCGTGGAGATGCGGCCGGGCATGATCTTCACCGTCGAGCCGATGATCAATCTCGGCCGGCCGCACGTAAAGGTGCTGTCGGACGGCTGGACGGCGGTGACGCGCGACCGTTCGCTGTCGGCGCAGTACGAGCACACGGTCGGCGTCACCGAAACCGGCTGCGAGATTTTCACCCTGTCGCCGAAAGGCCTCGACCGCCCCGGCCTGCCGGCCTAAGCTGTCCCTCGCGGGCGGGAATTTCGCCCGGCAGGCGGATGCGGGCGGCGCATGGACAACGACGACGAACGCGGTTTTTTCGGCGAACAGCCGTTGGGGACCCTGGAAAAGGGCGGGCAACCCGACGCGAAGCCGCATTATCTCGGCCACCGTGACCGCCTGCGCGAGCGCTTTTCCTCGGCCGGCCACCTCGCGCTCGCCGACTACGAGCTTCTGGAGCTTCTGTTGTTCCGCCTCATTCCGCGCTCCGACACCAAGCCGGTGGCGAAGGCGCTTCTGGAGCGCTTCGGCTCGCTGGCGCAGGTGCTCGGCGCGCCCCAGGCGCTGCTTCAGGAAGTCAAAGGCGTCGGCCCAGCGGTCGCCCTCGACCTCAAGGTCGTCGCGGCCGCCGCCCAGCGCATGCTGCGCAGCGAACTGAAGGAGCGCGAGACGCTGGCTTCGTGGACGCAGGTTCTCGACTACTGCCGCGCCGCCATGGCCTTCGAAGAACGCGAGCAGTTCCGCATCCTGTTCCTCGACAAGAAGAACGCCCTGATCGCCGACGAGGTGCAGCAGGTCGGCACCGTGGACCACACGCCGGTTTATCCCCGCGAGGTGGTGAAGCGGGCGCTGGAGCTTTCGGCGACGGCCATCGTGCTGGTCCACAACCATCCCACTCGGTCAAAAAGATCACGCTGGAGCACGCACAAGCACGCTGAAACACTAGGAAAATTGGGCACTTTTGCCATTGCGTAGTGGGGGCGGTTTTGGCACATTGGGGGCGGTTTAAGGGGTAGAAAACGGCTTCCCGCTCCCAGCAAGCGATCCCTGTATCTCCTGAACCGATCCCAGTTGCGGAACAGGAGAATCGTGATGCCCAGCCTGACCGACACCGCCATCCGGCACGCATTGAAGCGCGTCGAGGTGAGTCAGAAGCAAGAAAACCTTCCCGACGGCGACGGGCGCGGTACAGGCCGCCTCGTCCTAATTCTGAAGCCAATGCCCAAGCGCGTCACCGCCGATTGGATGGCGCAGCAGTGGCGCGACGGCAAACGCACCAAGAAGAAGATCGGCGCATATCCCTCGATGTCCCTGGTTGACGCGCGCGCGGTCTTCAAACGCGACTTCGCAGATGTCATCCAGAAGGGCCGAAGCATCAAGATCGCGAGTGATACCCGTCCTGGCACCGTCGCGGATCTGTTCGAGGGCTATGTCGCGTCGCTCAAGGCCGCCGGCAAGCCATCATGGAAGGAGACGGAAAAAGGCCTGAACAAGATCGCCGATACGCTCGGCCGAAACCGCCTCGCCCGCGAGATCGAGGCCGAAGAGATCATCGAACTGATCCGTCCGATCTATGACCGGGGCGCGAAGTCCATGGCCGATCATGTGCGCTCGTATCTCCACGCGGCCTTCGGCTGGGGTATGAAATCCGACAACGACTATCGACAGCAGTCGGCTCGCCGCTTCCGCATCCCTTTCAATCCCGCGACGGGCATCCCGACCGAGCCCAAGGTCCAGGGCACGCGATGGCTCGACGAGGACGAGTTCTTGCGGCTGTATCGGTGGCTCGAAAACCCCGATACGCCGGTCCACCCGCCCTACACCCGCGCCGTTCGGCTGCTTATGCTGACCGGACAGCGAGTGCAGGAGATTGCACAGCTCCACATCGATCAGTGGGACGCGAAGGAACGGATCATCGATTGGTCGAAGACGAAGAACCTGCTGCCCCATGCTGTGCCGGTGCCGTCGCTCGCAGCGGAGCTTCTGCAATCCATCAACGTCAACGAATATGGCTGGTTCTTCCCTTCGATGACCGATCCCTCAAAGCCAGTCAGCCACGGGACGCTCTATTCGTTCATGTGGCGTCAGCGCGATCGCGGCGTGATCCCCTACGTCACGAACCGAGACCTCCGGCGCACCTTCAAGACGCTCGCCGGAAAGGCTGGTGTGCCGAAGGAAATCCGCGATCGGCTTCAGAACCACGCCCTTCAGGACGTCAGTTCGAAGCACTACGATCGCTGGAACTACATGGTCGAAAAACGCGCCGGCATGGCCAAATGGGATAAGTTCGTCCGGGCGCTGCTTGCGAAGAAGAAGGGCGGCAGCGCCTTGAAGAAGGCGGCGTGAGCGGTCGCTTCATCGCTGTCGTAGGCGCACTCGTCACGGTCTGCTGCGCGGCCCCCGCCTACGCAGATCCGTGCGAGGCGGCTGTCCCCTCGCAGGCTGGAGTCCAGTTCTCCGGCTTGGTCCGTTATGTCGGCGACGGCGACGGTCTCTGCGTCGGCCGTACCTCGGACCCCAACGAGTGGATCGAGGTGCGCCTTGCCGACTTCGATGCCCCGGAGCTGCACACGCCAGGCGGTCCCGCGGCGAAGGCGGCGCTCGAACGCGTCGCCCTTCGGCGCGAGATTACATGCAGAGCCGAACGTGGTCGCGGCGGCCGTGTCCGCTCCTTTGACCGCGTCATCGCGCGATGCTGGATCGGCGGAACAAGCCTTGGCGATCTGCTGCGCCAAGCTGGCGTGGCCGAGGGTGGCAACTGATGCCCCGCTCGCCATTGACTCAACATAGCTTGGAAGCTATATGACCTGGGATGTTAGGTTGCATGACGCCTTCGAGGCGGAGTTCCTGGCTTTCGAGCGCGAGGTTCAGACCCAATTGCTGGCGGTTGCGAAACTGCTCGGCGAATTCGGTCCGCAGCTCGGTCGGCCCTATGCCGACACGCTCAACGGCTCGAAACACGCCAATATGAAGGAGATGCGTTTCTCTGCCGCCGAGGGCGAATGGCGTGCTGCCTTCGCCTTCGATCCCGAACGGAAGGCCATCCTTCTCGTCGCGGGCGACAAATCCGGCGGCAGTCAGAAGCGTTTCTACAAGCAGCTTATAGCAAAAGCGGACGGTCGGTATTCCGGACATCTGGAAAACCTGAAATCCGTAAAGAAGGGATGACCCTATGGGACGGAGCATCGATCAGGTCATCGCTTCCCTGCCCCGCGATCAGCAGGAGCAGATCGAAGCGCGTTATGACGAACTTCGGCAGGAAGTCGAAGGGCTGCGAGAGCTCCGCCAGATCGCCGGCAAGGCTCAGGAAGATGTCGCGGCCGCCCTGAACATCAAGCAACCTTCGGTCTCCAAGATCGAAAACCAGGCGGACATGTATCTCTCGACACTGCGCGGCTATGTCGAAGCGATCGGTGGCAAACTCGAGCTGACGGTAAAGCTGCCGGCTCGGCCGCCCGTGAGGATCGAACATCTTGGCGACTTAACTCAGCCGGCGACGAGGCCGCCAGCTCGGCGAGCTGGTTCTCGGCGGAGGCTTGCGTGACGCCTGAGACCATCACTCGACTGCTAGCCTCTATGAATGCCGGCCGCCTTCTGGTGGTCTGCGGCGCCGGACTCTCGATGGCGCCGCCGAGCAGCCTGCCGTCGGCCCGTACGGTTGCCGAGCGGTGCTTCGACAAATACCGCCTCGAAGCTGACCCGAACTGCGACCTCGGTCTTCGGGACAATCTGGAGGCGCTCGCCGAGCACTTTGCGGGCCTCAACACACTGCAGTCGGTCTTCATTGAACATCTCGTGCCCTGGCCGGCTTTCGTAAGGCCTTCGAATACAGGGCATGCCGCAATTGCGGATTTTCTTATCACCCGCGCCGCCGTCGCCGGCATATCGAGCAACTACGACACGCTGATCGAGCGACGGGCTTGGGACTACGGCGCTGACTTCCGCGGCTCGCTCGACGGAGACGAAGCCACTGCCGACTCCGTCCGACAGGCACCCCTGCTGAAATTCCATGGATGCTCCCACCGTGATCGACAAGCCACGGTCTGGGCGCCTTCGCAGCTCGGCGAGCCGACGATCTCGGGCCGCATTGCGCGAAGCAAAGTTTGGATGGCTGCCAACCTCCGGCAGAAGGATCTGCTCGTCGTCGGCTTCTGGTCTGACTGGGAGTACCTCAACGCCGTGATCGGCGAGGCGCTGATCGACGTGCAGCCGCTGTCCGTGACCGTCATCGACCTCTCGCCGACAAACGCGCTCGAGCAGAAGGCCCCGCAACTCTGGCAGATCGCGCACGCACAAAACGTGACGTTCGAACATGTGCAAGAGTCAGGCGCTTCGGCGCTCGACGAGCTTCGTCGAGCCTTCTCGTCGAACTACCTACGTCAGGTCCTGGACGCTGGACGAGCCGCCTTCGAGCAAGCTACCGGAGCCCACTGTGACCCGGCTTGGCTAGACGTCGGAAATTTCGACAGCGAGGCCCTATATGGTCTGAGGCGGGATGCCGAAGGCGTTTCTGCTGCTGAGCCGGCCAAGCTCCTGCGTCCAGCAAATCCAGAAGCCCTAGGCTTCTTCCACTTGCTGCTCCGTCAGGCCGGCGCCGTGCAACGCGCCGAGGGATATGATCTGAACGGCCGGAGCATCCGAGTCCTCAACGGGGCGCAATCCATCCTCGGGACGCTACGCGGGAAGTTCGTCGAGCCGCCTGCAGCGATGCAGTCCGACATTGTTGTCGCGGTAGGCGCGACCGACTTGGGCGTGCCGGACAATGTGGTTCGCAGCGGACGCGCCGGTGATGTCATTCGTCCGGATCCAGCGGGTGAATGGTACGACCTTCCTGGGGCAAGAGCCGCGTTGGGCATCTGATGGACATCTTCACGCAAGCCGAAATCCTCCTTCGCGACGCACAGTATGAAACCTGGACGTGGACCGGCTCGGCCGGCCCAGTGACCTGTTTCGAAAACGCGGCGCTGATGGGATTCGTCCACGTCTTCGACAGCGCAGATGCTCTCCTCGGCGCTTGGAAGGAGAACCAGCAAACCGCGCTCGCTCGTCATGCCGCGTCGTTACGCGGCGCCGGAGTGAAGGCATGGAACGTCTATTCGGTCTTTCTGACCCCCGATCAGGACGCGCGCCGAGGGCGCGAGATCGAGCGCATCGAAGAGGATTTCTCTTTGACTCGAAAGATCGCGAAGGCATCCATCACCACGCCTGATGACGTTGAGAAGGCGCTGCTAAGATCGGAAGAGCACACGTCTGAACTCCAGTCACGCCAATATCTCGTA
>ERZ778017.2172-NODE-2172-length-16586-cov-5.944710_pt1 | contig 16586 bp, 7 predicted proteins | sample MGYA00375747_ERZ778017 | MGnify/ENA primary metagenome ERZ778017 (study PRJEB29350, sample SAMN05509838) | bioreactor metagenome | biome: bioreactor; material: wastewater | place: South Africa: University of Cape Town | collected 2014-03-17 ...
CATACGAGATATTGGCGTGACTGGAGTTCAGACGTGTGCTCTTCCGATCTTATTGTGTCAAGTTATTCTGCTATATTGAGTATCTGTGTAGAACGTTCCAAAGTACTGTGTGGCTCTGAAAATACATCAAGCGTGATAGCCACCAACTTTTCGTAACTACAGGGCCCAAAGTGATATAAAAGTATAGACAGAAGTGTGTCTTAAAGTATAGCTATGAAGTCCAGTGGTGGTCCTAGTTCTAGCCCGCAGGGTGGGCTTCGTCTTCAAAAATGGGTTATTGGGTGTTTTTTGGTTGCGATTCTATGGTACAGTAACCAGTTTGAATTTGACTTCAGGTCGGCAGTATCGTCATTTTATTCGCCCTTCGGTGGTATTGTTAGACATGATCCGTATCGTATATATTCTCTGATTTATTTAGACCACTTAAACAGTGCCGCTAATGGTGATTCTGATCCTGTGGCTGACAAATTGGGCCAGCCAACTCTCGATCCAGATACATCACATCTCCACCGTGGTAAGCATGCTATGGTATCATCAGACGTTCCTATTTGCTCAACTATGGGGAAACAGATCTTACTTCGTAACGGAAATGCCGCAGATGCAGCTGTGACTGTGGCTTTATGTATTGGAAGTGTCAACTCCCATTCTTCAGGAATCGGTGGTGGTGGGTTTATTATCAGTAAATTCAACGACGACATCATCTCGATTGATGCTCGGGAATTATCGCCTGAAATGGCACATAAGACCATGTTTGATAGGTTTCCAGTTCTATCAAAAATTGGTGGATTGGCAGTTGCCGTGCCTGGAGAATTGGCAGGATTGTATGAATTGTATAAACGTCACGGTTCGGGAAATTTGACTTGGAAAGAATTGTTTGAGCCCGTCATTGAGTTGAATAAAGAGGGCTGGAAATGCTCCAAGATTTTTGCTGCGGCAGTACGGATGGAAAATGATCTTGTCTTATCAAAAGTTCCCTTGATCAAAGATCAATGGGATTTTATTTTCAACGGTGATGAGTTACTTGCAGAGAATGATACGATTACAAGACCTAACTATGCAGAGACATTATCATTAATTGCAGAAAATGGATCGGCTGATCTCTTTTACGATCCCCAGGGCCCAATTGTGAATTCTTTGATTTCTAGAGCAAGATCGTTAGGTGGTATTATATCTGCCAGTGACTTTGCCAACTATAAACCAATTATAGAAAAGCCTCTCATGGTTAATATCACTGTTCCAGGAAGCAAAAAATTGAATGTCTATACTGCAAACGGTGTATCATCAGGATTGGCACTTATTTCTGGTTGGAACTTTTTCAACGAAGTTTACAACTCCAATGATGATGACATCACTGTGACTCATAAGTTAATTGAGTCGTTCAAGTGGTTAGCAAGTACAAGAACAAGGTTAGGTGATGTCAACGAAACACGTAAAGAAAGCTTGATTGATAAATACACCAATACCGAATGGATTGATGAATGTATTCTGAACAATGAGTTTAATGAAAACAAAACATTCGACTGGAGACATTACGATCCATTATTTGACATTTTGGAGAATAAAGGAACCTCCCACTTTTCGGTAGTTGACAAAGATGGCAATACTGTGGGCATGACTACCACGGTGAACTTGTTGTTTGGGTCAATGGTGTATGATAATAAAACAGGGATCATTTTAAACAACGAAATGGACGATTTTTCAACTCCAAAGACGAGAAATGCATTCAACTTGACGGCGTCGGTTTTCAATTTCATTGAACCACACAAGCGTCCACTTTCGTCTACTGCACCATTAATTGTCATTGATGAGGAAACAGGAAAAACGGACTTGACAATTGGCGCAGCTGGAGGCTCGAGGATTCCGACGGCAATCTTACAAGCCATCATCCGGTTGTATTATCAAGATCTATCGATTTTGCAAGCATTGGCGTATCCGAGGATACATCACCAGTTGATTCCGGAGTATGTCATGGTTGAGAACTCGACAATTTTCGTAGACGAGCATTCTTCGCGGGTGCTAGACCAATTGCAGTCGTATGGCCATGACTTTTTCGAATCAGGAACATTGACGTCGATGAATGGTATTAAGAGGAACGGGGAGTATCTTGAGGGAGTGAGCGATTACTGGAGAAAGCTTGGTGAATCGGATGGATATTAGAGCAAATGCGCAATAGAACGTAAAGTAAAGGCGTACATAGTTACATAATACACAATTATACACGGTAAAATGCAATTGGACGTATGTAGCAATGGAGACAGCCATAGCAACGTATACCGCAGTTGTTTTGGTATATCTGGAAGTTCACGTTTAGTATGGCATGGCTGCGAAAACGAAAACAAAGGTTGCAACAAAAGAAACACCGGCAACGGTAACGGGAGACACAAGCATGTGGTACGAGTCAAATCTACGTAACAACACAACGACTATTTCCAAGGATAACCGTCTGTTGTGCATAGCTGCGCCTGACTGGCCAAACACCAAATCGGTATTTCCATGGAACAAGGTGACAGTATCCGAGACATAACACGACATGGAAGCGCATAACGGTATTTCCAGGGATACTTGACTCGTGCCCTGGTGCAAGATAACGAAGCATCCATGTAGCCGGTTCAGGCAAATTCGATACTGCAACGCATATACGAAGTCCAGTCCCATATCTCCAGTAGGGAGTATTACCGTTAGCTCGCAGTCATGGTGGAACACAAATTAATGCAACCTTGGTACTGCCATAATTAGTTATAGTAACATTTAATAGCAACCAACTACAACTACAGAAAACAACCCACAACCCATGACACCCACCGAACCACAGTAAAACTCCGAACTAAACAAATGCCACCGTCCATTGTTCAGTCCAATGACCACATATCATCCAACCGCTAACCAATGATATGTTTGTAAGCCGCCAATGCAGTGTTGCAACAAAACTATACATGCAACCGGTGGTATACGTAATCAAAATGCGACGTCAGCCAATTATACAGTGATACCACATCCGGTCCGAATATTATATTGCAACAAGGTAATTACCTAATTTTTTATCATTGTGGGGGTGGATGAGCAGTAGTGATATGACGCAAAATAAAATTTCCTGGAATGACTGCAGTAGAAACAGGCTACGGTGGCATCCTTTGCTCCAGAAATTTTTGACCTCGACCGATTCTGTATCAATGTCAAGCTTCCATTTGTCCCAGGAAATTTCCTCATCGATTATCGGCATCCAATCATTCGTCGGAATTACAATCAGTTCGGAGTTTACCTCATTTATGCACATTTCTCTGCCCCACACCATTCTTCATTTCTGCACCTGTGCACACCACCACTCCAGGTTATAAATTACGGGAATTTGCCCAGTGAGAAATTGTCGCGGGTATTTTGTTATTAGATATCCAAGGTGGCTAGACGTAGATCGTTTCATAGTGTATATTGTCGATCATTTCACTGTGTTTGCTGTTGATTGGTTTTTTTAAAGTTTTTAAATATGACGTCCACGTACCAGTACCAGGACAGTTTACAGAAATTGCCCATCCCTGACTTACAGGAAACTTGTGCTCAGTACTTGAAGGTGTTGAAACCGCTACAGACGGAGTCGGAACATGCTAATTCCGTTGAAGCTGTCAATAAGTTCTTGGGGTCCTCGGGGCCTTATCTCGATCAGGAATTGAGAAACTACTCAAAGTCGAGAAACTCGTACATTGAGCAGTTCTGGTACGATTCGTACTTGAATTACGATTCTCCAGTGGTGTTGAACTTGAACCCCTTTTTTGTTTTGGAAGACGATCCTTTCAATAACGATTCGTCCTCCAACCCCCAAATCAAAAGAGCCACTTCGTTGACTTTGTCGTCATTGAAGTTTATCCAGGCTTTGAAGAACGAAACTTTGCCTCCAGATGTGTTGAAAAATGGTACCGCACTTTGTATGTACCAATACTCCAAGTTGTTTGGGGCTGCCAGAATTCCTACCAACGAAGGGTGCGTGATGCAATCAGACCCATCATCAAACCATTTGGTGGTGATGTCAAAATCGCAATTCTACTGGTTTGATGTGTTGGACAGTAAAAACAACATGATTCTCACGGAAGCAGAGTTGATGGTCAACTTTACCAGCATTATTCACGATTCGTTGAATACAAATGCGCAAGACGTTGCAAAGTCCAGTTTCGGGGTGTTGACAACTGAAAACAGAAGAATCTGGGCCAACACAAGATCCCAGATCTACAACAATGCGACAAACAATGAAATTTTGAACATCATTGATAAGGCGCTTTTTGTGCTTTGTTTGGATGATATCGAAATCACCGATTTATCGTTGCTTTCAAAGAATATGCTTTGTGGTCTTTCGATTCTTGACAAAGGTATTCAAGTTGGTACTTGTACCAACAGATGGTACGACAAGTTGCAAATTATCATTACTAAGAATGGTAAGGCAGGTGTTAACTTTGAACACACTGGTGTTGACGGTCACACTGTGTTGAGATTTGTCTCCGATATTTATACTGACTCGATCTTGAGTTTTGCACAAAGTATCAACAACAACGCCCCTTCTCTCTGGAAAAATGTCACTAAATCTGACATTATCCAAGAAAACTTGGTGACAATCCCAAGAAAGTTGGAATGGGACTTGACTCCCGAATTATCGTTGGCATTACGTTTTGGTGAAACTAGGTTGTCTGATCTTATCAACCAAAACGAATTTAAACAATTGCAATTCAAAGAATTCGGAGCATCTCAAATCAAAAAGATGAAATTCTCTCCTGATGCGTTCGTTCAAATGGCATTCCAAGCAACTTACTATGCCTTGTACGGTAAAGTTGAATGTACTTACGAACCAGCCATGACAAAAATGTTCTTCCACGGTAGAACTGAGGCAATTAGAACTGTTAGTGAAGAATCAAACTTGTTTGTTCGTAAGTTCTTTGACTCAAGAGTGCCTAATTCTGAGAAATTAGGATACCTTAGCGAAGCTTGTGCTGCTCATTCAAGTCAGACTCGTAAAAGTTCTGCTGGAAAGGGTGTTGACAGACACTTATATGCTTTGTTCTGTATCTGGAAGAGATATGTTGATTCATCAGAAGAAGAGAAAATTAAGTTCCAGTCATCTCAGGACCATGACGATTCTTCTGACTCTACAGTTGTTGGAACTAATTGCAAAGCAAATTCTCTTAATGAATTGCCAGCAATTTTTGCTGATTCCGGTTGGGATAGATTAAATACCACCGTCATTTCAACATCCAACTGTGGAAATCCTTCGCTCAAGTTGTTTGGGTTTGGTCCAGTATCAGCTAACGGTTTTGGAATTGGGTACATTTTGAAAGATGATTCCATTTCCATCTGTGTTTCTTCAAAACACAGACAAACTACTAGATTCTTGGTTACTCTTGAATCTTACTTGAACGAAGTTTACTCGATGTGGAAGCATGAACAACAAGTTTCCAAATTGGCTGAAAAGATCTCCAACAATAACATTGTTCAACCAACAGTTGCTAAGGCAAACAACATGTCGACTTTGTTAGGGGGTTATGGTTACTTTGATATGGGTGACGAAGACTTAAAGAGTAGAGGTCCAAGTCCTGAACCACCATTCTTGAACAGATACAACTCAAGTTTCTCTGTGAGAGAGATTGGAAAGAAATTGAGATTGTCCGAATATTGAAACAATATGACTTTTTTATGATCCTTTTATGACACTTATTTATTATGTGATTTATTATTTATTATTTATTGCTTATATGAAGCTTATTTATTGGCAAAATTTATTTATTTATTTATTTATTTATTTTATTTATTTATTAAAATATACTATTTATTATAACCTCCGTTATTTACATGATTAAGCTTGACTAAAGTTTCAAGTACGACTCACTGTATTCTCTTCCTTTCGAAATAAGCCTCAATGTGTAGTGATCATATTCCAAACCCTTCATTCAAAGCATGTCTTATATTCGCTTTGTTCTTTGCTGAATTCTTGTTGTGCCTACCAGCAGTTGGTATCATTCCTAGCCCTCCATTTGGTAATTTTCCTCCAGGACCATATTGTGTTGGTGCTCTGTAACCTGCTGGCGCAGCGTAGGCTCCAGGTGCTCCGTAGTGGCCGTATTGTGCCGGTGCTCCATATTGTGCTGGAGGTCCATATTGCATTGGTGCTCCATACTGAGCTGGATAGCCATATTGTAATGGAGCTCCATAATTTGGATGTCCATAATGCGATGGGGGTGCGTACTTTGCTGGAGGGCCATATTGTGCTGGAGGGCCATGTTGCATTGGATGTCCGGGGTTACTTACTGGATAATGAACTCCTGGAGCATATTGACCATGTTGACCACGATTTTGAGATTCATGATTATGTGGTTTTTGAATAGTAGGTTGTGGTTCTCCTAACTTTCCTTGTGTATTGTTTGGATGCTGCATTGGCAGCTGGCCCGATGGTATTTGTGGTTGTGGTTGTGAGAACGAAATAGGTTGGTCATTTGGTGTTCCAAGTTCGTCTCGTTTCGGAGATCCTCCTGGTAGTTGAGTGCTGGGCAACGGTTGTCCATGATTACTTCCTGGTATTTGCAAATACTGCGCTCCGCTTGGTGGAGCCGCATGAACCTTCTTTTGTTGATGATTAGCTGCGTTAGGGGACTGTAATGTATTTCTTGGTGACGTATGTTGTGGTTGCATGGGTGTGGTGTTATTTGACCTAGTTTTATTCGGTTTTTGTTCAGTGGGTAATGGTGGGAGATTACGATCACCGTCGTGGGGTTGTACTCCAGTATGTGTTGGCTCAGAATGTTGTCCTTTCAGGTTAGTAGGAAGCTGTTGTTGACTTTTCAGCGAAGGTAATTGATTAGGGTCAATTTTTAATACTGGTCCTGTCCTAGAAGAGTACTTTGGTTGTCTGTTGGGGCTGCCTGCCCGAACTTTTGGTTGGGCAGGCAGTCTTGGAGGACGCACATTCATTTGATTACTTTGTAGATTAGGTACTGCCATTGGGTTATTGACAGCTTGATGCTTTTCAACTCGAACATCTTGGTTTGACAACAGTTTGGTTGGAGACGAACTAACCACATGGTTGATTCCATGCTGGTAAGATTTCAGAACATTTGGAACCTGATAAACTTCATTGTTCATTGTTTGGAGCGGAATATTTTGATCATACGTCATTGGAGCATTACCTTGTGATTGAATAAACCCAGGATTGTCTGGACTCCTAGTATATGGAGATTGATTATTATACTGATGTTCCTGTGGTTGTTCTATAAATTGGTTACCATCGTTATAGGAATATGGTTTTGGAGAATGGTTATATCCTCGATAGTTTTCACTTAGGCTCTCGTTGTTAGGTTGTAGTTTCTGTTGTCTAATGTTGGAGTCCTCAGTATGGTAAACTGGACTTACACGGTCCCGGTTATTTTCAAGATCATGGTGGCCCAATTTCTCAGATGAATTAAGGTGTGGAGATAACATAGGTGGAGTATTGACATTTTGGGGCTGTTGATAATTTTGAGGAACTTGTTCACGATTATCCACTTGTGCAATACTGTCAGGCTCAATAGGTTTTCTATACTGCTGTTGTGATTTGTTAGTCATAAGGTTGGAGTCAATATGAGATTTCTTTGACGGTAATTCAATATTCGAAAATTTAGATGGTGATTGCAGTCTTCCTGGTGACACATGAGGCATTGGTGATGCCAAATGAGATTTTCTTTCAAACGAATTCCTTTGAGGAGAAGTTCCTCGCGATGAAAGCTGATCTGTTGTGGTGCCAATTGCTGGGCTTAAAGAATTTTGTGAGAATTGGTCTAGATAATATTCAGTTGGATTGGTTATATCAGCTTCATTTGAGTTTTGAGGACTCTGATCTTTCGTATTTGGTTTTGGAAGTGGTTTTGATTCGATATCATCATACTTTTGAAGCGCTTCAAGATTTGGCCTTAACATCTTGGGGATTCCATGTTTTGGTTTTGGAGATTTATTTGGCTCTTGGAAACCATTCCCAGCATGTTGTGGTTCTGGAGAAAGACGAACAGGTTCTTGTTGCTCATGAACATTAAGTCTCATTTGTTGTGGTTCTGGAGAAAGACGAACAGGTTCTTGTTGCTCATGAACATTAAGTCTCATTTGTTGTGGTTCTGGAGAAAGACGAACAGGTTCTTGTTGCTCATGAACATTAGGTCTCATTTGTTGTGATTCACGAACATTTGGCATTACTTTCTGTGGTTCTGGTGCCCTGTGTACTGTTGCTTGTTGCTCATCAACGTAGTTTCTCGTTGGTTGTGGTTCAGGTATCATTGAGTTTACTTTATACGGCTCAGGAGCAACGTGTACTGCTTCTTGTTGCATTTGAACATGAGGTCTAACTTGTTGTGATTCACGCACTTTTGGCATTATTTGTTGGAAATTGTTCACAACTTGTTGTGGCTCTGGAACAATATGTGTAGTTCTTTGTTGTTCATCAACACTGCCTCTCATTTGTTGTGGTTCAGGAATCATAGACTTTACTTTATATGGCTCAGGAGCAACGTGTACTGCTTCTTGTTGCATTTGAACATGAGGTCTAACTTGTTGTGATTCACGCACTTTTGGCATTATTTGTTGGAAATTGTTCACAACTTGTTGTGGCTCTGGAACAATATGTGTAGTTCTTTGTTGTTCATCAACACTGCCTCTCATTTGTTGTGGTTCAGGAATCATAGACTTTACTTTATATGGCTTAGGAGCAACGTGTACTGCTTCTTGTTGCATTTCAGCATGGGGTTTAACTTGTTGAGTTTCACGGACTTTTGGCATAACTTGTTGCGATTCTGGAACAATTTTCATTGTTTCTTGTTGTTCATAGGTATTGGGCATTACTTGTTGTGGTTCTGGTTCTGGTGTTAATGGCTGGTAAATGTTATTTTGATCCATAGCTCCCGGAGATTTAGATAAATCTCGTTTACTCTCAACAATTGGCATATCATCCATTTTTTGTGGTGGTCGTCTTCTCTGTAATGGACGTGGTGCCTCCATGCGTCTTTGACTCAACTTAGTATTAAAGTTTTGCGTCATTTCGTCTACATCAAACTCATTCAACGATTTGATGTATTTATTGTATTCAGACGAAATTACATCATCATCTAGCTCTTGGGTTGATAAACTGAAGTCATCGTTATCTTCAAAATTGATATTAGGTAGTAATCCTTGTTCTTGTTTGATGTCCTTGGATGGAAGAGAAGGCGGCTCGGAAAAGTCCCTACTAGGTTGTGGTGGAACTTCTTTGAATTTGTCATATGCTAGGTTTGGGCTCTTGGTTCGGCTTGTGGATACTGTGTGGGACAAAGGTTGCTTGAACACTTCCAAATATTCTGATGACAGCATTGTTTGTTCTGTAACAACTAGCCATTTTTGGAATCCTTTCAAACCAGCCTCAACTACTATCGAGCGACCAAATAACTTTTTAGTTTTGGAAGTTTGGTCTGAGCCTAATGTTGATAACCATGCCCAAATGTAGTAATCTTGTAATGAAACTTCTAGTATCGAAATCTGAGTAAAAAGTGGGATATCGGCATCTGTGGAAGGTTGGTCTTTTGACCAACCCGGATATAATTCGTAGTCAGATTCAACAGGATCTGCTGTTAAACGAGATAAAACTCTTCTTGATTCTTCCGTTAACGTTTCAACGATTTCTGCAGTGGAGCTCTTTTGGAACAAATTTTTGAGAATAGTATAACTTTCCATCGACCCAAACTGACTTCTCTTTTCAAACGTTAATGTGTGTCTCACTTTACTCAAAAGCTCATATGGATTGGAACTTACTTTAGTAGACTTGACCATAACACAAGGAATTGTGATCATTGTTTTCATAGAATCGTCTAGTTCAGGAGGGTATGAGTTGGTGATAATGAGTGATTGTAATGCTTTTGGTAATTTGAGGGCATCAGCATCATTCTCAGGCAACATTGCTCTCAAAAATGATAAAAGTAAATGGAATAAAGCATCGGAAGAAGACTTCCAAAAATCCAATCCGTCCTTGAAACTATTCTCCTTTGTTGCATCGTAGAACGCAGAGGTGGGAAGCTTGTTGGAATTAAACACCCAAATGCTTGACATTTTTGCGATTTTCCTCCCACTCAAGTAGTTATGTTGAGAATTTGACGCGATAGAGATCAACAAGTCCAAAAAATCGTAGAAGATACTGGCATGTGCTGGTGACGACAAGCACTTTGGCATGATCGTGAGAAACGCATCTTTGGGATATCCCGCTTCTTTTTCTCGCTTTTTGTATTCCAAGTACACATCCCATCCGATGACCTCATTGTTGGGTAATCTTGACCACAAGTATTTCAAACAGCAAATCAACGTAAACTCGTCGGTTCGTTTTATTATCGGTGTTAAAACAGTCGGACTGTTTGAGATAAGTTCTCCGTTGGGGAACAATGCAGACAAAAACGAGTTCAAATTTCCATCGTCTACTTTGGATCGGAATGGTAAAAAGATGTGAGGAGTTTTAGATCCATTTGCTTTCAACTGTGTTGTGATTTCGTGGATCAACACTTGTAGGTTTTTCCGTGTAAACTGGCTTGGGAGAATGGAGTTTCCCTTAGATGATGGGGGTACTGGTGGTAAATCAGGTAATTGTACTTCCTTCATTTGGTCGGCTGATAGCTTCATGACTAGTAGCGCTTAATAGCTTTTTCTTGACGGGTCGATCAAATATCACACCGACTGAGCAGATCCGAAACTTATCGCTACTAAAACTGTATGAAAATACGTTGAATCGGGCGTGGTTGTTTTGTTGATGTTTAAAAAATAGCCGTTATGTACTGTTTTTTTTTTGATCTGAAAAAACGCGGCTATGAATAGATTTAGAGTCATGTTTTAAAATTGAATTTTTCAGCCTTAGCGTGAAGAAATGGTTGTGTTTAGCTAAAGTAAAGCATCTGGGCATGCAGATGCTTGTAATGAATACGATTCGTAAGATTACGTCAAAACTTGGGTACAAGGACTGGTCCATTGGGTTTACGGTAATTATATTATTGAAAAGAGGTTTATTTAGTATACAATGTAAATGATTATTAGATGTAGTTTCAATTACGAGTATCCACAGGATAATCTGTTTCCAAAAGTTCAAGGTGTAGTAAGAAATTGTGACGTTGGTGAATTAAATTTGACGACGCTGTTATAGCGAATTGTAGTTCATTGTAACACGGGTGTTTGAATTAAATTAGCATGGTCCAGTAGCCTCTGGAGATTCGTGAAGTATCTCCTGCGATTCCACGTAGATTGTTGTAGGAAGGTTACACAACCGGCAACCCTGATTCTTCGATCATGCCATCGTTGTACGCAGCTTGGTTCAAGCCCACCATGCTATGGTTTGAGCTGAGAGCACCACTGTTGGAAACAACGCCAACAGATTGCATATCATTTAAACCATGTTGAGGTGGCATGCCAGTGGAGCTGGGGGTTGTCATATCGCCCATTTGTCCTGAGTTGTTGTTTTGGATATGTTGGTCCATCATTTGATTTCCTGGAATCGGTAGCAGGGGAGCAACAGTTTGCGTTGGCGCAAGAGGTGGTGCCTGATAACCTGGAGCAATATTGCCAGGCATTTGCGTATTGTTCAACGTAGTTGGAATCGTACTGGGCATTGAGGTAATGTTTTGCTGGGTGTTGCACGAAATTTGGGTTACGTAGTTCGCTTGCTGAATAATGTTGTTTAGCTGCTCAAATCCTCCTACTGACTGAGCAAGCATATTACAGTCCTTGTGACCCACAATAATACCCTTCAACGTAATCAACTGGTCCCGTAACTGCGAAACATGGGCACTTAATTCCCGATAACCACTAGAATAGTATGATAGTTCCTCTTCCATTTTGTTTATCAATTGCTTCTTACGTTGACGACATTTCGAGGCAGCAACTCTATTTCTTTCCAAAAAGTTCTTCCGCTTCTCATCTTCAGTCTTGGACTTCTTGGTGTCCTTTTTAGTTTCGGTTTGGCTTTCTTTAGATTTTTCAGTGGCTTTTTTAGTCTCTTTTCTTGTGGTACGAGATCTTCTGGTTGAAATTGCTTCAGTCTTCTGTTTCTTCGCATCATTTCCAGAATCATCCTCGTTCTCACGTTTGACTTTTTCATTAGTTGCCGGTTTTTCTTCAGCTTCCTTGATAGGTTGCATTTCAAAGCCACTAGTAGGCTGTTGTTGTGGTTGCTGTTGTTGCTGTTGTTGTTGCTGCTGTTGCTGCTGTTGTTGCTGTTGTGATTGTGGTGGTTGTTGTTGTGATTGTGTTGGTTGTTGCTGCTGCTGCTGTTGCTGTTGTTGTTGCTGTTGCAATGCCATATTTTGCTGATGAATTTGTTGCTGATTCAAATTTTGCTGATTCAAATTCTGCTGGGTCAAATTCGGCTGATTTAAATTCTGCTGATTCAAGTTCTGGCCGGCATTCTGCTGCCGTTGCTGTTGTCCTTGTTGGTTCGGAATTGAGTTTGCTGTCAAACTCAATAAACTAGACAATCCTGGTGTCATAGGACTATTCATCAAAAGACTAGGAGTTGTCAAACCTTGGACATTTGCTCCAAAAGCAAACCCATTAAGATTCCCTCCTGGAGTAAGACCCGTCCGCATATTGGACTCGTTCAATGATAAACCTTGTTGTTTACCATTATTTGCAAATTTGGCCCCATCGTTCCCTTGGCCATTATGAGTAGCCGTCAACAAGCTATTCCATAAATTGGACCCGGGAGTACCAGGGTTCGATAAATGCCCTCCCGGTGACAAACCCAACGGTGGTAATCTTCTTTCTCCGTGGTTGAACAACGGAGGTGTTGCACCAGGTGCTTTACTAGCCTGTGTTTGGTTTAAGTTGGGAATATTCGAGATATTCGAGATCGTCAAATTATGCTTGTTCGTGGACGACTTGGTGGAATTTTCTTCGGGGTTTTTCTCATGAGCACTAGACTCATCACCGTCCTTAGTAGCAAACGACCGTTCAAAAGGGTTAGGTTCGAGCTCAAACGTAGTCTTTTGTTGCTAAAAAGAAATTGTTAGTATCTTAGTCCAAATTACTTCATTGTGACGTAATGAATCTCGTTGGAGCCTATCACAGAATACGCCGAGATTGATCTCACATTGCGTTAACATCAAACTTACTTCGTTCGACATTTTGTCGTCCCGTGTGCCTGCTTCGTTTGTTGGTACGCCTAGTGCTAGCTACCTGGGTCCACCGTTTGGATTATAAATAACAATTGTATGTTGTTTTTCTTACGTCACTTTTTTCATCATCCGTCACGGGGGGGTTAGTCATGTGGTGATGTGTCACGACTAATGTGTCACGTGCCATCGTACGATTTTAATTACAATATACAGGTTGCCACCGGGATCACCCGCCAGAATAAAACCGGTCCCTTTCCGTTTCCGTTTCCATACCCGTTTCCAGATAGAGGCTTACGCTACATGTGTATCTATTTTTGTAAGCTTTAATTCATGAAAAAGCATTGTATACTAATGTCGTACTTGTAAATCATACCCCTACTCCTTTTCGAGGTCCTGCAAGAGTTTGTTGAGTTTTTCTTTGTTCTCTTGTTTCGTGTCTTCCTTTCCTATTTTGGGGTTCTTTTTGAGCTCTTCGCTGGCTTCTTTATCGATAGGTTTGTCTACCGGCATAGCCTTTGGTGGGTTTTGCTTATCGATCTTGATGTTAGGTTCCTGCATTGTAGGTTCCTTGGCTTCTGGGATTTTTCTTCTCCATCCTGTTTTCAAGGTTTCCGTCAACTCGAAATTGGGGAATGGATGTGCTTCGGTATTGAACACATACTTGTCCAATGGAAGTTTGTTTTCGTCGTCAAATAACAAGTAGAGGTATTTGAGGGTTTCTGCCCACCAGAATGATTCGGTGTTGTCCCTCATTGTTGGAGGAACGGCAGTGACATCCTTTAATGAAGTAAACGACACGTCTCCTTCGTCATTGACCACCTTTGTGTATTTCATGAAATTCTGGAAAATCTCGTACCCGTATTCTCTGTACTTGACATCTCCAGTCAATCTGTAAAGGTAGAACAACGATTCGACAGTTTCTGGACGTTGCAAGTTGTGTCTATCCAAAGGTTTGATCTTGAAGTCTACAGTATCACCTTCAATGTCATTGAAAACAACGATTTCTGGTGACAATCCTGATGGCACATCGTGGTACATCTTGTAACAAGTGTAGGTTAATTCTTCTCCGAGCTTGAAATCAGATGCTTTTTCGTCATTCCAGTCTGGCAATTTCTGTGCTTCCTTTAACGTTAAACCTCCAGTGGCTCCCAACGCCAATAAACCACCATAAAAGCACACCAAATGGTCCATTTTTGTAGAAAAAGTTCCACCAATACCTTTAGGCAATTCTCCAATAAACGTCAAGTCGTTTGGTTTGGACTTGCCCACCAAATGTTTCTTGACCCCAGCAACAGATTCACGGTACATATCCCAATACACCTTTTCTTGCTTGCCGGTTTGCAAGTACTGCTTCAACAAGTACTCGTAGTACGAATCACCTCTCGACCCCAACTTGATATTTCTGGTGTGAAATTTACCGGTTTCTGGGTGGATGTAAATTGGAACAAGGCCATCTTCCGCCTTGTTGGCCTCAATCACTTCCATCACCTTCTCCACCGTTTGCCAGTACAACACCTCACCCGTCAATTTCGACAAGTACTTGAATTCCAACTGCAACGTTGCAACCTCGGCCGTAGACGACGCCCCGTTGTCTACATGGTTGGGGATTCCTTCTCCAGTCTCCAAATTCACCGAACTGTACGGAAGCCCAGTTTTACTCTTAAACCCCCCAACCAACGCATTGGCCAAATCGGCAGCTCGGTCCAAGTAAAGATCATCGTTGGAAAGATGGTGTGCCGACAATAAACCCCCCAACATCCGGATTGTCGTCTCAAACACATTTACATTATAATCGAAATGGTAGTCCAAATCGGTCCTGATCCACTCCTTTGCCCGGGAAACTTCCTCCTCAGCATCCATAATCATCAAAGTATCGATCGAATCCACAATCATCCACCCAAGTGGCCTGGGCCCCATGTTTTTGCCTGTTTGGCTCACGGGATGGTACTCGTCTTTGCCCCAACCATACTTCTCGTACGTGTGCCACGAGTCCAAAAACGCCTTTCTCACTTCGTGCTGACGCGCCTGCCATGGCGACGAGTTGTAAATGCGGTTGTTTACCATCAAGTATAACGTGTATATCAACACGGCTCCGATGAACCCTTTAATCATCATCTTGATTCTGCTGGTGCGGTGCACTATTCCACTGGGTTTGTCCTTGTAGTACAACGGCAACGCTGATTTCGGCTTCAATTTCCACAGCTTTGCCGGTTTCGAACTGTCGGTGGCCCTATTCATTGCGCAATTGGTGCTACGTAAACCATTTCCTCGCTCACCTTGCGTCGCACCAATTCGCGCCCGCAAATCCTCCGAATTGGTGTCGCAAAATCACGGACATGGGCACGTGACCATGTCATAAGTTACGACAGCCGGCTGGACCACCGCCGTGTTCCCGAGCGTTAACCAACCTGCTTCTCGTCCTCTTGCAACACCACCACAGCATGGACAGTATTGCCGACATACACAAAGAGTCACCTGCCGGCGACAATTCCGAGAGTAATATCAATGTGGCCGGGGTGGTCGCCGACCACTCGCCCACGATGTCAGCCGCGTCTGCAACGTCCAAGCCGAAAGCAACTAGACGGTCAGTAGCGTGCAAAAGCTGTCATAACCTCAAGGTGAAGTGTACCCCTGCTGATGTCAACAATCCCGGGGGGGCATGTATGCGGTGTTTGAATGCCAATCGAAAATGTGAGATTGACTTGAACCAAACGAGGAAACGGAAGAAAAAGTCAGAAATGATGGAATCAAATGGATCACCAACTCCAGCATCTGATTACGACAAGTCAGAAATCGCGAGGTTGAAACGGCATATTAGTGAGTTACAAGCGCAGCTCAACCGAAAAAATGCGACCGAACCACCATCGCTCAAGTCTCAAGCGGTGCCGGCTTCGCCGTTGTTTGTATCAAAAGTTGATCTCCAGCAAGACATTGCGATATTATGTGATTCCCGGTCGAATTTGACTGATTTGACCAACAACCTTAAGTCGATGGCTGACCGGCGGACGATGCTTTTGAATCACGGTAAGACGGTTGATCTCATTAGCGCCGGGCTATTATCGGTGGAGGAAGCCGAGGCGAGATTGGAGCTATATAGAAGTATCATGTACAAGTTCCACCCGTTGTTGGAGATTCCCTCCAATATATCGGTACGGGAGTTGCAACAGACGCAGCCGTTTTTATTGAATTCAGTCATGTCCATCACCAACACTTTGGATACTACCAGCACGGATCTAGATCGGTCGTTATTGATTGATAATTATGCTATTCAGTCGATTTCCGTCGAGGTCATGGTCGCGGGGTCCAAGACGGTGGAACTAGTTAAAAGTGTGCTATTGTTGTGCTTGTGGTATAATTCGCCAGAATTGTTTCGCCAACGGAGATATCATCTTTTGAACTCGATATCGGTGACGTTGCTCCACGATTTGGGGATCATTGTAAGACCAACGTATAGCTTTAAGAATTCTGCCAGAA
>ERZ778017.2173-NODE-2173-length-16582-cov-5.049797_pt1 | contig 16582 bp, 19 predicted proteins | sample MGYA00375747_ERZ778017 | MGnify/ENA primary metagenome ERZ778017 (study PRJEB29350, sample SAMN05509838) | bioreactor metagenome | biome: bioreactor; material: wastewater | place: South Africa: University of Cape Town | collected 2014-03-17 ...
ATAATTTAAAAATATTTTTAGGTATTTGCCAGCTATTCTAGGTATTTACATGCATAAAACACTTTATAAATGCCCCTTTATCAATTAAACTATATAAATAACCAATATGGCTACCTAGTATGGCATATAGAAGAATCTGAAGAAGAGTTGCTTGCCAAGCTAAGCCTAGAAGAACAAGCCGTATACAGTAGTTTTTTACATCCTAAAAAGCGGCTGGAATGGTTAGCAAGCAGGTTAGCATATCAGGAACTATGTAACTATATACAAGCCCCTTACATACCTATTGGTAAAGACCAAAACGGACGTCCCTACCTTGTGGATAGCAACGTACACATCAGTATTTCTCATTGTTTTCCTTTTGCTGTAGCAGCCATCAGTCAACAGACACCGATTGGTATTGACATACAAATACCTAACTATAAGTTGAAAGTTATAAAAGAAAAGTATTTCAATAAATCAGAAATAGAAAATAGCAATCAAGATTTAGAAAAATTATGTATTTGCTGGTGTGCTAAAGAGGCGATCTACAAAGCATATGGACATAAAGCATTATCTTTTCAAGCAATTAACCTAGCACCTTTTGAGAAACAAAAGCAGGGCACAATACATGCTTACGTCTTAGCTACTCATCATTACATAGTTGAGTATCAAGTAAATTCTTGTTATGTCTTAGCTTGGTGTCAAATGTCAAACATCTATGCAGAAGAGAACGAATATACTTAGCTAAAAAGCTATTAAATTATTAATAATTCTTAAAAATCCCTCCTGGCTCCACACTAAAATAGTTGAGTATTTTTTCTGGCCACTGCTTTACACCTCAACATTATTTCTGAGTAGAAAGTTTGTTTTCCGCCGCAAAGGTTTCAATAATACTCCAATAGAAAATTTTTTTCTTTTGTCTGGTGATACTGGTGATATGTTCAGTTAACTTGCCTATCATCTCTGACGAAGTTAAGCCTTCTTCTCCCAAATTCTTAATAATTCCTGTCCGCACAGAAGTAAGCATTTCCTTAGGTAAGAAAATACTTAAAGCTTGCACTGCTGCTGGTGAAATAATATCTGCTTCTAGTAATAGACCTCTTGCATAACCTTAGCTTGTTAACTCCCAGTTATATAAGCCTGCAATTAAATTGAAACGTAAGCCAAACCTTTTACGTCTGTTGCGGTATTTGTCAGCTATAATTTTAAAGCGTTTTAACATGCCGATTATGTTTTCATTTACTGCCCGCTCTTTTGCTAATTGTTGGTTATGTTTTCTCTCTTCTTTTGTCAATGGATGCTTTTTACTCTTTTTTTTTGGTAATGCAGCATTGCAATGAATCCTTGCTATACCTTGATAGCCTGTATCAGTAAGGAGTTTAATTGTAGGATGTATATAGGTCTTAGATTCCTTGAACAAGCGAAAATTGTGTCGCTTACCATTTGTAAAACTCGTACATATAACCTTACTGCTCTTCTTTTCAACTACCCCCTGCGTTTTTAATGTGTGTCTTTTTTTCTTGCCTCAGTAGTAGTCCCTCTGCTTTTTTTAGGCCGTTCGATAGGACTTTCCGTTACATCAACGAGTACCACTTCATAGGCTATATCTGTTTTTAACAATGCTTTTCTTCCAGGCAAGGCAAAATCTGGATGCTTAATGAGGATATTTTCTATCCACCTAACATTACGATAAGAAGCACTCTCTAATATATCATAGGAAGCAGCAATATAAAAGTAGGTACGGTATTCCCTTAAATATTCAAGCGCCATCAGTAGTCTATCGGGCATCTGTAAAGTATTAGGCTTCCCACCTAGCTTTTTCTTTCTCTTCTCAGCTTCTTGTAAGATAGCCAACATCTTTTCAAAACTAGACCGCTTTACTCCTGTTAAACGACGGAATTCTTCTTCCTTTATTCCTTTTACTAGTTCATATCTCATGGTAAAATTCTTTTACTCTTTCTACCATATTATATATTCCAGTTAGGTTATGCAAGAGGTCTAATGCTTGGATGATGTCTACACACGCAGAATCATCCCTTGCTGTAGCAAACAATAGTTGACCATTCTCTCTAATTGATTTTGCAAATTGTGGTAGCAGCAACATGAGTGTAAAAAGTTACGGATGTGCATCCAGCCAAGGCTGGTATGTTCAGTATCAGTAGGAAATAAATGGGGTATGGGTTAAAAACAGGTAAAAATGATAAGGTAGATACACAGAGGATATGTCTCTATGTGCTTTATAATACTAATTCTGATGTGACCCCACCCTACTTTGGCTACAGTAGCTATTGAATAAATTATATTACTATATTACCGCTTTTATATGCCCTACTTTTTCAACTAATGCTGTGCATTCTTTTTGAATAGAAATTTATATAGTTGTTACTAAGTTACCTAGATTCTCCTTACCCTCTACATCTGCTCCGTGTTCTAATAACAGCTTGACTACTTCTAGATGGCCTTTGTCAGCTACCTGGAGCGGAGAATTACCATCTTCATTCTTAGTATTTACATCCGCTCCGTGTTCTAGTAACAGCCTGGCTATTTTCACATGACCATATGTAGCAGCAAAATGAAGCGGAGAATTTCCATCTTTATCCTTAGCATTTACATCCGCTCCTTTTTTTAATAATAGCTTAGCTAATTCAAACCAGCCATTCATAACACTTATATGTAGTGGAGAAGAGCCAGCTTTATCTTTAGCATCAACATTCGCCCCCTTTTTTAATAAAAGCTTTGCTATTTTCACGTGGCCGAGTATAGCAGAAAAATGCAGGGGAGAAGAGTCACCATCTTTATCTTTAACATTAACATTCGCTCCTTCTTTTAATAACATTCTTGCTACTTTCACGTGATTAAACACAGCAGCCACATGCAATGGGAAATTACCATATTTATCTGTAGCATTTATATCAAGTATATAACTGGATACTGTTCTTTGATTGCTCTTTCTTTGTTCCTCTTGCTCTTCCTTTAGTTTTTCGTAAGCTTCTTTTTTTTGGGCTAGATTGTCTTCGGATGATTTAAGCAATTTTTCTAATGATGAAATTTTATTTTTATTCTCTTTCCGTTCTCTATTTAATATTTGTTCATGTTTTGCTTGTTCTTCTTGGAATTGCTTATTATATCCTCTTTGTTTTGTTAGTTCTCCCTGTATGTCGCTGGACTTCGTTTTTTCTTCTGCAATAATTTGCTCAAGTTTGGATACTGTTCCTTGATTGCTATTTGCTTGTGTCTCTTGTTCTTCTTCCGTTAGTTTTTTGTAGGCTTCTTGAACTAAATGATTCAGATACAATCTACGTAAGTTGGCTGTTTCAGGCATAGCAAGTAAATTTAACCTATCCATTCCTCTTTGAATATCTTTAATGATAACTTCCTTTTCTTGGCTAGTAGGTTCTAGAAGCCTTTGAAAGTAATACTTCAACTCTAATATGTAAAGTTGTTGAGCTATCTGATCAAGCTTAGAAAGAGTCGCTAACTCTTCTTCCATTCCTCTTAAAGCTTGGCTATATAAACCGTATAAAATCCCTTGTAATTCATCTAATGCCTTATCTTGCCATACTGCTGGCAATATTATTTGCTTATATTCTACTATAGTGGTAATGTCCCCTAATTTACCAAGCTTCTTTAAATAAAGAACTGTATCACTGCCTCCTTTATTTAAAGCTTTTAGGGCTAATACCTTCAACATTTCATTCTTATAAACCTCTTTCTTTAATCCTTGTCCTACCTGCCATAAACTATTAATAGTTTATGGCAGGTAGGGTTACTTCTGCTGGAAGTTTTTCTTCTTCTGCTTCAGCCTCAGAATCTCGATCACTTTTTAGCCTTCCCTTCCAACTGTTTTCTTCCTCCTTACTCCCACCCATCAACCCTGCTCCTTTATATATAACTATTTTAGCTGGCTTTCCTGCGTGTGCTAATTGTAAATGAATACGGCGCTGTTGTGCTTGCTCTCTTAATCGAGGCAGGTTCGATAACTCTGATCCTTGCTCTATAGTTACCTCCAATCCATCATATATTTTGCTAAATCCTACTGGTGCATTCATTACTATATCAGCTTTTAACTCGCCAGCTTCCTGATAAAAAGTAACGGCATGTCCCCCGTCAGCTGTAAGTTGTTTATCTAGTAAAGGTCCGATATTTGTTTGATGAATTATTTCTTGTGTATGCGTTTGTCCTCTCGCTGTTTGTTCTTCTCTGATAGGCATGAGTGAATTACCACAGCTTTGTAAGAATAAACTTACAATTAAAATAGAGGCTATAAATTGATGGCTTAGCTTATAAGGACGTCTCATTATATTAAAGATTAGAATAAGTGACCTTATTCTAATCTTTAAAAAACATACATGCAAGCATATGTTGGATTTTTTTATTTTCTTCGATCTTGGGTTAATGTCGCTTATCTTTGCTAGAAGAGAAAGTATGCGCTTTAAATTTCCCTTTTTATAATTTTTTTCCTTTTTGAATTAAGTTGCTAAAAACTTCTGTCAGAAATGGAAACAACTCTTGTGAAGCTTGTTTAGGCTCTTCAATGGCTTGTACGAGCTGTTGCAGGGAAAGGGATTTTTGTTCGTTTTCTAATTCTAGAAGCTTGGTGCGATAGGTAGCTTTTTTTGAGCGATAATAGCCTCTAATAATTTTCTATCTGGATGGCTCCTCTTAGGGGTATGCTTATCAAAATCCCATAGCTCAGCCGAGCAAGAAAGCCCTGTTGAAAAGTATTTCTTAGCCTTCAGCTGGCTGATGCGTACCCGTTAGGTTTGTAGTATAGGTTAAAAAGGTTTAAAATTATCTTAGTTGTAGCTAAAAAGTTATCCATGTGTGGCTAGCTTGGGCTAAGGGCAGCGAACATGTGGATAACTTTTTAAATAGATAAAAACTAACCAAACGCAAGGGGCACTTTAATGCGTACCTAGGCATCATGGCCTATTTGATGATGTAATCCCCTTGCGTTAGTTACAGGCAAGTTTCAGATAGAAATTGAGGCTTAAAGGCCTATTATACGGGTTTGAACGCGTCCTGTAATTGGCTAGTATAGGTAAGTCCGACTATTAAAAATTATATTACTATGCAATTTACTCATATTTTAGGCATCGATGTCTCTAAAAATACCATTGACCTAGCACTAACTCAAAATAAAGCCAATGCTAGTATGGTTAACACTAAGTTTGCTAATAATTTAAAAGGCTATAAAGCTCTCTTAGCATGGATCAAAGAACAAAAAGTAGCTATGGGACAAATGTTAGTATGTTTGAAAAATACCGGTCTTTATCATCGGGCCTTGGTTGCCTTTCTACAAAATAAACAAGCATTTGTATGGCTGGAGAATGCAGTTGTCATTAAATGGAGTATGGGCCTTACAAGAGGTAAAAGTGATCTTATAGATTGATTGTCAAAGGATATGCTTATATGCTTTCAGGCATCAAGATAAAGCACAAGCACACACCAGAATGAATACATCTTTACAAGGGCTAGCAGATTTATTAGCTACTAGAGAACGATTGATACAAGCTAAAAATAGCCTACTGCTACCTATTAAAGAAATGCAAGCCGCTGGCTTTTCGCAGGAGGCTAGGAGAATAAAAAACATATGTAAAGCTAGCCTAACAAGCTTAGAGCAGGCAATAAAAGCATTAGAAAAAGAATTAGAATATATTATTGACAAGGAAGAAAAGTTAAAAAATAACTATAGGTTTATCTGTTCGGTTAAAGGAGTAGGCATGGTAACAGCCCTCTATTTATTGGTGTATACTAGTAATTTCGAGCGATTTACTAATGCTAAAAAGTTAGCCTGTTACAGTGGGATAGTACTATTTACCTATAGTTCTGGCAGTAGTATACGGGGAAGAACCCAAGTACATCCTATGGCTAACAAGACTTTAAAAACAGCCTTGCATATGTGTGCATTAAGCTCTATCAGAAATAAGGATGAGATGAGGTTGTATTATGAACGCAAAATAAAGGAAGGCAAGCATAAGATGAGTATTTTAAATGCAATAAGAAATAAACTATTACATAGGGTATATGCCTGCGTCCGGGATCAAAGGATGTATGTATGTAAACAAGCGGCTTAACTTGAAAGTTAAAAGTGTATTAAAACCTTGGTTTTACCATAGAAATCATCAAAGGATGAGAACCATCAGCGAGCACCTTACTCTTATATAATATGATGGAAATTTTTCACCTATATTATTTATTTAGCAGTTTATTCAACTTTTTAACTTTATTCAGAGCATCTGCATGTCCTTGGTCTGCTGCTTGTTGAAACCATTTTAGAGCCTTAGTAGAATCCTTATCAATCCCCTATCCATTATAATACATTAATCCTAGTCTATATTGTACAGCTACATTCTTTGCCTTTCTCAATATTTATATTCTTGTAGATTCTAGTGAGGTTGGTAGCTTCCTTTGCTATACGGCTGCCTGTAAACTCCAAATTTAACACTTCATCTAAAAGGCTATCTTTGGCATCTTCTTCCATTTGTCTGGCGAGCTCATCATGAAATACTCCCTCAAGCAGGTCTTCTTTATCAAAGCATATTAAATCTAACTTTTTAACTTCTTTCCACGCTACACCTGCTGTTATATGAATAATTATACGCTCCCCTACATTTACTATCTAGTGGATTTCTTCTTTGCAGTAGCAATTGGCATGGCACTTTCTGCTAATTTCTGACATTCTGCAAAGCTTAACTTTGTAGGATCTATATCTTTAGGCAGCTTGATATTTTTCTTACCTACCTTTAAATAAGGCCCCCAGCGACCATTGAGTATTTGCATATTTGCATCTTCCTGGAAGGTCTTTATTACCTTTTCTGCATCTGCTTTTCGCTTATCTTGAATAATCTGTATGGCACGCTCTTCCGTAACTGTAAGCGGGTCCTCTTCTTTGGGAAGGGTATAAAATTGATTTTGATATTTTAAATAAGGACCAAACCTACCTATACTAGCTTCTATAGGCAAATTTTCCCATTGCCCCACTGTCCGTGGAAACTTAAAGAGGGTAAGTGCTTCCTCTAAGGTAATATTTTCTATACGCTGGTCTTTTTTAAGGCTGGCAAAACGGGGAGCTTCGTCATCCTCGTTATTACCAATTTGAACCAATGGACCAAATCTTCCAATACGTGCAGTAACAGGCTTGCCAGTTACAGGATCATGCCCCAACATTCTACTTGTATTAATGGCTGTTCGCTCTACCTGTTGAGTTTCGGCTACTTTAGGATAAAAGTTCTGGTAAAACTCGGCCAGCATCTGGTTCCATTCTTTATGGCCTGTGGCTATCTCGTCTAGTTGAGATTCTACCTTCGCAGTAAAACCGTAATCTGTTACTTCGGAAAAACGCTCTACCAAAAAGTCATTCACGACCATGGCAATATCAGTAGGAAACAATTTATTTTTTTCTGTTCCTGTTATTTCCTTAAATATCTCTTTCTTGATAGCATTATCTTTTAGCGTCAACACCTGGTAATTACGTTCTTTACCTTCTTTTGATTCCTTAACTACATAACCACGCTGTTGTATAGTAGTAATAGTAGGCGCATAAGTAGAAGGCCGCCCAATACCTTGCTCTTCAAGCTGTTTAACCAGGCTAGCCTCAGAGTATCTGGCAGAAGGCTTGGTGAAACGTTCACGAGCTTGCATATCTTCCAATGGAAGAATTTGGCCTACTTTTAGTGGAGGCAATAGCTTCGTTCCTTGTGGCTGCTCATCTGCTTCATCGTCCTCATCGTGCTTGACTGCGTATACTTTAAGAAACCCATCAAATTTAACTACTTCTCCATGTGCTACAAGTTGTTGAGGAGTTGTCGAAATAGCAATATGTGCGGTAGTTCGTTCTAATTGGGCATCAGCCATTTGTGAGGCAATGGCACGTTTCCAAATTAATTCATACAAGCGTTGTTCACTAGCGTCTTGACTTACAGCACGCTGGGAAAAATCAGTAGGCCTAATGGCTTCATGCGCTTCTTGTGCTGAAGCAGATTTTGTTTTATAGTGTCGCTCTTGAAAATAAGTAGCACCATAATTATTTACTATTTCCTGCTGTGCATTGTCGATAGCTTCTTTAGAAAGTGTCACAGAGTCGGTACGCATATAAGAAATTTTACCAGCTTCATATAAGTTTTGAGCTAGTAACATGGTACGTGTAACACCATAACCAAGCTTTTGGCTAGCCTCTTGTTGTAAAGTAGAAGTAGTAAAAGGAGGAGCTGGTGATCGTTTAGCCAGCTTTTTATCTAAGTTTTGAATAGAAAAGGTTGCGCCTAAACATTTTTCTAGAAATTGATAGGATTCTTTTTCATCTGAGAAACGTTCGGAAAGTTCAGCCAACAGTCGTTGCTTTTTACCTAAATCAAATAATGCTGTTACAACAAAATAGTTGGTAGCAACAAAGCTCTGTATAGCGCGCTCCCGTTCTACGATCATTCTAACGGCTACTGATTGCACACGACCTGCAGAAAGGCCAGGCTTTATTTTTTTCCAAAGCAATGGCGACAAATCATACCCTACTAGTCTATCTAAAATACGTCTAGCTTGCTGAGAGTTTACAAGCGCCAAATCAATATTTCTAGGATTTTTTATAGCATTAAGTATAGCATTTTTGGTAATTTCTCTAAAAACAATTCTTTGTGTTTTAGAATCTGTTAGTTCAAGCGCCTCTTTTAAATGCCAAGAAATAGCTTCTCCCTCTCGATCATCGTCACTAGCTAGGTAAACTTTTTGTGCACTATTGGCTCTTTTCTTTAATTCTTTAATAAGCTGTTGCTTGCCTTTACTAATTTCATAAGTAGGTTGAAAGTCTTGGTTGACATCAATAGCCTTATTATGTTTAGGTAAATCACGCACATGGCCATTAGAGGAGGCGACTTCAAAGTCTTTCCCTAAATAATTTTGTATAGTCTTAGCTTTAGCGGGCGATTCAACAATGACTAAGTTCTTGGACATAGTTATATACTAGATACTAGAAAATATGTAAGAGTACGATATACTAATTGGACTTCAAATTTTTCCAAATTTTCTATACGATTACTATAAAGGACATAAATATAGGTTTTTATAGTGTTAAGTTCATAATTTTTGGATTTCTTTAGGTATAATGTTATCTTTTAAAAGCTAAAATTATACTATTTATATACATGTTATAATGTTTATACTGTTTTATACTGTAAATTCCATATAATATAAAACGCATTAGTAGCAATATATGAAACTCTTTTCTCATAACACTCATATGCCAAGTAATAGAGCTAGCCTTTTTCATGCCAATGTTTCTATTGAAGAAGCATCTTTGATAGTAATCCCAGCGCCTTGGGAAGTAACTGTCTCTACAAGATCAGGAACAGCATTAGGGCCTGAAACTATATTGAAAGCTTCTTACCAGCTAGACTTATTTCCACATACATATCCTAATATACAACAGTTAAGTATAGGCATGCTACCTATTCCACATGATTGGAAGATATTGGGCGATACATTGAGGCACCATACAGCTGGCTATATACACTCATTAGAATTAGGTATACAGCCTCCTAGCTTACCCAAAAGTCTGTTACAAACAATTAATTTACATACACGTGAATTTTACGATGAATTAAAAAATAAAGCTTTAAGTTATTTAGATAAAAATAAACAAGTAGCTGTATTAGGTGGGGACCATAGCGTAGCTTTACCACTTATAGAAGCTATAGCAGAAAAAAATGCAACCTTTGGAATACTGCATATTAATGCACATGCAGCTTTACATAAGACATATCAAGGTTTTACTTACTCTCATGCTACCTTGATGCACCATGCACTTAAGTTACCACAAGTTGAAAAGATAGTGCAAATTGGTTTACGAGACTATAGTAAAGAGGAAGCTCAAACCATTGCCAATTCCAAGGGCCGTATAGTACCCTTCTTTGACGAGGCACTAAAGGCAGACCGTTTCCAAGGAGCTACTTGGGACGCAAGTTGCAAAAAAATAGTAGATGAGTTACCTGAGCACGTGTATATCAGTTTTGATATTGATGGTTTAGAAGCGAGCCTCTGCCCAAGCACAGGTACTCCTGTACCAGGTGGCTTAGGATTTGATGAGGTATGCTATTTGTTTAAATGTTTAGTAAACGCTAATAAAAAAGTTATTGGCTTTGATTTATGTGAAGTAGCACCTGGTGAACATTTAGACTGGGATGCACAAGTAGGAAGCAGAATGTTATATCAACTAGCTTTAACTACAACCGCTAGCCAGAATAAATTGTCCTATCCATCAACTGACTAAAAAATAACCATAGCTAATTGAGGTTAGAAAAACGTGCTGCTCAATTAGCTAAACTACTTATTAAACGATTTCTATTAAGTATAAGTTTTACCATAGCACTGTTAATTCATTCCTCAATATAATTAGAAACTATCCTAAACTTTTCCTCCCTCTTTTCAGTTTCATGATCTCCCTTACCTATATCGCTATCCTGTTTTCTAATAAAATTTTTAGGAGTGCTTTCCTTTAATTCTTTGATATGGGCGGTTTTTCGACTGTTCTGGATTTAATGATTTATGTTATTACCCATCACCCAAAAATTATTTTTAAAATTGTTTAACTAAGGATCCTTTTTATAAAATTTTTTAATTACCTCTATCACACTACTATTATAATTATGAGTACCTAGTATCTTTCTAAAAGCTAGCGAATACTACTTCCAGCCATCTGAATCCATGAATGTATATATACTATTTTCAAATACTGCTGATTAAACAAAGAGTTTATAAGCTATTTTATTTTAAAGGAGCAACCGTATTTTTTCTTTACTCTCTGATAGTAAAAATTATCCTGCCAATTCCTTTTTACTTAATATATGCTATAAAATAATAGCTACATAAGAGTTCAAAGAACTCTATTTTATAACACACTATCTTACTGAAGACATATAAAAATGGACAAAATTATATTATCATATTTTACGTGGCTTCTTCTGTTATTAATGATAGGATATACTAATAATAATCTATCCAATCACACCTAATAGAAAATGAAGAAAATTAACATCTGAACAACAAGCGCCCATAGCTTCAACAGATTTAAATCTTGTAATGCGTAAAAGATGGAAACAATTTTTCGATGAACATGGAGCCAGTATACTTTGGCAAACATTACAGCAAGCAAAACATGCTTTATATTTCAATTTTACAGAAGTTACTACCACTGTATCAATTGTAAATACACCTATTTTTTATTCAACCAAATAACAAAAGGATTTATATCCTACTTAGCCTATTATAAAATTCCTACTAATTTTTATAATTATCTTGAGGTATTCATTAACTTTCCAAAAGGCACACCAAGTTTTTAAAATACCCACTTAATATAGGGATACTTTTCCTTTAATAATTGTTGTGTATCAGCTTTTATATATCCATAGTCCCCAAAAAGCCGATCAAGTAAGCCAATATTTCCTAAATAAACTTTCCGTACACTAGTATTTGATAAGTGCTTAGCAAGCACTTATGCTTCTGTATCTTTTATATTATTATAACCTAAATCAACTATACGTACCGTACGTGGTAAAGCTTTAATAAATGCTACTGCTCCGCTAAGTTCTATTCCATTATAACTTAAAAAAATTCTACGTAAATTCTTAGTATATGGTAAATACTTAGCAATCCTCTTTAAACCCTCATCTCCTATTCTATTATTACTTAAATCAAGCGCGCTTATATTGGCACTTTGCAAAACGTTAATAACTATTACTGCCCCTTTAGCACCTAATTTATTATTACTTAAATTTAATGCTCTCACATTCGTATATGGTAAATACTTAGCAATCTCTGCTGCATCTTTACTCTCTAAATTATTACTTCCTAAATTAACTGTATATACCTTGTTACTGCCTTGTAAATTTTGTACAAACTCCACTACCCATGTAGATGCTGACATACGACTTAAATCAACCGTATGTATACCAGAGGCTGGCAGATAAGGCCAAAACGTTTCTTGTACCCAGCTTACGCGTCTTAGCAACTGAAAAAAAAATAAAACTTGGCATCTTGTCAGCAATGAGCCCCCCAAGATTTATTAATTTATTTATTGCCCAACGGTCAGTATGTATAGTTCGTTGGGGTTTATTATTCATACCAACCAAGCCAATTTGGTCATAACCAGTAGTAAGCTTATAAAAAAGTGGATGAACTTGTCTAGCTAATAACATTGCATCTAATGATAAATATGATAGGATTTGTTGGTGTATCTCTACAGGAAGAAGGTTAAAATATCCCAAATCGAAATCCACTTCATTTTCTACTACTTCTTCTTTTTCGCTTCCCAGTCTTTCCATTTCTATTTCTTCTTCTTCTCTCTCTAATTCTTCCATAGTCTTTACTATACTATTAGTATTTCCCCCACCAAGCAAACCCATGCTACCTACATATAAATAACCCTTCCCATTCCTAGCTTGCTCAGGTAATACTACTTGAAAGGATTGTGCTAGTAATACTTCAGCTAAATTTAATTCCTGAGGATATACAGGCAATTTCAATTTTCTACTCAAGCCTCCAACTTTTTCTTTCATCTTAGCTATCAATAAACCATTCTCTTTGTAAACCTTAACTTCCTGCCCTTGTTTTGTTATAATATTTATTTCTAATAATTCTTTCTCTTGAGGTGAAAATTTTACTTGATAGAGATACTGCTTCTTAACTGCATATTTTCTAAGTTGCTGTATACTCCTAAACTTATCTTTTTCAAGTTTTATACCATTAAACTGACTGCTAGGATTGTGCATAGGAACATAAGGAGAAAAACTACTAATTAGAAACTTTTGCCTTTCATTTACCTGAAACAGATCTGTTTGTTCCCTAGCTTGAATAAATTCTTGACTACTTGTTAAACTTATAAGCCTTAAGTCCTTATCAAATTCATCAGTTAGTATTGCATCACTACTTGAATTTATTGATTCTTCTTGATGCTTGATAAAAGTTTGGCTGCCTACTACTTTGCGGCTTATTTGCTCTTCACGACTCTGAAAATTAGGAATACCTGAATTAGAGCAACTTTGTAAAACTAATCCTAAAAATAAAATACGTGCTATAACCTGGCACCCTATATTATAATTATATTTCATAATGATTAAGTAGATTGAAAACGTACACCTATAGAACTAGACAGGTTATTTTATAAGAAATGCATATGCAATTACAAACTTACAAAACAGTGCTAGATATAATTTTTTGATAATTGAAAAAATTTGGAAAGTATCCTTGATTAACAACTTATAATTAAGATTCAAAAAAATAATTTTTTTGCTCGCTTGTGAAACATTATTAATTATTAGAAGAAAACCATGATGAGCCAATTGGTTTTTTTCTTTACACATCACTATAAAGATTTTCTTGCCTTTTTAAATATCCATATTTTTGAACTATATGATCATTGTTATTAACAAGCGTAGATTAACAACGCTAGCACTTAACGCTGAAATTGTTCGACAATAAACTTCTTTCGAAACTAAATTTTAATCCCTTAAAAACTTATTTAAATCCAAATAATCAGTTTCGAAAGTGTTCTAATACCTTTCTTGCAAAGCTATATGCCACAATGTGTTACCATATTACCTTGTATATTTATATCTGTTTCTCTTGCCTATAAGAACAATTGAACTACTGCATAATGCTTATTAATTACTGCTAAATAAAAGGCCGTATAGCCCTCTATAGTTTACAAATTTAATAGAGCACTTCAACCCCTTAATTCCATAACTATTTCCACATACTCTTTATTAATTAACAGCTATATATCTCTGTGCATTACCCTTGATTGTATGTTATATTTACCGGTAGCTCAGTTCCTACCTGTATAAGCACGCGAACTACTTCGAAATGGTCATTAAGTATTGCCAAATAGAGTGGGGTATGGCCATTGTCATTTGTAAGTTTTAGGTTAGCCCCTCTAGCCTTCAACTCTAAAACTATACTTAAATATCCTCCACTAGCCGCTAAATGCAACAGTGTATTGCCCTTGTTATCGGGCAAGTTTATATTTACCTCTTCTACCTGCAAAAGCCCTTTAAACACTTCCTCGTGACCATTAAAGGCTGCCAAATGAAGGGGCGTATGGCCATTGACATTTGCAAAATTTAGGGCTCCTCTAGCCTTTAATGCTGAGACTATTTCCCAATATCCTTTATTAGCAGCTATATGTAATGGTGTATTGCCCTTATTGTCGGTCAAATTTACATTTATGTTTACGCCTACTAGCTCCGCTCCTACGTGTATAAGCACGCGAACTACTTCGAAATGTTCATTAAGTATTGCCAAATGGAGTGGGGTATGTCCATTGTCATTTGTAAGATTTAGGTTAGCTCCTCTGTCCTTTAAATTTGAGACAATTTCCCAATATCCTTTACTAGCAGCTAAATGCAATGGCGTATTACCCTTGTTGTCCTGTGCATTTACGGATATATTATTTACATCTAGCTTAGTCCCTGACTGCAAAAGTATGTTAACTGCTTCATTATGTCCATTTAATGCTGCCAAATGGAGGGGCGTATAGCCATGTTTATTGGGAAGATTTAGTTGAGCACATTTAGCTTTTAAATCCTTGACTATTTTCCAATATCCTTTACTAGCAGCTATATGCAATGATGTATTATCGTTGTTGTCTGTCACATTTACTTCAGCTTTTTTCTCCAAAAGTGATTTAACTGCTTTATGGCAGCCCCCAAGTGTTGCCAAGTGGAGAGGACTATGACCATCGTTATCTCTAAGATCTAGTTTAACGTCAGGTCTATGCAGTAACACATTCAACATTGGCACATCTTGCCATCTAAATGCTAAGTGTAAAGGAGTACAGCCGTCTTTATCCTGTACATTAACATCCGTAGCGGGGTGCTCTAGTAGTAACTTGACCATCTTTAGATCATTGCGTAAAGTAGCTAGGTGTAATATGGTAGATTTATTACTATTGGGAGCATTTATATTTATATTAGCTTTTTGATATGACAAGATAGCCTCGAACATACCAGAATAACCTTTCAAAGCCGCTAGATGTAATGGAGTATTGCCATCGTCACCGGTCGCCAGGGTTACATTTATATTATCTTGGTTTAATAAGAATTGAAAAAGTGATAAATCCCTATCTAGAATCGTGCAGTGTAATGGTGTAAGTCCGCCTTGGACAGGAGTATTGATATCTACTCCGTGCAATATTAGGGCCTGTATAATCGGTATATTTTTTAAACATAAAGCTTGGTATAGTACAGAAGCATAAAAAAGTTTTATATCAGGGCTACTAGAGTTTATAAAGATAGCCATCGGGTCATACTGAAGTGCCTGGAGTACGTTTGCTAACAGAATTTTCTTATTATTGGTAGCTAATTGTACCATTTCCTCAGTAACAGGCGGACTTTCTCTTATATATGCATTTCTCTCACCATGGCACTGAGGGAATATAGCTAATACTATAAATAAGCTTAGTACTTTAATATAATACTTAATAGATTTTTGTAATATATACTGCATATACATTTCGTGTTAGTTAGTCCTTTTCAATTTAACATGATCTACCAACAATTTTTTAATTTGTTCATTGCCAGTTCTATCTATATCTGTTTGCTTCACTTATGTCCCTATATTTACCTGTATTTAATAGTACTTTTTAAATTTCAATATGTCCATTACTAGCTGCCACAGTAAGCGGAGTATATCCCGGTCAGCATAGCCAGATCTATGTTAGCCCCTGCCGCTATGAGTGCCTCTACTACCGATAGATGTCCTTTGACGGCTGCTATATATAGAGGTGCTGCTTTACCATCGTTTACTATTACATTTATATCAGCTCCATTATCTACCAGTAATGTTACAATATCAAAATTATTGTTCTGAATTGCGACAAACAACATCGTTATCTCATTTTTATCTACCAGATCTATGGAAACTTTATGCGCTAACAAGACTCTCACTACTGCCGTATGACCTTTTCTTGCTGCTTTATACAAAGCTGATTGTAAATTATTATCATTCTGGTTTATATTGGCACCATGATTCAATAAAACTTCAACTAACTGAGTATCTCCTATTCCTGCAGCTTGCTGAAGTGCTGTATTATAGTTTTTTGTAGAATCTGTTGTATTAATATCTTGGTCAAGATTACGCAGTCTGCCTACTAAAAACTGATGTCCTTTTTTCAAGTTCTAAAATTACTTCATTATCCATATCCTTATTTATAGCAGGGACTGTTTCACTAAGGAAAGCAATAAATCCTTGATTTTTGGACAGATCTAAGTCGGTTTTACTATCCTTTGTTTTCGCATTTACATTAGCCCCTGCAGCAACCAATTCCTTAAATATGCCCACATGTCCTCTAGCAGCTGCTAAATGTAAAGAATTCTTGCCATCTGAAGTTTCAAGGCTGATATCCGCTCCCTTTTTAAGTAATACTTTTAAGCATTCATATTTCCATTTAATACAGCTATATGCAAAGGCGTATGGACTTGCATATCATTTTTGTCTATTTATGCTTGCGAGACTTTTGCTAAGAGGGCGTTCATTAACTCAGCTCCTTTATTTTTAGCAGCAATATGTAAATGTGTATTACCATTATTATCAGGTATATCTATAGCAGCGCCCTGTG
>ERZ778017.2177-NODE-2177-length-16558-cov-3.553960_pt1 | contig 16558 bp, 10 predicted proteins | sample MGYA00375747_ERZ778017 | MGnify/ENA primary metagenome ERZ778017 (study PRJEB29350, sample SAMN05509838) | bioreactor metagenome | biome: bioreactor; material: wastewater | place: South Africa: University of Cape Town | collected 2014-03-17 ...
TAAAATAAAATTCTCAATCATGCAATCACAAAGTACTTTCTCCGCCGGATTTTCTGAAGTTGATTTTACGTCGCAGCCAGGTTTTCCGCTGTTGGGACAAATGCATCAGCGGCTTGCCACTGGTGCACGTGATCCATTGATGTGCTGCGGGGTTGCATTGCAACAAGGCGAGGAAACCGTGGTTATGGTTTCCGTTGACAACGCTCTCATCGCGCGACCGGAAATAATTCCTGTACAACAAAAATGGCACGAGCAAACTGGTTTGCCTGAAAGTACTTTGCTGGTTCATGCCACGCACACTCACGATGCGCCAGCGGCTTTTTCGGAACTATTGGAAGTGGCCGATTCAAACTTCGTGGCTGATTTGCAAAAAGCAATTTTGCAATGTGCGATTGAGGCTTTGGCAAAGTTGGAACCCGTGGAAGTTTTCTCTGGTTGTGGCCACATGGAACAGATGGGCTGGAATCGCAGAGCGATGCTCGAAGATGGCTCCAGCGCCATGTATGCGAATTCCAAAACACCAGGTTTCATCGGCATGGAAGGACCACGCGATCCAGCATTGCCAGTGCTATTTTGCCGCAACGCAGAAGGAAATATTACGGGCATTTTGCTCAGTTTTGCCACGCATCCCAATAGCATTGAAAGCGCCACTGTATACAGCGCGGACGTTCCGGGCGAAGTGCGCAAAAACCTTAAAAGTACTTTTGGGCAGAATGTGGGAATTGTCTATCTCACTGGCGCAGCGGGCAATACAGCTCCCAGCATTCTCGATCCGTATGACGAATCACATCCATGGCGCGGCGAAGAAGGGCTGATCCGTTCTGGATTATATCTTGCCAGCGAGGCGGCAAAAGTTATTGCGTCGTCATACACGCCGATGGATGTTCCAGTCTTGCAACTGCAACAAATGTCATTGCAAATTCCGTTGCGCCCCTGGCCAAAAGTGGGCGATCCCACATATCCTCAATCTCCTGGAAATGCATATTACGAACGCGCGGAAAAGGATTGGCCGCAATATCTAAAAGATCATAGCCCGCAGGAAGTGCGAGTCAATATCATTCGTATCGGCGACACCGTTATTTGCTCAAATCCCGCAGAGTTGTTTGTGGAATACGGACTGCAAATCCGCGAAAGTTCGCCAGCGCGCGTCACATTTATCAGCCAGTTGACGGATGGTTACATCGGTTACATTCCCACAGAGTTGGCATTTAGTCGCGGAGGATATGAAACCTGGTGTGCGGCATCCAGCAAAATGGATGCTTCCACGGGGCAGCAAATTGTGGATACAACGGTGAAATTGTTGGATGAACTTCAGATGTAAAATTGGTTTTTGTCATGCTGAGCGGAGTCGAAGCATTGGTGTAAAAGTACTTTTAGCAGTGTTTATCGCAGCCTATTTCTGCTCTATCAATAATACTTTGAAATCGTGTTTTTTGAGATTGAATGATAGCTCCCCGTTTGCGGAAATAGTAATCGGTTCCCCGCTTTCCGCATCTTCGGCAGTCAGCGCGCCGCTTAATCCCAATGCTTTTGCATTGAGCTTCACAGTAAAAACGCCGCCATCTCCGTAATCGCAAATTACCATATAAGTACTTTTAGGTTTGCTCACAATCAGCGAAGAAGTTTCGCCGCTGATCTGCGCTGGATAATCGCTTTGCCAATAGTTCCACACTTTAACATTTGATGAGCTGTAACCGAATTGCAGCAACCGATCATAATTATCCCAGAACGCATCGGGCTTGCCATATTTGCGTCCCGTTGGTTTCACTTCGTGCGTCAACATGACGCCAGCGCAGGTGCGATAGGCCCAATCCAACTTGGCTTGATCGTCCGTGCCGCGAATGAGATTCAATACGAATGGCACATTGCCGAATTGCCGTCCGATACTTTCGGCCTGAATATAATCGCGGCTAAAGCGATCTTGGAAATCCGCATAGCCGCTGTGGTCTTCCCAGGCATATTGCGTGCGCGCGAAAGAGAGAATTGGCGCGATGGCGGTGTTTGTCATGTGCACCATGTTACCGTTGATCTTGCCTTCTTCCTGACCGAAAATCATACCTCGGCGAATCAGAGCACGCATATTCCAAAGTCCTGCAGAAGGCTGGATATTCCCATCGAACCGCACGTAAGCATCAGTGCCGATTGTGTTGAAATCCGATTGCAAAAAGATGTCGTCCCAATAGATGGCATCGCCGAAAGTGTCATACATTTTCTTGTAATAATACATGGCGTAATCGCGATAACTTTTTACCGGATCGAGATCGTAATCAACGCCGCCACCGTACTTCCAGGTGCGGGAAACGAATGTGTTGGGATCCCATTCGTCCAAAAATGTCTGACCTTCCGGCGTATCGAAACGCACGCCGCGCGCATTGGTGTAATTGAGCACAGCGTCCGGTTGGTCAGCCATTCTTGCGAAGCCTGCGTTGATATGATTTAGACGCGTTTGCGCGCTGGTGATGTCCGGTTGCGGATATCCCGCCAACCATTTCTTCTTGAACTCTTCATCAATTTTGCCGGTCTTCCGGGTTTCCGCATATTTATCATAGAGCGAGAAATCCTGCTGGCGTGGATATATATCGGCGGCTGGCGTTAACGTTCCCCAATAATAGCCGGAACCCATAAATGCCTGAAAATATTGACCAGGAACTTTCACTTTGCCGCCCGCGCCCACTGTCCACAAACGCCAATTATCCGGCAATGGTTTTATGGGCGTAGCTTGAAAGCCAATCACGATGTTGCGCGCTGTGGTGATTTGCGATGGCTTGGAAATGAGATTCAAACGCAGCTCCAACGTGCCGTCAGCGTTGCGCACAATTTCCTGATCGGGAATTTTATCATCGGTGATCCAGCCCGCGTCGTTATCGCCGAAAACGGCTAAACCGCGTTCTTGTCCTCCGACCCAAATATACGGAACACAATTTCCGATAATAGAATTGCGCGCCGCTTTGGTGCTGTCCCAAATTACTCCGTTCCCAGTTGGAATTTTGCCCGCATAGTTAAAACGCAAGCCGTCAGTTGCGGCATGCATCAGCGGCATTTGTGCGCCGTCGAGCGGAATCACCAGCGTCATAGAATCGATTTTTTCACTGGTCGGTTGCAACGTAAAAGTACTTTTCATCATCCCATCATAATCCCAATCGCTTTGCGTGGAACCGGTTAACTCGCCGGCTTTCCAATTCGCCGATGTGATTACTTGAGTCGGTTTGCTGGAAAGTACTTTTAATGTGCCCTGCGCTGAAAGTACTTTTCCGCCGCTTTTAATTTCTATTCGCATCGGACTTGTGAGCAGCGATTTGCCCAGCGCTGTCACCTGATCCCACAATCCCAATCCGTTCATTTGATGCTCGCGCAAAACCGTATCAACAGTTTGGCCATGAACGGTGATTGGCGTGAATGGCGGAACCACAATATCGGATTTTCCGAGTGTATTATTTTCCCAAACAAATTTGTGGCGCACAAAAGGCAGCACTTGTGGATCAACTTTTAAGCCGTCCAACGTTACAACCAATTCGTATTCGCCTTCGTCCAGCGCGGGTAATTTCCATTCGTCGATTTGCGTTGCATCCTCTTTGAGCGGTGGCATTTTTGTGGTGGCAATTGTCTTTCCATCTTTAAATCGCACCGCCAAATTCACCGCGCTCACTTTTGTTTTTTCTTCTAAACCGCTCAAATTGACTTTGACTTTCATGGCATGCGCGGAAGGAAAATAGGCGAAGGAAGTGTCAATTTTTTTCAAAGCCTCTGCGTCTAACATGAATATGGTTTCCGGCTTTTGCGCTTGCCAGGAAAAATTGCGTTGATAATAAATAGTACTTTCTTCCGGCGATGAAACGACGATATTTGTATAGAGATCTTCGCTGCCTGTTCCGGTTGCTGGCGTGGTGATGATTTTGGTTTCGCCGGGCGCTAAAGTTACGGTTTCATTGGCATGCGTTGGCGCGCTATTTTTGGGAACTACGTCCAGCTTGAAAAGTACTTTTAAGAGAGATTTTCCCGGATTAAAAAGGGAAACTTTGGGTTCGGGTTTGGTGCCAGTTTCATCGCGCATCGAAAGTACTTTTACTATTGGCGCGTTGGCGTCAAACGTTACCACGGGCATTGATTCTGGCGTCAAATACGCGCCGCCCAAAGGCGACCATTCTGTTTGCGAGGCAAGCGAAGTTTGCTTCCAGTTGCGTCCGATGCGTAAACCAATCGGATGTGTCAGATCAGTTGCCGTCACGCCAAAACTGCTCCAGGGAATCGCGATTTCGCAATCCCAATGATCGTCCTTGACGGAGTTGGCAATTTTCCAATCGCCGCGCCAGGCTTCGCCGCCGCCCGCTAAGCTGTAGGACTGATCGTAAATCGCGCCTTTGGCGTTGGTGATTAAATGATACAATTTGCGTCTGCCGGTTTTGTCGGTTCCCAGATAACGCAATGGATCAAAAATGATTTCCACAGAATCGTCCAGATAAGCTCTGGCATCGGTATCGTCTGGCGCGGGATTGACGCGCGTCAGCAATTTCCCGCCGGGCGGAGTTTGGCTGCGCACGGCGATGAAGAGTTCCTTCGCCGTAGCGCCAACCCAGAAACTGGCATCCATTGGTGCCAGCGGCGCTTGTCGGCCAAATCCTTCCATGCGGTCCGCGTCTTTCCATTCGTCGGTGTTGATAGTGCCATCAATGGTCGGCGCGGTGGCCATCATCGGCAAACGGATTTGCGGCGCTACATAATCCTGCGCTGCGTGGCTTACAGTTGTGAACATTCCCACACCCAAAATCAGTCCCAGCTTTTTTAGTAGTTGCATTTGAATTTATCCTAAAAAGTAGGGGCGGGGTTTTTCCGCCCAATCGGAACGGGCGGGAAAACCCCGCCCCTACTTATTTCGCTTCTGTCCTTCTTCCCACATCGCCTCAATTTCTTTTTGCTCCAGAGGTCGATCCAGTACGATCACTTCGTCGGTCAGCCATGGTTGTGTGGCACTGGTTTTGGTGATGTTCAATGTTCCTGGCGCGCCATTGGCCGTTGGCCAGCTGACGAGATGTTGATTCTTGACAGGAGCGCCGTCGATGGAAAAATCGATAGAATCGGGTCGCCAGTTCACCACCAGCAAATGCCATTCATTGTCTTTCCAATCTAAGGAATTATCCACAGTGAGGACAATCGAGTCCTTGCCCGCTTTGGCATACGCATAAAGCTTTTCGCGGTTTACCGGATTGCCCATGCGCATCAGCGCGATAAAACGTCCGTGATCGTCGATATTTGCAAAGGTCAGATAAGGCGTTGTGTCGCGTTTCCAATCAAAAGGTTTTATCCACAACGCCAACGAGCCGGTGCGCGAGAGATCCAAATTTTTATCCGCGGCGTAACTGATTGTCTGCTCTGGCAATTCTGCAGATTCGAATAGACCTGGTTTTAAATTGGGTTTAATTTTCGTGTCAAGAGGTTCGCCCACGCCGCTCGACATGTCGGCGGTGAGCGTGGATGAATCGAAACTCATGTAAAAAGTAACAGAGTTGTTGAGCGCCTCAATTGCTGGGTTTGTGTTGGCTGCCACGTCTTGCGCGCGCGCTTTTGAGATGCATAAAACGGAGCTTGCGAGGAGTGTGCAAGAGAAGAGAATTAGGAGACTTTTCATGGGCTATATATTCCGAACTATTTAAAAATGTTTCAAAAGGGGGACTTACGCTAACCGCACCACTACTTTTCATGAATAATGCGGACACCTAAAAGTACTTTACGGGTTGCCGATATGAATGACTTTGAAATCATCTTTTTTAAGCGTGAAAGTAATAGCTCCATCCGCGGTTATTTGCAGCGGTTGATTGGTTTCCATATCCGTTGCGATGACAGAATTTTTCAGTCCCAAAATATCGCGATTGAGATTGATTTTGATGTCACCGCCTTCGCCATAGTCGCAAACGATGAGAAGCGCCTGACCAGCTTTAGAAAGCAGCAGAGATGATGTCTGATCGCCGCTGATTTGCGCTGGATAATCTTCGTCCCAATAATCGAACACTTTCACTTGCGGCGTGCCATAACCAAACTCCAGCAACCGCTGATAATTATTCCAGTAATCGTCCCAATAGGCCAGCGGTTTCATTTCATGCGTCAGCAAAACGCCGCTGCCGGTGCGCTGCGCCCAGGCAATTTTCGTTTTGTCATCGCCTTTGATTAGTCCTAGCGCGAAAGGCACGGTGCCGAATTGTTGCCCGATGCTTTCCGTCATCACATAATCCTGTCGGAAGCGTTCCTGAAAAGGCGCTAAGCCTGCATGATCTTCCCAGGTCAAATGCGTGCCAGCAAAAGCCATGATGGGTGCCAGTGCCGTTCCCGACATGTGCACCATTGTGTTGTTGGGGCGTCCCATTTCTTGTTTCAAAATAGCATTGCGACGAATCAGCGCACGCATATCGAATATGCCGCTGGACGGCTGAATGCGACCATCTGGCAATTGGTAAGCAGCGGAAGAAACCGTATCGAAATCCGATTTTAAAAACACGCAGTCGTGATAAATATCGCTCGCAAAAGTATCCAGCATTTTCTTGTAATACCAGATTTTATAATCGCGCAGACTGGGAACCGGATCGTTGTCGTATGAACTGCCGCCGCCCACTTTCGCGGCGCGTGAGCCATAAGCTTCGGTGTTCCATTCATCATAAAATGTCTGACCTTCGGGCGTGTCATAGCGCGCGCCTCGGGTGTCGGTGTAAACCACCACATTGTCGGGCTGTCCAGCCATAGCGCGAAAGCCATATTGCACGTTGGCAATCTGGCTCTTGGAAAGTACTTTTCCATAACCGCCCAGCCATTTTTCGATGAAGGCATCGTCCATTTTACCGCTTTGCTTTTCTCGAGCAAATTCATCGTAGATACTAAAATCCTCGTTTCGCGGATAAACATCAGTCGATGGTGTCAACGCTCCCCATTGCCAGTTAGAACCCAGAAATGCCATCTTTTTGACGCGGGGAAAATCTTTGATAATGTCACCTTTCGATGTCATGACACGCATGCGCCAATCATCAACTATTGGTTTGATGGGCGTCGCTTCAAACCCAATAACAATGTTGCGGGCCTTGGTGATTTGCGTGGGAATCGATATTAAATGCAAGCGCAATTCTAAGGTGCCGTCCGCTAATCGTACGATTTCTTGCAACGGTTTTTTATAATCGCTAACCCAGCCTTTGTCGTTATCGCCAAAGACAGACAACCCGCGTTTTGCACCGCCCAGCCAGATGTAGGGGACATAAGTGCCGATGATCGAAACGCGCGCCGCTTTGGAACCGTCCCACACTACGCCAGTTCCGGAAGGCGTTTTTCCGGCGTAATTCAACAAAGAGCCGTCGGTCATCACCTCGTGAAACAGCGGCATTTCTTTGTCATCCAAAGGAATAATCAACGTGGCGGAATCGATAGTTTGGTCAGTTGGTTGCAGCGTAAAAGTACTTTTCATCATGCCATCAAAATCCCAATCGCTCTGCGTGGATCCTTGCAACGGTCCTGCCGACCAATTAGCTTGTGCGATGACATGCGTTGGTTTTTCTTCGGTGAATTTCAAATTGCCTTGAGCCTTATACGTCTTGCCACCGCTCTGCACTTCGATGCGCATCGGCTTTGTGAGCAACGGCTTTCCTAACGCTGTCACCTGATCCCATAATCCTAAACCGTTCATGGTGTGGTCGCGCAAAATGGTGGATACAGTGTTGCCTTGCACTTTAATCGCGGTGAATGGCGGCACGAGAATATCGCTCTCTCCCAGCGAATTTCCTTCCCAGGGAAATTTGTGACGCACAAATTCCATCGTCTGCGGCGTCGCATTTAAGCCATCATAAGTCACCAGCAATTGATAGCTTCCTTCATTGAGCTCTGGAATAGTCCATTCCATTTCGGCTTTGCCATTTTGCAGTGGCGGCAGGTCGGTTTGGGCGATGATCGTTTGCGTCGCTTTATCACGCAACGTCACATGCACGCCTTTCACTTGCGCCGGATTTTCTAATGCCGAAAGATCGGTTTTGAGTTTGATGACATGATACGAAGGATAATAGGCAAAGACTGTTGCGGCTTGTTTGGCGGCACTTTGGTCAAGCGTCCACAGCGAAGTGGGGCGACGCAATTGCCAGGCGAAGTTGCGCATATAAAAAGTACTTTTGCCGTCCGCGGAAGTTACCTGAATATCGCTACTGAGCGCTTCGCTGAGATCAATTTGTCCCAACGCAATATCTTGTTCCACGATTTCGGTAGCGCCTGGCGCGATGGTAAGCGTTTTCTGTTCTGTCTTATTGAGGCTGTTTTGCGGCGTCGTGCTGATGGTGGTTTTAACGGTAATTGGCGTTGGATGCGGATTGCGCACCGCCATTTTAATGTGCAAATGTTGATCGTTGGCGTCTTGTAATTGAAGCACTTGAACCACAGGCGCGTCGGCATCGAAAGTGACAACCGGCAATGTTCCCGGCGTCAGATATGGTCCGCCCAACGGCGACCATTCGGTCTGCGCAGCGGTTGTTGTTTGCTTCCAATTGCGTCCGATGCGCAGACCAATCCCACTTTGCAAATCTTCCGCTGAAGCGCCCACATCACTCCACGGAATCGCCACTTCAAAATTCCAGGTATCGCCAGTTACTTTGCTGCCGATTTGCCACTTGCCACGCCACGGCTGCGCGCCTCCTCCCGTCGGAATCGCCATGTCGTATATTGCGCCTTTGGCATTGAAGATGGCGTGATACAAATTGTGTGCGCTTTGCGAAGAATGCTGCGGATCGATAACGAGTTCAATCGAATCATCATAATAGGTTCGCGCGTCAGCATCGCCAGGCAATTGATTGACGCGCGCCAGCAATTTGCCATCGGGAGGCGTTTGGCTGCGCACCGCTATATACAAATTCTGCGCATCCCCGCCCACCCAGAAACTGGCCAGCTGCGGCGATAGCGGCGCAGGCCGACCAAAACGCTCCATGCGATCAGCACCTTTCCATTCGTCATCATTGATGACTCCATCAATTGTAGGCGCGGTTTGCGTCAGCGGCAAACGTATTTGCGGCGCCGTGTAGTTGATGCCCGTCTGCGCTCTCGCAATTCGAGAGAAGATTATTAGCGTGGAAATAAAAAGTGTTGAGTAGAGAAGTATTTTTTTCATTCAATAGACTCCAGCCAAAATATGTATTCCTAAAACAAACGTCAATGACCAAAAGTACTTTTATTAGATTTAATCATAAACGCTGAGGAATGGTGTAAAACATGCTATAAGAAAATCGCTCATTTGGTCGCGCTTATCGCTCAAAAGTACTTTTATATCTTGGCGTTGTGGCGGATTGAGTTAAAATCACAATTCTGTAAAGGAATCATTATGGCTTTGGAAACGATCACAGAATTGGAATGCGATGTGTTAGTTGCTGGCGGCGGCCCAGCTGGCGTGCCGGCGGCGATTGCGGCGGCGCGGTGCGGTGCGAAAGTACTTTTATTGCAGGATCGCGCGGTGCTTGGCGGCAACGCTTCCAGCGAAGTGCGCATGCACATTGTTGGCGCAGATTGCAGCGGCGGGCGCGGCGAAGAAAACGCAGTGGAAGCGCGCGAAGGCGGCATTATCGAAGAGATTCGCCTCGATACAACGGTGCGCAATCCGCAGCGCTGCGCTTCGATGTTGGATTTGGAATTCTATGATAAATGCCGCGCCGAAGAGAATCTGACGTTGATGCTGAACACAACATTAGTTTCTGCCGAAGTGGAAAATGACACCATCACCAAAGTTGTCGCAGAGCGCCAATCCACCGAAGATATTTTTCATATCACCGCCAAAGTGTTTATCGATTGCACCGGCGATGGTCGACTTGGCGCGGAAGCGGGCGCGGAATTTCGTCACGGGCGTGAAGACAAAGCAGAGTTCGGTGAACAGTATGCGCAGGAAGTGGCGGACGATAAAACGCTCGGTTCCACGTTGCTTTTCACCGCCACCAAACACGACAAGCCAATGCCATTTGTAGCGCCGTCGTGGGTGCGCAAGTTTACGCCGGAATTATTGAAACATCGTTTGGTTAAGTTAGACGGCGGAACTGATCGCGGTTTGGAATATGGATTTTGGTGGGTAGAGTGGGGCGGCGAATTGGATATTATAAAAGATAATGAAGTCATCCGCGATGAACTTTTGGCCATCATGCTCGGCGTTTGGAATTACATCAAAAACGAGCAGGATTTCAATGCTGAGAATTGGGCATTGAATTGGTTCAGCTTCTTGCCCGGCAAACGCGAAAGCCGCCGTTTTGTGGGGCAGCATATTCTCAATGAAAAGGATACGCTGGAATCAGCTGATTTTCATGACGCCGTAGCCTTTGGCGGCTGGCCGCTGGATTTGCATCCGCCCAAAGGCGTCGACGCAATTGAGGAAAAACCTGCGACAGGTGTCCCGGTGCCACATTTATATAACATTCCCTTGCGCAGTTTGGTTTCCAATAATATATCTAATTTAATGTTTGCCGGTCGCAATCATTCCGCATCGCATGTGGCTTTTGGCTCCACTCGCGTGATGGCAACATGCGCAGTGATGGGGCAGGGCGCTGGAACGGCGGCGGCTTATGCGACCACTCATCAAAAGCAACCCGCGGAATTAGCCGCTGACAAAGAATCTATTCAAGCTATACAACAAAAATTGTTACGGGAAGATTGTTATCTGGTTGGCGTGCTTAATAAAGATGAAAAAGATATAGCGCGTAAAGCACAAGTAACTGCATCAAGCGAGCAAGAAAAAGGTAAAGCTTCTAATGCTATTTCGGGCCAAACGCGTGTGGTGGATGGCGAACGCGGCGCTCCTGCCGATCGCGCATATCCAGGAATGCATCGCTGGATGAGCGATCCGGCGCAGTCGCTCCCGGCGTCGCTCGAATTGCGTTGGGAAAAGCCAATTTCGATCAAGCAAGTGCAATTGATTTTCGATACCGGAATGCACAAACCTCTGACGCTCAGTCATTCCGATGGATATGTGGCCAAGATGCAATGGGGCGCGCCGCAGCCGCAGACTGTGCGTGACTACGATGTGCAAATTTTGCAAGATGGCGAATGGAAAACGGTGCGCGCGGTGCAAGATAATTATCAGCGTCGCAATGTGTTGGATTTAGAAGAATGCGTTACTTCAGATGCGTTGCGTATTGTGGTGAATGCTACCAATGGTTTGGATCACGCACGGATTAATGAAGTGCGTGTTTATGAAGATATTGAGATTTGGTAGGAGTATAGTGTAGGGGCATGGCGCGCCATGCCCCTACTGGATTCCCGCCTGTGCGAGAATGACGGTCTATTATAAAAGTACTTTTAGTCACTGGACACAGGCAATTTTGAATGCACATCCACAACGCCATGTATATCTTGCACTGCGTTTATAAGTGCCGCTTCCTGGATGACATCGACTGTTGGTCCATATAAAGTCACCACGCCATCGCAACATTCTATGTTGAGATGGGGCACTTTTGTTTCTGGGTTTTGTCCCAAGGCTGTGCGCACACGATCCACCAGAATTTCATCTGTTGCAGCTTCGGCTTGACTGTTGGGCGAAATAGTCTTCTGGATTTTATGCGTCAGACCTTTTGCTTTATTGCTGAGATCCGCAGCATGATTGGTGGTGGCGCGCGTCAATTTGTTGCGGTTTTTGTTGAATTGATCGCGCACTCTTGCGCGGCTGCGACGACCACTTGCGGGTGCGAGAAATAGTCCCAATAATGCACCCGCGCCAAGACCGATTAACAGCCACATGAATTTGGCGCTTTCGTGATCCTCTTGTTCCTCTTCCAAAAGTACTTTCTTCACAGCCTTGTGCTTGCGCTGTGCCATGTCTGCCCACTTCGCAGCTTGTTCACGGGTTTCTTCGGTTCTGCTTTCCACATGTTGAAATGTCTCATGCAACTTATCCAAAGCCGGTCCCACGGTTTCCCGAATTTGATCTAATTTTTCTGGCGCGTTTTCCAAAGCTCCTTGCAGTGTATGCCCGAATTGTTCCAAATGCGCGGCGGTGCTTTGTGCAAGATCCAATAGTTTCTGTTTTTGGTTGTGTTTCATAAAATGCCTCCTATAACGTATATAGTGTAACTGGCAAATGCCGTGCCGTTACGCTAACATTAATAGAACAAAAATGTTTTTGGGGGAATAGTAGTGGCAATATCAACTGCGGATTTTAAGACGGGTTTGACAATCGAATACGAAGGCGTGGTCTATCAGATTGTCGATTTTCAACATGTAAAGCCTGGCAAAGGCAGCGCCTTCGTTCGTTCGCGTTTGCGTAATATGATGAATGGCAGCATGTTGGAAAGAACCTGGCGTTCAGGCGAAAAAATGGAGCAGGCCAATGTTGAACGTCGCAATGTGGAATTTCTCTATCGCGATGGCGACGACCTGGCCTTGATGGATATGGAAGATTACGAGCAAATTTCCCTTCCTGTTTCACAGGTTGGCGAAGACAAAGTCAAATTCCTTAAAGACAACACGCAAGTGATGCTGGTGGAATGGAAAGGCACTTTGCTCGACTTGGAATTGCCGCAGATCATGGAATTAACCGTGGCGCAAACCGATCCCGGCCTCAAAGGTGACACCGCCACAGGCGGCAGCAAACCCGCCACACTCGAAACCGGTGCCGTCGTCAACGTTCCTCTCTTTATCAACGAAGGCGAATTACTTCGCATCGATACAACTACCGGTAAGTATGTGGAAAGAGCGAAGTGAATTACGAATTATGAATTATGAATTACGAAATTGTTCTCATCTCGTAATTCATAATTCATAATTCATAATTCATAATTCGTAATTGTCATGATCGAACCGCGCGAGCTAATATCCGCCACCCGCCAACTGGGCAGCATGACGGAAGCTGGCGTGGATATTTTGCGTGCCATCAAGGTGTTGCGGGCGCAGACGCAAAATCCGGAATTGATGGCGCTGTATGATCGATTGGCGCAGGAATTGCGATTGGGCAGCGGTTTGCCGGAGGCGATGAGCCACGCGCCGGAAGCATTTTCGGCCTTTGCCGTTTCGATTGTGCGGCAGGGTGAAGCGCGCGGTGATTTGGCAACGTCGTTTTATCGCATTGCCGATTATCTGCAAAAAGAGCGAGAAGTCGAAACGCCGGTTTCCGAAGTCGCGCCTGCTGCGATTGCGCATCAGTCCAATGCTACGCTGGATCAGTGTCCGCTGTGGCTGCGGCGCGTGATTTTTAAATCGTTAATCGTTATTGGCGGCTTATTTGCAACGTTATTTCTTATTGAAATTTTTGTGGCGTTGGGGATAATCACGCCTCGTTGGCATTTGCCATTCTCGACATTTGTGATAACTGTTTTTCTGTTGGGCGCGGCGTGGCGCTTGCGTCGCACTAAAGATGAGGAGTCACAGACAGTGAGCCTCAATAAAAGTACTTTTGCAGAGGACGATAAAAGTACGTTCGATAACTCTTCTGAAGCAACATTTGAATAATCATGCAACTATTACTTCTCGATGACAATGAAGAATTGTGTAAATTTCTGGTGGCCAATTTGAACGAAAATGCCATTGATGCCAAGGGTGTGAGCAGCATTGCGGAAGCGTTAGCATTGTTAAAGAAGGAAAAATTCGATGCACTGTTAGTTGACCTGCAATTAGGTGGCGAAGATGGCTTTGACTTCATTCAAAAGGTGCGCGAAAATCGTTTCGGTAAATCGATTCCTGTAATGATACTTTCGGAATATGATACGACGTTGGCGCGACGCGTGGCGGCTGATTATGCTTGCAATGCATTTCTCAGCAAGCCTTTTACCACCACGCAATTACTGGACGCGCTACGCAGATTATCCAAAGACGCCACTATTAAACATTAAAAAAATTTGATCGCAGAATAGCATTTCTCTCTTCCTCGGATATTTGCGCATCTTCAATTTGCAACAGGCTGGACGCCATATTTTGAATCGGCCACAGCGAGCCATAAACCAGCCGTTTCGCTTTCACCAATTCCGTTAGTTTTTCTATTCCGAAAACGGGACCGCGCACGCGGCACAGATCAGCCCACACATTGGGCGCTTCCAGAATTTTGGATTGCAAGCCGCGTAAGTCAGCGTTGCTGAGTCCGCTTAAAAGTACTTTTACTTGTGGCGGATTTGCCAAAATCCATTCCAATTCTGCAGAGGCAAGCGGCGCAACTGGCAACATCCAATGCATTCGCTGATCTTGAATTTCGCGATGAATCTGCACTGGCAAATGGTGTGTTTGCGCGAGAGTAAACAAATTTCTCGCGCAAGCATCCCATAAATGATAGCGATGATAATTGGGCAAAAGCCGTAATCCAGCCACAGGATATCCTGAAAGTACTTTTTCCAGTTCCACCAGTTGGCGAGGATACGAAGGATTGACCACGACGAAATGCTGGAGAGTTGCATGTTTGGCGATTTCATCCGCATCGCGCCGCGCTGCTTCCAGATTGTTTTCCCAGAAAATTTGTTGGAAGGAAGAAACTGCGGCGCCGCTGACATTATGCTGCTCACAACGGCTATTGAGATCTTCCAGCGAACTTTGCGCGAACCCGCGAAAAGGATAATCGCCAAAGAAAGCGGTGGCGTCAAAAGTACTTTTCATAACGCGAGGCATCTTATCACAGAATGTGATGGAGTTGCAGAAAGTGTCATTTCGACCGTAGCGAGGAACGAGCGGAGTGGAGAAATCTTGTTGTTTAGCCTGGCTAACGGCAAGATTCCTCGACTTCGCTCGTAATGACACAAATGTTCGCCCAGTAATGACTCGTATTGTGAATGGTATCTCGCTTTGCTAAGTTTCCTACTATGGAAAAAATTATTGACATGCACGTGCACCTTTGGGGACACAGCGTAGAGAGCGATCAAAATGCTCTGCGTGGAATGCTCGATCGCTATCCCTTAGCGTGGCTGGGCGTTATTCCGTTGTGGGGTGGTCATTATCCATCGCGAGAAGAAATCCGTATTGGCAATGATGCCACGCTTGCATTTTGCAAAACCGATCCGGCGCGACTTAAGGCGTATGTCACCGTCAATCCGTGTCACGCAAACTCGGCAGAAGAATTGCAGCGTTGTTATGATGAGGGGGTAACAGCGGCCAAAATTTGGGTGGCATCGCGCGCTGATGATCCGGTGACTTTTCCAGTTGCCGAAAAATGCATTGAATTGAATTTGCCGTTGCTGTTGCACTCGTTTCACAAAACCGTGGGACAATTGCCGCATGAAACCGATGCGCAACATGTTGCAGGATTGGCAAAGCGTTATCCCGAATTGAAAATCGTTATGGCTCACCTGGCGGGAAATCCCTTGTGGGGATGCGCGCAAATCGCCGATTGCCCCAATGTGTGGAGCGATTTCAGCGGCAGTTATTGCGAGAGCGACACCATCGAAACGGCTATTTATTATTTGGGTGAAAATCACGTTTTGTTCGGTTCCGATGCGCCGGGAGCTGATTATTTAAATAACTGGGGCAAGATGGTGGATGCCAAGATCACGCCCGAACAACGTCATAAGATCGCCTATGAGAACGCGCATCAGTTGTATGGATGTTGAACACTTTTTGAAGAGGAGCTTGCTGCCGCTTTAGGATTAGTAAAAAGTACTTTTAGTTACGGGAGTTAAATTAAACATGTATCGTCGCTGGTTAAACCAGATATTTGAAAGATCCACCGACCCACAAATTTGGGTGCTTCAGGTTTTCGTCGTTATATTTGTCACCGCCACAGTAAATTTTGTGGTGGCGCGTCTGTGGCGATTTGCAGGCAAAAAAGTAGGTGACAAAAACTTGTTCAGCGCTGCATTTTTCGAAGCAGCTGCGTTGCCGATACAGATATTTATTTGGCTGAGTGGAGTCAGCACCGCACTATTTATTATTAATCGCGCTTCGCCTTTGTCTTTAGGCAGTTATTGGCGGCTCGCAGCACATTTGGTGTTTGTTGGTCTCGTCACTCTGTTTTGCGCACGTTTAGTGACCGGCATGGAAAGCCGTTTGGTCGATCCCACGATGGTGAAGAAACCCGTCGAGCCAACCACAGCTTCCGCCATCGGAAGGCTGTTGCGCGTTTCCATCTATGTGACAGCTTCGCTGGTAGTCTTTCAATCGCTGGGTTTCAGTATTTCCGGCGTCCTCGCCTTTGGTGGTATTGGTGGCCTTGCTGTGGGTTTTGCTGCTAAAGATGTTTTATCAAATTTCCTGGCAGCCATAGTTCTCTATATCGACAAACCTTTCAAAGTCGGTGATTGGGTGCGTTCTCCTGATCGGGATATTGAAGGCACCGTTTTGGAAATCGGCTGGCGCGCCACGCGAATACGCAAGTTCGACACAACACCCATTTATATTCCCAACTCGGTTTTCACAACCATCACCGTGGAAAATCCTTCGCGCATGCTCAACTGGCGCATTCAGGAAAGTTGGAAAATACAGTTTGATGATTGGAGCGTGGTGCCTGATTGCATCGCCGCCATCAACAAGATGATGCATGAAAATGAGGACTTGGATTTACGCCGCAATCCCATTGTCAATTTCGATGACTTCTCCTCATCGGGGATGAGTTTGTTTGTGCGCGGTTTCACCAAAACGGTGGATTGGGAACGCTATTTGAAAG
>ERZ778017.2179-NODE-2179-length-16538-cov-5.736031_pt1 | contig 16538 bp, 8 predicted proteins | sample MGYA00375747_ERZ778017 | MGnify/ENA primary metagenome ERZ778017 (study PRJEB29350, sample SAMN05509838) | bioreactor metagenome | biome: bioreactor; material: wastewater | place: South Africa: University of Cape Town | collected 2014-03-17 ...
TATTTGGTTCTTTTCCTACTTTCCCACTAATCATGTCCCATCCTTATAGAGAGCAGGTCACCGCTGCCGTGCCTCCATATCCTACCAGTGATGATCTATTGACTAACTCATCGTTTAGATATCCCGACCCACACCAATCACCTAATCCTAATGGTGACACCATCCAGATGGTTCCTGACGCAAACAGCCCCGTTGGCCAGGGTTTCGGCTCGACACCAGTACCACCACCATCCACAGAACAAAATGGCTACCTCAGCGACCCGCAGAGTTTTGCTGATGCCACCCAACCAATACCATCCAGCCCCAAATTCTCGTCCACCGAGTTGTACAACACATCAGCAAACTCCATAGACCCCATCCAGAATTCTTCTCCCAAGTTCTCGTCGTATGTGCCCAGTAACTTGTTCCCCACGGCTGCCGGCCAGAATGACGGCCAGAAGGCTACGTCTCCGAATTCATCAGTCAGCTCCAGTATCAACAACTTGAACCAAACTATAGCTGCGCCAAACCAAAATAATATGTTACCGGTCGACTCGAAGTTCTCAAAGTCAGAAACTTACTTGTTGAACCCTAATAGATCCCACTCACACACCTCGTCGTATGGCCACTCTAGATCCATTAGTTCGACGTCGTCATTTTTCTATGACAGATCATCGGATAACGCATCCATGATTGATTTTTCTCAAAATTTGATCCAACAATACCTTGGATCAAACTCTACGCATTTATTACCAAGAATCAAAACTATCGAGTTGTACAGAAAAAACGCGAAGAAATCAAATGATCCCGCTGTGATCTTTCAGTACGCACAGTACATTTTGCAGACGGCATTGTTATTGGATGTTGATTCGGTATCGCCGTCCAATTCGAACTCATCGTCAACAAGAAACTCACCAAAAGGTGCCAATAATAGAAAGCCCCAAAGGGACACCGATTCTGTGGATGAAGCCAGATTGAAACGTCAATTAATTAAAGAATCTATATATTACTTGAAGAAGCTTTCCGATAAAGGATATGCAGATGCTCAGTATCTTTTGGGTGATGCTTATTCTTCTGGTGCAGTTGGAAAAACCGAGAATAGAGAAGCGTTTTTGTTGTTTGTCCATGCTGCAAAACACGGACACGTTGAATCAGCTTACAGAGCAAGTCATTGCTACGAAGAAGGGTTAGGTACTGGTCGTGATGCACGTAAATCTGTGGAGTATTTAAAAATAGCTGCTGCAAAGAACCATGCGGCTGCCATGTACAAATTGGGAATCTACTCATTTTATGGAAGAATGGGTCTTCCATCTAATACTGATACACAAAAAATGGGTATCAAATGGTTGACAAGAGCATCAAATGTTGCCACAGAGTTGATAGCTGCAGCACCATATGAATTGGGAAAAATTTACTTCAATGGATTCAAGGATATTGTTATTCCAGATAAAAAGTATGCGTTGGAGTTGTATTCACAGGCGGCTGCATTGGGACACATCCAATCAGCAGCTATCTTAGGGCAAATGTATGAAACTGGGGACATTGTCCCACAAGACGGTAATTTGTCAATTCATTACTACACACAAGCTGCATTAGGCGGTGATCCGGAATCGATGTTGGCGATGTGTGCATGGTATCTTGTAGGATGTGATCCACACTTGCCCAAAGATGACAATGAAGCATTTGAATGGGCTAAAAGAGCAGCCCAATGTAACTTGGCTCGGGCTCAATTTGCATTAGCCAACTTCTACGAAAAAGGAATTGGGTGTACTAAAAACGTATCCGAAGCTCAAACATGGTACATAAGAGCAGCAGAAAATGGTGACGCCAAAGCTCTTGATAGAATCACCGATACTAAATTAGTTGCCAAATTAAAGAAGAAAAAATCATTTGTTACTAGTGACAAAGGTATGAACGATGCGAAAGAAAAGGATTGTGTTATTATGTGATTAAAAAATTGTAAAGAGTATTAAATTTACCACCCCAGAAGAGCAGAGTAGGTGTTTCATAGAATAGCCTAGGAAAAGAATGCTAGGTAAAAATGATAGGGATAAAAAGTAGTTAAAAATAAAGGAAGGAATATACAGAGAATTGTTCCAAAGCAAGTAGGAGATATATAATAAACAGTAGAGATAATAAATGTAGATGGTTCAAAATGTTATGAATAGGGTGACACCAAATTAGTTTCCTGTAAGACAAATATGAAATCAGAGAAATCTTGCGTCCAGAATAAAAGTAAACGTTTGCCAGGAGTGGCAGATACAAGGTCCTGGAGATGTGTCTAGTAACTAGTCAGTCACTATACTCATAAGAGAAACAGAGATCAATGAAATGTTTTACAGATTTTATAGCACGGTAAGGGTAAAAAATATCACCGAGAAACCAAAACAAACGCGGCCAAGTCTGTCCTCGCAGTTCTAATGTGAAACACCCCCAATTACGTGTAATGAAGTTGGCGAAATATAATAAGTTGGACTGGAATAGTAAGAAGGCAATGCATAGTCTACTTTAAAGCATGTGTCATGATCAATTGAACTAGATGGTGCGAGACAACCACAATAAGCCATGAAATCCGTCACGCTGACTGATCTCATTGATCCGTTCAGCCTCCTGTGCGACATAATTACTTAAGCGATCATGCAAGGCACAAAACCAAGCCCGGCACGAACTGGCACTGGCATCCTACTCATAAGTTATTGCAATCGCGGAGAAACAAGTAGGAACCATCGGGAACTATTTCCAACATATCTGCCTATGATTCGAGCGGGGGAATGGGACAGATATTGCTTTTCTTGCAAACGAAGAAAATTATAAGCCTGGTTGAAACCACTTAATGACGTCATTGAAAATTTACGGGATCAATGGTACATTCATAGCCTAGTAGTCTTCCATGACGTCCGTTCTGTACGCTACGGTGTAGGGGGCAAGGTTGCGGAATATTGCTGTACATGGAACCATTTAAATAGTTGTGATTCCCTTCCATTTAGTAAATGTGGCTCATCAATCAACAATTATGTCTGCTAACGAGTTTTATTCATCTGGAGAAAAAGGTACCTACCAAGGAAACCAAAGAAACCAACAATCACAATATCAAGGACAAGACCAGGACCAAGATGGTGAAAGAGGTCTTTTGGCTGTATGTGTTAAATTATAACATGGTTCAATGTAATTTTTCAAAATGTATTTTTGGTCAATACTAACATTTCAGACTGTAGGAGGTGGTGTAGCTGGAGGTTTTGCGGGAAATAAGGTGGGGGGCCTGCACTCCAAGATTTCCACTGTTGTGGGTGCTGTCGCAGGGGCCTTTTTAGCTAACAAGGCCGAAGATAAATGGGAAGACCACGAAGCCAATAAACATCACCAGAACCAGTACGGTGGTCCCGGTGGTAGAGACAATTATGACGGTGGAAGACATCATGGTGGTCACCACGAAAGAAGAGACCACGACGGTAGAGGTGACTTCCAAGGTGGAAGAGGTGGTTATAACGGTGGTTACAACGATAGAAGGGATGACAGGAGAGAGTTTAATGATAGAGGTGATTTTGGCAGAGGTGGATACAACGATGGTCGTAATAACTACGACGATAGAAGAGGTGGGTACAACGACGGAGGACGTAATAACTACGACGATAGAAGAGGTGGTTACAACGATGGCCGTGGTAACTGGTAGAGGGTGAAACTTATACAGATTTATCATATCCTTTTATATGCTTTAGCCATTTATGAAATTTTACATTAATGCAATATATACTATAGTATAGATGATTGGTAATTGATATGAATCAATTAATGCTATTTAGTCATTCGACTTTCTCTGATCCCTTACTTTCAATGTTGCGATCATGTTCGTCATCATGGTGGTTAAACCCATTCATTACCTTGTTCAATGGGACAATCTCTGGGAATTTACTTGGGGACCCTGGTCGCGGTGTAATTGTGGGAATCAGTGAGTTCGATAGTTTTATGCTTGCTTGTTTGTTTAGTAATGGTAATTTGCTATCAGATGCGTCCTCGGGGCTTTTAAGCGTAATCGATAATCGACGGTTGGTAAACTTACCGGTTGTTGGTTTGATCTCAGGAAACATGGATGAATCATTTTCACTGTGTTTCTTTGCCAGTGGTGAATCAATCTTAGGATCAAATTGAAATCCAAGGTCGTTTGACAATTCTAAAAGTGTGTCATTTGCCGAGGGAGACTCATCAACAGCAATGTCGTCGTCTTCGTTTTCCTGATGTATTACTGTATCATTGAAACTCACATCGCTGTCCAACATCGAAGTATCGCTCTTTGGTACATTCCACCGTACTTTCTTTGGCTTGAGTATCGATACCGGAGATGCATGAGGTGTGGAGTTCCTACTTGAAATCCTTTTCGAACTTCTTGGTGACAATTTCGTTGGTGAATGCGGACGTTTGTTATAATTTCCATCCATACACTCTACATCTGCTTGTAACTTTTCTTGCATGAATGCTGATGTATGCTCTTCAACAGCCACATCAAAATCACCCCCATTTAGTCTTTCGAGGAACTTTATTAATTCATCAATTGTACCATCAATTGAACAGTTAACCACTTGTCGTGGGAATACGTTAAAATCGGTCAACAGATGTACCAAATAGTCAAATAGAATAGATGAATAAAATAGAACGTCTCTTTCGAAACACTCTCGTTCCTTTTCTATGAATTTTTCGAACAAATTAGTCATACTATCAGACCATCCTTCCATCTCCTTCATACGTTTTAACATGTGCTGTGAACTTCCTTCCAAGATGTGATCAATTTCGTTTGGAGATGCATACTGTGATTCGAGTTCGTCAATCTGTAAATCAATTTTGGATACAAGTTGTTCGCAAAGATCAATGACTATTGTGCCTTTTGGAACATTTACTTTCGTCATTTCCTGAAGTATTGTATCCGTATCTATCCGTTGTAATAATAATAACTTTCTCTTCGCTAAAATGAAATACTTCTTCCATTTTTCAGTGGTTTGTTTGTCAAGCGACGATTTCACTTTGTTAATTGATTCAATAATAGATTGTAGACATTTTGTATTCAAATCGCGTTCTTTTGATACTGCTTGATCGATAATTCCAGATTCTCGAGCACGTAGTTTTTCAATTTCTTCTTTCTGTTCGGTGATCATCTTCAAGTATGATCCCACATGTCGGTCCAAATTATGTTTATTTCGTACCAATTTAGTCTTAATCTCTTTGGCCCGATCAGCATATTTTAGGGTGTTTAGGGTCTCATCATAGTGCTGCGACGACGGAGAAACACAAACAATCATGACGGTTTTACAGTTCCCGTCTAATGAAAACTTCAACAATCTGGTTAATTTCGAGTCTCTATAAGGAATATGGTTTCGTCTCCGAGGATCGCAAAGTGCATTGATACAATTCCCCAATGCTAATAACGATTTATTGATGTTGGCTCCCTCAGCAAGACGTGCACCCCGATTTTTAGTGGCAGCAGCCCGTTCACTACCTGCTAGATCAATTATGGACAACGTTGCAAAAATGTGCTGTTGTGAAACATCGGAAAACTTGTCTTTCTGAACAACATTGATCTGCAATACTGCGTGGGACCGAGAAGACGTGGAATTTGCGTCTGTAGGCGATGTCATTCTATTAGAATTCCCCAATATTAACAATTCCATAACCTCATGTACTGAAGTCGGTTTATGGGTCAGTAAGTTCGAAACCGAGATCCTCTGGTTGAAATCTTCCCTGAGAATCAACTTTTTATTATCCATTTCCGGATTCAACAAGTCCCGTATGGTCTCGTTGTATATTTCAAGATAAGACAAACTTACATCGAACGTCTTGGTTTCTGCCATCGCATCGATTCGGGCAAAAAGCTCTTGCATCGTGAGGAAAATGATACCAGGATCCTCTTGCGTACCCAGAATTGTGTGCGTTTTACCGCAGCCAGTAGCACCATAGGCGAAAACCGTGGCATTGAAGCCGTCTAGAACGGAGTCTAGAAGAGGATATGTTGTAGCAGAAAACACATCTTGCTGAGTTACGTGCTCGTCAAACAACTGATCGAACACAAATCGATGCTCACGGATGCGCGACGTGGCCTTAGGAAAAGCATTCCGTTGCATGTGGTGTAATGGGTTGGTTTCTGGAGGATCAAAAATCAACATCTTATCATCGACAACATCAATGATCTTACGGATCCCACGGGGATTATGTCGGGTATTTGCCTGCCCAGACTTCGCTAGCGATCCTCCACCGACAAAAAACACGTCGTTTTCTTTCTGAATAAGATTGTTTTGCTCCAGCAATGTGAAGGGCCTCACTCTCACTGCCACCGAGATGGACGATTCCCTCGTCGGACGCGGTGTAGAACCGCTCGTGTGACGACGCGACTCATCCACACTCATCCTAGGAACAAATACACGTCAAAATACCTTTCTACAGTGTATGTATGTCCTGAGCACGAAGAAGTTTACAGAAGTAATCAATTTGCAGCTTGTTTACCAGATCAAAACAGCGAATATTTCCTGCACAGTAGCCGAGTTTCATACTCCATTACAGTATACACAGAACCAGTGCTAATAGTGGTGTGAGTCGGGCTCCAACGGCGGTGTCGTGCTACAAACGTGTCAGGACCATGCCGTAGTGCTGCCACACAGACGCGACGTTGCTATATGGCGATAGTTATACGAGAATCGAAAATCGGTTTTGTGTGCCTACATGGTGTTTTCGTAGCTTATTTTGGGTGTATTATATATACTCTGGAAAATTATAGTGTACAGTGAGTATATGAGAAATGGAATTACAGGCTCATCGGCCTTGGAGCAGCTCCAGCAGCAGGGAACGGTTATTACGGAAGTGAAGCGGTTGTGGCAGTAGTGACAGTAGTAGTTTTGTGATGGGTGGTGATTCTGCGTGCTGACCATGACTTCTCTATCGGAGTAAAATCTAGTACGCTTTATGCCTGCAATGTGAGATCGTTTGGCAGTACTGTTGAAGAGTGTGCCTGCCAGTGGGGAGATGGTTTTTACGTGATGCAGTTAATTGCTATGTCCATGATGTGCTAATCTTTTTTTTTGCGGTCGGTCTTGTCCTCGTCTTCAACGTCGGTGTCGTCGTCGTCACTCCTGACGTCCTCTGCACCGGTTCCCGTGACAACTTTGTAGGCGACCTTCATGATGAGATACATCCAAATTATGGTGATGATCTGTAATCCTCCCAATAACGTGAGGAATATATTAACAACTGTAGGGGTCCAGCATCTCTTTTGGTGGATCCCTGGCACACACTCTCCGTCGGGCATTAAGAATTTGGCTCTAGTCCATGCGTGATAGAACAAGTAATTATACACTCCGTGTCTTAATGCTACCCAACTGATGAGGAAGAAAATGAACATGGCATCACAACTGGCACTGAAACCAGCATATTTGAGCATTTTTGCTGCTGCCAAGTTGATATCGACAGAATCCATGATCATCAAGATCATGTGGCCAATATTTACGAAATAGTAATAGTATGACCCGATTATCAACAAGCAGGTAATGATATGATGGCTAAACATTTGGTAATGATCTTTTCTTGGTTTTTCGATGTTTAAAACAAATATTTGTTGGATCCAGAATGCAATCGATATAAGGTAAAATCGTTTGAAATCAGGAGTGAGCTGGTTGTGCGGCCATCCAATGTAGATATTGTCGACGTTAAAGTAATATGGGGAGTGGTAGTATAAATATATTCCGTAAAGAAATGACGATGAGTAGTATATGAAAGACCATCCCTGCTCGGCAAATCTTATTCTGGCATTGGTGGACCTGATCTTGAAGAATTTGAACGCACAGGGGCTCAAGATATATTGCATGATGAAGGATCTCAAGAACGTCAAGGAAATTACCCAATTGATCACATAGTATATGTCATCAAACCCAATATCGTACTTGGTGTTGGGGTCTGTCTTGTCGAAAGCGTACTGTAAATGGATAAACTTGGAAGTGTAGATTTTAAATGGCTTGTAGAACACATGCAACAAGTACAATCCCGTCAAGAGAAACCTTGACATGGGAATTTGGTTCCTCTCAACAGATGCTAAAAATGAATTGTGATAGGCCTCATGGTACTTTTGTGAAACGCTCATCCTAAGTTAGACTAAAAAAGGGTACGAAACGTAAAATTTTGTTTCCGCAAGCCTTGCCTGTTATAGTTAATCCCGAACACAACGAATCAGCTACCGCAATCTTCTACACCCGTTTACAACACGTATAGGAAAAATTTAAAATTTTTCATCCTAATCAGGTAATGGGGCCACACGTGATGTCTCTCGGTAATTATACCACTGGCTCAGTGTGAACCGTTGGGGTGGAGCCTGGGGCTTCCGACGTGGTACCACGGCACAGTTTCATGCCAGCACGGCGATGCCATTGTGATGCCATTGTGATGCCATCGCGATGCCATTGCAGATCCCTCGAGCAACGGGCATCATCGACGGCTGTGCTGGCCTGCGGCCACCCCGCGTTGGGTTTTCACCACTCGAGCTGCTGCAGACAGTGATTTGTTGCTGTTGTAATGTATTGTTGGGATTTCATGATCTGAGTATATTTCCTGATGCGGTAAGGTGACGAGATCTAGTCGGATACAGAACTGTTTCAGATTCGGGCAACGTGTTTCAGAATGAGGGAAGTGTTTCAGATCTTGGGGCAGATCTGGGCTCATTGTTTCACATTTGGTTGTATGTCAGAACAGATATAGTGAGGCACATATTGCCTAGAGAAAGCTAAGCAGCAAATACAGCTGCATTCAATGCAAATAGAATGATTCACAGATATTGTGATACGGTTTCTTGCGCCTGTATGTCTCCATCGCTGTTCATTTTAGTCTTGCAGCATCTTGTGTAGAATTTCTGCTACATAGACACTGGTCAAACTCGGCCTTATTTCGAACTTGCAGTTACATAGTCTTGGCTACTTCAACACCGTTTGTGCCATGGTGTAACGCAATCTCATAAATTCATAAGCCATACTCTCATAACGCCCAACCACGGATACACCTCAGATCTAGCAGTTTTTGCATTAAATGTAGATCATCACCGACTAAGTAGCATCGATTGTAGGGCCTTCTTCACCCCAGCCTCGTTGTACCTGTTCCACACTACATATAAGTTGATCATGTCTTGCATGGCCTCCACCACCTCATCGAGATTGATATGCGACTGCGATAGAAAGTTCATGAACTTGTTTATCTTGATGGTCTCCTCATCCAACTTCGGCCCTGAAAAGTTTGCATCCAAGCTCACCTGATCCTTTGTCTTGGACATATTATCCATGTTTCCATTGGTATTAGAACTGTTTGACATATTTCCTGGGTTGACTAGCGTCATCAAATCGTCAATGTGCATATTGTGTTTGTTTGAAGGTTGTGATGCACTCTGGCCATCTGTCTTGTTTCCCCCGTTTGCATCGCCCACATCGGCATTTTCGTTATTATTCTGGTTGATACTACCGGCATTTGCATCTTTTTCAGTAGAACCTCTCAACTCTGCCAAGTTCTTTTTGAGCACAATAGTTATATAGATGGCAGCTATACTGATAATATGTGGTGGTAAAAACAAGTGTAAGTCGGTCATATAGGTGTCATTAATTAGCGACCATGCATTTTGTAGCTCATCATCTGTAAGCTGAAACCCGTATATGGAAACGTTCTCCGCCAAAAAGTCTCTTATTTGAATCAACGATTTATATGGATGATGGAGAAACAAATACGAATCCATTTCTTCGATAAGATAAAACTCAAACTCCGCCAACTTGGTGATGTCTTGAGGAATGTATTCGGGCCACAAGTTCCTTGCCTCGCTCAAAATCAACCGTATATGCTGGGGGCATTCTTCTACTTTACAGGCTACATACACACAAGTGGTCACCAAAAGGTACACATTTATCTCCTTTAAGGAAACTCTCGTCAAAAACCGAATCAAGTAGATCTCTGCTGTCGCCAATGCTACTTGACGAATGTTCAAACGGCGTCCCAACTTGATCAAGAGGTTGTGGAGATAGATTCTCATGTTGTAATCGTACTGAATTTCTGGGTGGTCTTTGATAAGGCCATTCTGAACCATTTTTCTCTCTAGAAGTAACACTTTCCGTCTGGCTTCAAGCAACTGCGGCTTTGTCAACTGCCATTTTGTTCTCTGGGACGAGCTCCAGTAATCGGCTGACATGGATAAATCTTGTTAAAAACAACCAAACTTCGTTACAGTTCCAGTCAATGGTCAATTCCGTATATAGGTAAGCGTATAAGGCAATTTGATGTAACGGATAAGGTTTGGCTTTGGTGATATCTGACGGTCTAAATTTTCTATCTAAATACCACTCAAATTCTGAATTTTCAATGTGCGAGATTTATACTCCAGAACATACACAATTGTTTATACAAGTAAACAGCTACAAAGGGTCAGAATTCGGTAAAATGTATGCAACGATGTAGAAACGCGGTTCCTGTTTCATAATATGTAGAAAAAAAGTGCCGTTTACTCGCAAAACATTGCTCTATTGGCAATTTTAACACCATTTGGAGTTAAACAATGTCCGATCGGCTTGCAGATTACAAAGACTCCGTTGTAAGCTTTAAATAGTCATGAACAGAGCTAATAACATCAGGAAATGCCTTCGATTCCTTAAAATTGTAGCGTAGACTACAGATTATTGGCTATGTTCGATTCTAATCTAGTATTCCCCACAATTGACTATTGTTACGGGGGTAACAGGCTTGTCCTGCTTGGTAGGTACCCTTCCAATTGCATCAACTGTCTCGAATCCTTCTATAACTTTGCCAAACACCACATGTTTCCCGTTTAAGTGTGGTGTCTCCTTTAACAAAATGAAAAACTGGCATCCGTTAGAGTTGGGGCCGCTATTGGCCATCGACACGTAATACTTGTGATCTGTGTGTTAGTATAGTGTGCTTTCAAGGAGCCATATGCTCCCGTTGGTCAAATTTACTCTGAATTTTCCATTTACTTACGATCATATTTGAAAGACTCGTCGTCGAAAGATGGCCCGTAGATGCTCTGGGTTCCGGTGCCGTTCCCTGATACGAAGTCACCTCCTTGGACCATGAAATCCTTTATAACTCTGTGGAATGAGCAGTTCTTGTAGCCCACGGGCCGTTGGCCTTGCTTAAACTCACCCGTGCAGAACTGGCGAAAGTTTTCCGTGGTTCTGTTGTTAGTACTACAAACAAGCAAGTCTGGTACGCACGGCTTGCCATCTAAACTGTCCAGAATGTGGGCTAAATCAAGCTTTATATTCCGATTTCGCAGAATTTAAAAGTAAATCACCATGGCATCCTAATATAAATGCCCTTCTCTTGTCGTTAAACAGCAATTGCAACCATTATGATACGTACCTTGGCAAGTCCTGGGAGAAAAGTTCAATTTTCACTCTGCTGGGAGGATTTTCTACCGTTAGTTTACGCCAAACCCAAGCCAATTCCGTCAATTTCCACGGAATCGCTCTGAAAAAAACACCACATACCACCAATGACAATCTGAAGGTTAGTAAACACTCGTCGCTACAAAAAACCGCTATACATACGTCCAAAAATACAACCGAATTCATGGGGTGATTCTTGTAGATAATCTCATAATTTTTATATACGAAATTTAAACGACAAACCATATTCCCAACAAACCAAAATGACACCTCCTACCCACCCTCACAGTACAAAGACGTTCCATACCTCGAACCCTGATACCGCTTCTGCTATTGATCGGACGGTTCCCGACTTGCCTGCTGCTCAATTGAGCGACGAAGACAGATACTTCAATGCCCATGAACCACCAAAGTACTTGCCAGAAATCGCCAAAGATGTCGAGGAGTTTGTGACGTTCCACAAGGAAAATACCGCCAAAAACATTGTTTTGGTCACTTCTGGTGGTACCACCGTCCCATTGGAGAACAATACCGTGCGGTTTATCGACAACTTCAGTGCCGGGACCAGAGGAGCCACTTCGGCAGAATACTTCTTGGAAAAAGGCTACGCCGTGATCTTTTTGCACAGAGAATTCAGTCTTTTGCCTTATTCCAGACATTATTCCCACACTACAAACTGTTTCTTGGACTATATGATCGAAGACAACAACAAGGTGGAAATCAACCCAGAGTACGCCGAGGAGATGTTGACGGTGTTGCGTAAATACAAGACTGCCAGAGACTCCAAGAGTTTGTTGTTGTTGCCGTTTACTACGGTGAACCAGTATTTGTATACTTTAAAAACCATCTCTGAAAAGCTCCAAAGTATCGACTGCCATGCATTATTCTACCTTGCGGCAGCGGTTTCTGATTTCTTCTTGCCTCAGTCGAGAATGCCCACGCACAAGATCCAGTCGAACGAGCAGGACGGGGGTAAATTGATTGTCAATCTCGAACAAGTGCCCAAGTTTTTGTCGAGATTGGTGGAGAACTGGGCTCCTTCAGCCATGATAGTTTCGTTCAAATTGGAGACCGACTCGTCGATTCTTATCAAGAAGGCCAAGGCTGCGTTGGACAAGTACCAGCACCAGCTTGTGATTGGTAATCTTTTGCAAACTAGAAAGAAGGAAATTGTATTTGTGTTCCCTAACGGGGACGAAAAATGGATCAAGTTGACGCCAGAACAGATCGAACAAGAGGTGGAAATTGAGAGCGTCATCATTCCAAACGTCATTGAAGCCCATCAAAACTGGATCACGAGCCACGAAAAATGATTCAAACAAGGGCTTGTTAAATACTAATGATAAAAGTTTCAAATAAAAATTGTTATTTACATGCTTACGATGCCATGAAGTATCTCGACAGAATGTCTATAATACACATATTTACAAATATATTTACAAGAATGATACCCCGATTCCGTATTGTAGGCCCTTTCTCATGTAGTCTCTGTCGTGAACTGCTAATGGCAAGACAAAGTTTAGCTCGAACCTGGCCATTGGGTGGTTGAAAAGAATACCGATTCCGTAACTGACGGAATATTGTCGTGTGAACTGGCTCATCGTCGACCGTATTCCCCCGTCTAACGGTACTAGCTTGCCAAAATTGACAAAATTGTGTATTCTGAACCCAGACTCAAGGTTGTTCTTCAAGAACGGGATTGGCGACACCAAAGAAACACCTCCGTTCAAAAACACGTCTCCTCCAACAGAAGAGTTGTAGTTCTTGGGTCCAAGACCGTTCAAAGTGAACGATCTCACGTCATTTGGTCCTCCTATGAAAAACCGATCAAGAATATAACTGGTGCTGGAGAAGGGGAAAAGTACACCTCCTTTATTGGAAACAATAATCGAATGATTACTCACTGGGAAAGACACCTCGGACTCAAAAATCGACTTGACAAACGGAGTTTTGGAGTATTTAGCTAACCCATTGTATTCGAACCCCAACCGGAGGAATTTACCAGCAGTTGGTAAATGCTGGTTATTACGGGTATCATATGTCCAGTTGTAGATCACAGACGACTTGAAATTAGATCCAGCTTGTGCCAAGACGTCGTCCGCTTTAGAGGACTGATTGTCCAAAATCTTCCAGCAGTTCTCGAAACTGATATCGTGGTTGATGTTTGACCTCGTTTTGTCGAACTGGGTGTACAATTTCGTAGTCATTCCCTTCAAGTGGACATTACTGTTGATCCAGTCAAATTTTCTCGTGTTCATATACAACGAGTTCTCTACGATGAAATTGGCATTATTGAACACTGGCTGGTTATAGTTTAACAAGTAGCTTGAACTGGTCTTAGTACCGGAAACAGCGTCAAACGTCAAGTTCTCGCCCCCTCCAAACAAGTTACGCAATTGAAACTGAATATATCCGTCCCCTTCACCGTTTCCAATGTTGGTACCTGTCTTAGCATAGAACTTCTTAACTGGAACAACGTTGAAAACTGGCACCAAAGTCAAAATTTTCGAGGAAGATTGGCCCCAGTACGTCGATTGAACTGGTTGTAATGATACTAACAAGTTTTCCACGACATTTAGCTTAATAAATGACTTCGATATCGTCTCTATCTCGCTCAATAACTTGGCTAGTGTGATGGGACGATTGCTATTTATCAAAGGATCGAATTGTGCCAGTAAAAATGCATCCCGGAAGTCTTGTGAGTTTGTAATTTGCACATTACGGATCTTTACTGGCTTGGTATTGTTCTGGTGAAATAGTTCCTCCAAGTATTGCTTGTTCTGTTTGACCATGAGATCTTGCTTATCATTGAGCAATTTTTCTAGTTTTTTGTCGCTATCTGTCTTGGCTGTGTCATCATACTTCGAAGTAGATGACAATCGGTTCATCAAGTCATCATCGTGGTCCAACGACATCGTTCAAAAATGAATATTTGTATATGGATTTAAATCTTAGAAATTTTTCGCACAGTATTTATATATAGTGGAATTATACATTTCGTAGTAATACACTTGAATACATACATTACACATCGTTGGGAACCTCGCTACAATTCACACTGTTCTGGTTGTGAGCAATTCAAATCGAAAGAAATCATGGTGGTAGCTTGTTCCATGCTCGTAAGATTCTCGTAGAGTTTAATTCCCAAATTGTCGAGGTTCTGATTTCTGCACTGTATTGTCCATTAACTCATATAATATTACATTGTTGTCGGGAATCACTGTCACCGAGTGTGGTATTGGTTCTTGTACCGCTCACTATTCGTTTTGTTATTTCATTCCGCTGTTGTTCTCTGGGGGATTCACATCCTCTACTGTCTTTTTCACTTCATTTTCACTTGATTAGTTGACTCTTTTCGATTGAATTCGTTTGATCACAACAATCACTTTTCTCACTAGTGTTCTGTCTTTGTTCCATTTTGGCACTAGTCTTCTTACGGTCATTTTACTTCCGTTTTCTCATTCGTTCTCTCATTAGTCTATTTCATTGATTGGTGTCTTGATTAGACTCTCGTGTACTTAATCTTCATTCTGGCGGTGAAATGGCTACTTGCGGCACGTTCACCGTCTGCGGACTAAGATACTCCGATTGTTCGTGCTTATATTTTGGATTCAGCTTCTTCTCTCGCTCCTCTTCCTCTATCAATAGCCTGATACACTCCTTCCCCGCTTCAGTTTGGAAATGTCGCCTCAAAGCATCTGCTCTGGCAAATTTACGTCCACACCCATAAACAGTTCCATCCTTCAAAAGACCTTTACATTGGAACTTCTTCTCTCCAGTATGTAAATCCTCGTGTCTCTTTCTATCGTGTTGTCGAGCAAACGCTTTTCCGCATACATTGCAAATAAACGGTCTTTCGTCTGTATGCGTTCGCAAATGCGACTTAAGATTGTACGGTCTGGTGAACTTCTTTTCACATAAATGACAAGAATAAGCACTAGGGTGCTTTTGTGTTCGTTTAGAAGACATATTTGGCGAGGCCAACTCCAACATTTTCTCCCGAGAACTGGCATTAAGGGCTTCTGTTTCATCTACATCATCTTCCAGTTTTAAGCCCGATGATCTCGAAAATGAAGATGTCGACGTATTACGAGAATGGGTCTTGTACGAATGTGACTTCTTTCTTCCTCGTTTCATAGAAAGGAACTCATCTGGTTTCAACAACTCATCGTTTTCCGTACTATACGCACTTCCAGGAGATTGTGGTGTTTGGTGGGGGTTTGGTACTAGGTTATTCTGTCGATCCGAGGCATCTTGCTGCTTTGTGGAGTTGTTGTGGGCTGAGGAACTTCGGGAATGAACAGACGAATTTGCAGATGAGTTCGAGAACAAACTGGGGGTTCTTGCGGCAATGATCTCGGGAGCCTGTTGTATTGAGATTACAATGTCATTTTCGGTATTTTGAAGCTGTTGGTTGTAATTCGACAAATTATTCTCTGTTAATCTGGTGTTAAGCTGATCATTATCTTGGAATAATGGCTGCTGATCAAATGGCATCTGTTGTGTCTGGGAAAAGTCTGTTGCTGAATTGTTGACCAAAAGCTGGTCTGCCTGGAGTTGAGACATCTGCTTATCAAAGTCTTCAAAGCTAAACAACGGGGGCTGGGCGAATGTGTTAGGCACACCACCATTGTACTGGGCATTGGTGTTGAGTCCCACCAAGTTGTTGGACGAAATAGACCCTCCCAACGCTATTTCGTAATCGTATGGGTCTACAGCCAAATTGGTCGGAGGGTTCTGGTTCGCCGATACCTGCGATACATTATCACCATACGGGGAGTTTGGCGTGGAGTTTTCCGAATAGAGCGAATTGCTTGAGTAAATCGACGGAGTTTTCAACGTATCAGTAATCTGGTTGGACACTTGCGTAGGCGAAAGGAAATCTGGCGAGAACGAATCACTGGCACCAGCATTATTTAGCATTAAATTGTTCGTCTGACTATGTACAGCCGCGGTAGACGACGACGTCAACTCGTCACCACCAGGGAACACACCACCGGCACCGTGGGACTGCTGGAACACACCAGCATTGGTCGTCGGCAGGTAATACTGGGGCCTGCCAGAAGAAGCTCCGCTAGTACCGCCAGCGTCTAACAGGGGCACATCACCCATGCTGTCCAACTCTGACGACGAGAGCTGCAACATGGAGTAGAAATA
>ERZ778017.2181-NODE-2181-length-16527-cov-68.308341_pt1 | contig 16527 bp, 8 predicted proteins | sample MGYA00375747_ERZ778017 | MGnify/ENA primary metagenome ERZ778017 (study PRJEB29350, sample SAMN05509838) | bioreactor metagenome | biome: bioreactor; material: wastewater | place: South Africa: University of Cape Town | collected 2014-03-17 ...
TGGTGCATCCCTTCAGGCCCTGCTTGTAGGCGTAGAAGTAGATGTCCTTGAAGTCTTCGTAGGGGTAGTCGGTGGGCACGTTCGCGGTCTTGGAGATCGACGAGTCGATCCACTTCTGCGAGGCGGCCTGGATGTCCACGTGCTGCTTCGGGCTGATGTCGTCGGCCGCCACGAAGTAGTCCGGCAGCTTGTTGCCCGCCTCTTCGGTATACGGCTTGGCGTCGGCATTGATCAGCGCGCGGTAGGCCAGCAGCTCGAAGCTGAGCACCTCGACCTTTTCCTTGGACTTCTTGCCTTCGCGGATCACGTTGCGCGAGTAGCTGTGCGCAAAGCTGGGCTCGATGCCGTTGCTGGCGTTGTTGGCCAGGCTCAGGCTGATGGTGCCGGTGGGCGCGATCGAGGTGTGGTGGGTGAAGCGCGCGCCGGTTTCGGCCAGCTGCTCGACCAGGTTCGGCGCCACGGTGGCGATGCGCTGCATGTAACGGCTGTATTTCGCGTGGAGCACGCGGCCGGGGATGCTGTCGCCGACCTTGTAGCCGTCGGCGACCATTTCCGGACGCTTGCGCAGCATGTCGCCGGTGACGGTGAAGTCGCGCAGCAGCACCGGGGCGGCACCCTTTTCCCTGGCCAGTTCCAGCGCCACTTCCCAGCCGGCCACCGCCATCTCGCGCGAGACTTCCTCGGTGAAGGCGACTGCCTCGGCGCTGCCGTAGCTGTGCTTGAGCATGGTCACGGTGGAACCCAGGCCCAGGAAGCCCATGCCGTGCCGGCGCTTGCCCATGATCTCGTTGCGCTGCTGTTCCAGCGGCAGGCCGTTGATCTCGACCACGTTGTCGAGCATGCGGGTGAACACCTTGACCACTTCGCGGTATTCGTTCCAGTCGAAGCTGGCCTTGGGGCCGAACGGGTCGCGCACGAACTTGGTCAGGTTGACCGAGCCGAGCAGGCAGGAGCCGTAGGGCGGCAGCGGCTGCTCGCCGCAGGGGTTGGTGGCGCGGATGTGTTCGCACCACCAGTTGTTGTTCATCTCGTTGACCTTGTCGATCAGGATGAAGCCCGGCTCGGCATAGTCGTAGGTGGACACCATGATCATGTCCCACAGGTGCCGTGCCCGGATGTGGCCGTAGATCTTGCAGGCGACCAGGCCGTCCTCGCGGTCCACGTAGTTCTCGTGGGTGGGCCACTCGCGCCACACCACCTGGGCCGGGTCATTGACGTCGACCTCGCCTTTTTCCTTGACGTGCACCGGGAACACCAGCGGCCAGTCCTGGTCGTGCTCGACCGCCTGCATGAAGCCGTCGGTGATCAGCAGGCTGAGGTTGAACTGGCGCAGGCGGCCGTCTTCGCGCTTGGCCCGGATGAATTCCTTGGCGTCGGGATGGCTGATGTCGAACGTGCCCATCTGGGCGCCGCGGCGACCGCCGGCGGACGACACGGTGAAGCACATCTTGTCGTAGATATCCATGAACGACAGCGGGCCGCTGGTGTACGCGCCGGCGCCGGAGACGTAGGCGTTGCGCGGACGCAGGGTGCTGAACTCGTAGCCGATGCCGCAGCCGGCCTTCAGGGTGAGGCCCGCTTCGTGGACCTTCTCCAGGATGTCGTCCATCGAATCGTGGATGGTGCCCGACACGGTGCAGTTGATCGTGCTGGTGGCCGGCTTGTGCGCCAGCGCGCCCGCGTTGGAGGTGATGCGGCCGGCCGGGATCGCACCGCGGCGCAGCGCCCACAGGAACTTTTCGTACCAGTGGGCGCGCAGCTCGTCGGTGGCTTCCACGTCGGACAGGGCGCGCGCCACGCGCTGGTAGGTCTCGTCGATGGTGGCGTCGACCGGCTCGCCGGATTTCGCCTTCAGCCGGTACTTCTTGTCCCAGATGTCCCAGGACGCGGGTTGCAGGGGGATTTCCACGACGGCATCACGACCGGTGGCGGAACTGGTGGCTGGGGCACTCGATGTGCTCATCGGCTTCTGGAACCTCTCGCTGCGGCCTTTCGGCCGGCGTTGTTTTTATGTGTGGCGGCTGGGCCGCGCATGACTGTTTCGATGGCGGCGCGAGCCCGTGAGGATTGCCCTCCAGGCCACGCTGCCAGCGCTTTTCCGACAACAACGACTCCCCCTCAAGAGTGCGATGTTCGACACCAGTGCTAGTTAAAGCACCAAGTTCTCAACACAAGATGTTGTGGTTGCTACCGGGTAGGCAAGTTAACCCCGACGTCGACCGATGTAAAGTCCCACGACAGCCATCGGCGTTGCGGAACCGTGGCGCGGTGTTCCGGTCGAAGCAGCGCCGTCATCGATGCCCAAGGAGGACCCATGTCGTACTCATCTGCATGCCCGGCGCGCTGGCTTGGCGCTGCGCTGGCCGCGCTGTTCGTGGCGCTGGCCCCGCTGCCCGGCCAGGCCGCCAGCCTGCCCGCCGCGATCGACGGCCAGCCGATGCCCTCGCTGGCGCCGATGCTGACCCGGGTGACCCCGGCCGTGGTGAACATCTCCACCACCACGCGGGTGCCGGTGCGTGACGCATATTTCGACGATCCGATGATGCGGCGCTTCTTCGGCCTGCCCAGCACGCCGCGCGAGCGGGTCGAGCAGAGCCTGGGCTCGGGCGTGATCGTGGACGCGGCGAAGGGTTACGTGCTGACCAACAACCACGTGGTCGGCGGCGCCGACGACATCAGCGTGACGCTGCAGGACGGGCGCACGTTCAAGGGCAAGCTGCTCGGCACCGACCCGGCCACCGACGTGGCGGTGGTGCAGATCCCGGCGCAGGGCCTGAAGGCGCTGCCGCTGGCCGACTCCTCCGCGCTGCAGGTGGGCGACTACGTGGTGGCGGTGGGCGACCCGTTCGGGCTGGGCCAGACGGTCACCGCCGGCATCGTCTCGGCGCTGGGCCGCTCCGGGCTGGGCAGCAACGCGTCGGGCCGGAATTTTTCGGGCGTGGGCGGCTACCAGAACTTCATCCAGACCGATGCCTCGATCAACCCGGGCAACTCCGGCGGCGCCCTGGTCAACCTGCGCGGCGAGCTGGTCGGCATCAACACGATGATCTTCTCGCCCTCGGGCGGCAACGTGGGCATCGGCTTCGCGATCCCCAGCAACCTCACCGCCGAGGTGATGAAGCAGCTGATCGCGCATGGCAAGGTCGAGCGCGGCAGCCTGGGCCTGCAGGCGCAGGCGATCACCCCGCGCATCGCGCAGGCACTGGGATTGAAGGAGAGCAAGGGTGTGGTGGTGACCGGCGTCGGCGACGGTTCGGCCGCCGCGCGCGCCGGGCTGCAGCCGGGCGACGTGCTGATCTCGCTCAACGGCAAGCCGCTGCAAAGCGTGCAGCAGCTGCGCAACACCGAAGGCCTGCTGCCGCTGGGCAGCACGCTGCAGCTGGGCATCGTGCGCGACGGCCAGCCGCGCCAGGTCCACGCGACGCTGAGCGCCGAGAAACTGGCCAGCGTCGACGGCGGCCAGCTCGATCCACGGCTGGCCGGCGTGCGTTTCAGCGAGCTGAGCCAGGGCCAGCGCGATCAGGGCTGGTACGGCGCGGCGGTCAGCGCGGTGCAACCGGGCAGCCGCGCCGCCAAGGCGGGCCTGCGTGCGGGTGACGTGGTGATCGGCATCGGCAACCAGCGCATCACCAGCCTGCGCATGCTGCGCGGGCTGGCCGGCGTGCGGTTGCGCCAGCTGGTGCTGGTGGTGGCCGACGCCGAGGGCAGCCACTACGTGCTGCTCAACTGAACGACGCGAAAGGACGCTTCGGAAACCGGACCTGTGTCGCGTGAGCCGCGTGTTCGCGCGCACGCTCTGTGACGTACCGTCATGCAAATGCCAGAAATCGCTTGATATTGTGGGTTCAGGCCGATCCAATATCCTGAAGGCCTGTCGAACGCGCGCCGCATCGGCTGCACCCTCGCTTTCGAGCCCGTGCATTCGCTTCGCCGCCGGACGGACGGGTTCGGCCCGATCGGCCAGCCCGTCCGCACACGCCACGAGTCCATCACGCCGGGGTTTCGCACCATCATGTCCGTACGCTTTGCTCGCCTGTTCTGCCTCGCCCTGATCGGCGCCTGTTTCTCCACTGCGGCCAGCGCGGCCACCCAGTCCGGCAGCCTGGTCTGGCGCGGCGACGACGCCACCGCCAACGCCGTGATGAACGAGGTGGGCAAGGCATGGACCAAGGCCGGTCACGGCCGGGTCGAGCTGCAGCCGTTCAATACCGCCTCGGGCCTCGACGCGGTGAGCAACGGCACCGCCGACCTCGCCGGCAGCGCGCGCCCCTCCGACGGCAGCGCGCAGAACAGCCGACTGACCTTCACCCCGGTGGCCTGGAGCGGCCTGGTGATCATCACCCAGGCGTCCAACCCGATCGGCAGCCTCACCCTGAAGCAGGTGCACGACATCTACTACGGCAAGATCCACAACTGGAGCGAGGTCGGCGGCCGCAACGCGCCGATCGACGTGTACGCGGTGGCCAGCCCCGGCGACGGCGTGGAGTACAGCCTGCGCAGCCTGCTGTTCGGTCGCGGCAACCAGCCGGTGGCCGCGCCGCGGCTGTACGTCAACACGCGCAAGCTGGAAGAAGGCATCGCGCTGAACCCGAACGGCCTGGGCGTGGCCACGCTGTCCGGCATCAGCGGCAACCCGAAACTGAAGGCGATTCCGGTCAACGGCAAGCGGGCCACCGTGGCCAACATCGCCGACGGCAGCTATCCGCTGTTCATCCCGCTGTACCTGGTGACCAACCCGAGCAGCCCGAAGGCGAGCCAGGCGCAGGCCTTCGTCGACTTCGTGCAGAGCGAGCCGGGCAAGGCCGCGCTGCGCAAGCACGCAGTGCTGCCGTACCAGGACGGCGGCGCGCTCGTCGCGCTGGACAGCTCGCGCCGCAGCACGATCCTGGCCGAGGTCGGCGCGCGCGTTCCGCATGGCACACCGGTGTCGGCGCCGGGCGCCACCTACGCGGCACGCGCCGCCATCGCGCCCACCTCGGCCGATACGCTGGCGGCGCGCATGGCGCTGGAAAAGCGCGAGGACGACAAGAAGCAGAACGCGCGCCTGAGCAAGATCCAGGGCAGCGTCAGCGACGTCAGCGTGACCAGCACGGCGCACGCCAGCGGCAGCGCCACCACGGTCAGCCGCAACGACAGCGCGAATTTCGGCAAGGTCAGCGCCAGCGCCAGCCAGACCACCACGACGTACAAGGTGGTCAAGGGCGACACGCTGTCGACGATCGCCAAGCGCCACTCGGTCGACGTGGCCCAGCTGCGCGAGTGGAACCACCTGAAGGGCGACCAGATCAAGCTGGGCCAGGTGCTGCGCATCAGCAAGCTCTGAGCACGGCGTGGCGCCGATACTCGCGCTGACGCTGGACCTGGACGACACCTTGTGGCCGGTGCTGCCGGCCCTGGAACGCGCCGACCAGGCGGTGGATGCCTGGCTGCGGCAACACCATCCCGAGGTGGCGCGGGCGTGGCCGATCGAGGCGATGCGCGAGCTGCGCGCCCGGGTCGCCGCCGAACGGCTCGACCTGGCGCACGACTTCACCACCCAGCGCCAGCTCACCCTGCAACACGCGTTCGCCAGCTGCGGGGTGGCCGACGCGCCGATCGACGCGCTGTGGGAAATCTATTTCGCCGCCCGCAACAGCGTCGAGCTGTATCCGGACAGCCTGCCCGCGCTGCAGCGGATCACGGCGCGCTGGCCACTGGCCAGCCTGACCAATGGCAACGCCGACCTGCAGCGCATCGGCATCCACGCGCATTTCGTCCATCACATCTGCGCCCGCGACAGCGGCATGGCCAAACCGGACGCGCGGATCTTCCTGGCCGCCGCCGAGCGGCTGGGCGTGCCGGCGCAGCAGATCCTGCACGTGGGTGACGATCCGTCGATGGACGTGGCCGGCGCCCGCGACGCCGGGCTGCGCACTGCCTGGCTCAATCGCGACGGCGCGCGCTGGCCCGACGACATGGGCGAGCCGCCCGAACTGGACCTGCGCGACATGACCGCGCTGGCCGACTGGCTCGAAGCGCAGCATCCCGTCGGGTAGATCTCCCCGCAGGCGGCGAGTAGGCAAGCGGCGCCGATTGCGCGCATCATTGGTGTTTTGGCCCGTCGCCGAAAGCCATTCGTCGAGTCCGGCAGCATTGCCGGTGCCAGTCCGAAGGAACCCGCATGTCCGCCCTGATCGAACGCCAGTCCGGCAACCGTCACAGCATCGCCATCGAAACCACCGACGCCGCGCACTACGCCGCGAGCAGGCGGCGGCTCACCGCCGCGCATAAGCGCTGGCTGGGCGACAGCGGTTTCGCGGCGGCGCCGGGCACGTTCGCGCTGTTGTCCGATGCGGCCGGCAAGCTGGTGCGCGTGCTGGTCGGGGTGGAGCCGCGGCAGCCGCTGGCGGCGCTGGCCGCCCTGCCGTTCGGCCTGCCCGAGGCCACCTACCACCTCGCCGACGAAGGCGTGCTGGACGATCGCAGCCAGGCGGCGCTGGGCTGGGCCCTGGGCGCGTACCAGTTCGGTCGCTATCGCCAGCCGAAGCGCGCGCCGGCGCAACTCGCCGTGTCCGCCGCCGAGTTGCAGGCGCTGGCGCCGCTGGTCGAGGCCACCACGCTGGTTCGCGACCTGGTCAACACGCCGACCGAAGACATGGGTCCGGAGCAGTTGAGCGACGCCATCCGCCGGCTCGGCAAGACGCACAAGGCCAAGGTGCGCGACTGGGTCGGCGACGAATTGCTCAAGGCGAATTTCCCGACCATCCACGCGGTGGGCCGCGCCAGCCATCGCGAGCCGCGGCTGGTCGAACTGAGCTGGGGTCGCAAGGAGCACCCGCGACTGGTCGTGGTCGGCAAGGGCGTGTGCTTCGACACCGGCGGGCTCGACCTGAAATCGTCCGATGGCATGCGCTGGATGAAGAAGGACATGGGCGGCGCCGCCCACGCGATCGCGCTGGCTGGGCTGGTGATGCAGGCCAGCCTGCCGGTGCGGCTGACCCTGCTGGTGCCCGCGGTGGAGAACGCGGTGGCCGGCAATGCGATGCGCCCGGGCGAGGTAATCACCACCCGCGCCGGCCACACGGTGGAAGTCGACAACACCGACGCCGAGGGCCGGCTGATCCTGTGCGACGCGTTGGCCTACGGCGCCGAGCAGCAGCCCGACCTGCTGCTCGACTTCGCCACGCTGACCGGCGCCGCCCGCGTGGCGCTGGGCCCGGACCTGCCCGCGCTGTTCGCCAACGACGATGCCGCGGCCGCCGCGCTGCTGGCCGCCGGTCGCGCGGTCGATGATCCGCTGTGGCAGATGCCGTTGTGGCGGCCGTACCGCAAGATGCTCGACTCGTACCTGGCCGACTTCGCCAATGCCGGCCCGTCGCGTCATGCCGGCGCGATCACTGCGGCGCTGTACCTGGAGCGTTTCGTGCCGGACGGCACGCCGTGGCTGCACCTGGACACCTACGCCTGGAACGACGCCGACCGTCCCGGCCGCCCGCGCGGCGGCGAGGCGATGGGGCTGCGCGCGACGTTCGCGTTCCTGCAGCAGCGCTACGGCAACGTGACTTCCGGCGTTGTCGCGCCGCGGTGAAAGACTGCATCCTGCGGGTTCCCCCGACCGGAAACCCGCCATGCCTTTCCGCCCGCACCTGCTCGCCGCCTGCGTGGCGCTCGGCCTTGCCGCCTGCAGCAGCGTTCCCGCAGCCAGGACCGCGGCCACCGCCCAGCCGGCGCTGGCCGCGCAGACGCTGAACTCCGGCGGGGTGATGCCGGCCGAACAGGCGCGCGTGCACTTCGACCACGCCGATCTGCACTTCACGGTCGAGCCGGCCGCGCAGCGCATCGATGCCAGCGCCACCTTGAGCTTCACCGCGACATCGGCCACCGACACGCTGTTGCTGGACCTGGACCGCAACCTGGCGATCGGCGGCATCGACCTCGACGGCCGCCCGCTCGCCGCCGGCGCGTGGAGCAACCCCGACGGCCGCCTGCGCATCCGCCTGCCGGCGAGGCTCGATGCCGGCGGCAAGGTCCGCGTGACGATCCGCTACGGCGGCAAGCCGCACGTGGCGAAGAAGGCGCCGTGGGACGGCGGCTTCGTGTGGAGCCGCACCGAGGACGGCCAGCCGTGGGTGGCCAGCGCGGTGCAGGGCGAAGGCTGCGACCTGTTCTGGCCGTGCATCGACCAGCCGCAGGGCGAGCCCGACCTGGTCGACAGCTGGATCACCGTGCCGAAGCCGCTGGCCGCGCCCGGCAACGGCGTGCTGGTCGGCATCAGCGACGAAGGCGAGCAGCGCACCTGGCACTGGCGCATCAAGCATCCGGACACCTACGCCATCTCGATCAACGTGGGCCCGTTCCAGCTGCTCAAGGGCGACTACGCCAGCCGCTACGGCAACACCATCCCGATGGAGCTGTGGTACCTGCCCGCCCACGAAGCCGGGGCGAAGGCGCTGTTCGCCGAGTTCCCGCGCATGCTGGACTTCTTCGAGCAGCAGATCGGCCCGTACCCGTTCGGCGACGAGAAGATGGGCGTGGTGGAAACCCCGCACCTGGGCATGGAACACCAGACCATCAACGCCTACGGCAACGGCTACCCGCGCAGCGAGTACGGCTTCGACTGGCTGCTGCAGCACGAGTTCTCGCACGAATGGTTCGGCAACCAGGTGACCAACGCCAACTGGGACGACATGTGGCTGCACGAGGGTTTCGGCACCTACATGCAGCCGCTGTACGGCCAGTACCTGCACGGCGACATGGCGTATTTCGCGATGCTGCACACCGAGCGCATGTCGTTGCGCAACAAGTACCCGGTCGTTTCCGGCCACAGCCAGGACGAGCACGAGGTGTACGACGCCGAGCACGGCCCGGGCAACGACATCTACTACAAGGGTTCGCTGATGCTGCACACGCTGCGGCAGCTGATCGGCGACAAGGACTTCTTCGCGAGCATCCGCAGCCTGGTCTACGGTCGCCCCGACCCGAAGCCGGGCAACTTCCGGCCGCGCTATTCGAGCACCCGGGACTACGTGGCGATCGTCGACAGGATCACCGGGCGCAAGCTCGACTGGTTCTTCGACGTCTACCTGCGTGACGCCGCATTGCCGCGGCTGGACGAGCAGCGGGTGGGCGACACCCTGAAGCTGCGCTGGGTGACCGAGCACGGCAAGCCGTTCCCGATGCCGATCGAGGTGCAGGTGGGCGACACCGTGCACACCGTGCCGATGAGCGACGGCAGCGGCCAGCTGCAGGTGCCGGTGGGTAGCCTGCTGGTGATCGACCCGCGCTCGAAGGTGCTGCGCGAGGCCCCCTACGTCGGGGACTACCAGCAATGGATGAAGCAGCAGCGGGCGAAGCAGCAGGCGACGAAGAAATAGCGGCGACACGGGGCGCTGGCGCTCGGCCCGCATTCCCGTGATCATCGGCGAGCCGCCACAGCGAGCCTGCCGATGAACCAGCCATCCAATGCCACCCTCGCGAGCTGCCGCGAGCAGGCGCTTGCCGCGTGGCAGCGCGGCGACCTGGCGGCGGCCGAGGTCGCCTTCCGGCGCCTGCTCGAATGCCAGCCCCACGACGCCGAGGCGTTGCAGTTCCTGGCCGAACGCCAGTGGGCGGCGGGCAACGCGGCGGGTGCGGTCGAGCTGTTGCAGGCGGCGCATCGCGTCGAGCCGCAGGATGCCGGCGTGCTGCATCGGCTGGGCGAACTGCAGATGCTGGCCGGGGCATGGCCGGACGCCGTCGACAGCCTGTGCAAGGCCCTGCAGCTCGCGCCGGGCATGTTCGTGGCGGGGCTGCGCCTGGGCGTGGCGCTGGAACGGCAAGGCAGCCGGCATGCCGCAATGCTGGCCTATCTCGGCGCGATCGACACCGCGCAGGCGCAGGGGCGCTGGCTCAGCGACGACACCACGGCGCCCGGCCTGCGCGACGCGGTGAAACACGCCACGCGCTTCGTGGCGGCCGGTCGGCGCGAACTGTTCGACGCGGTCATCGAGCCGCTGCGCCAGCGCTACGGACGCTCCGAACTGGCCCGCGTCGACCAGTGCCTGGCGATCTATCTCGGCGAGCAGGCGGCCAACCTGCCGGACCCGCGGCAGCGGCCGAAATTCCTGTACTTCCCGGGCATCCCCAGCCGGACCTTCTATCCGCCCGAACGCTTTCCGGCGCATGCGCGGCTGGAGGCTGCCTGCGACACGATCCGCGAGGAACTGCGCGCGGTGCTGGCGCACGCGGCGGACTCTCTGGTGCCGTTCCTGGGCGCGCCTTCGAGCGCGGCCGTGGCGGCCGAACTGCTGGCCGCCTCCGGCCCGCAGGACGCGGCGTGGGATGCGTTCTTCTTCCAGCGGCATGGCGTGCGCCACGACGCGCACTGCCTGCGCTGCCCACGGACCAGCGCGCTGCTGGATGCGTTGCCACTGGTGCGGATTCGCGAGCACGCGCCGGAAACGCTGTACTCGGTGCTGCGCCCCGGCACGCATATCCTGCCCCACCGCGGCGTCACCAACACGCGCCTGGTTACCCACCTGCCGCTGATCGTGCCGCCGGACTGCGCCTTGCGCGTGGGCGGCGAGACGCACGTCTGGCAGGAAGGCCGCTGCGTCACCTTCGACGACACCTTCGAACACGAGGCGTGGAACCACAGCGACCGCGACCGCGTGGTGTTGATCCTGGACAGCTGGAACCCCGACCTCAGTGAGGCGGAGCGGGCGGCGGTGGCCGACCTGGTCGCCGCCATCGGCGATTTCAACCGCGCCAGCCAGCTGACCGCACCGCCTCCGACGCAGGCTTGATCGGCTGCTGGCGAAAAGACGGCCAAACCGTCCGCCGGTTGCGCGCGCAAGCGGATCTCGGAGTAATCTTCGGGCGGTTGCACGACGTTGACGAACCACGCCACGTCGCGCGACGTGTGCCCGGGGGGGGACTCGACAAAGATCGAAGGCTGGGAACGGACTACCAACAACCACTGGGGAGACCAAATGAAATACGGCATGAACCACCTGTCACTGGCGGTGCGCCTGGCGCTGACCGCCGGCGCGCTGACGATCGCCGGCCTGGCCCAGGCGCAAACGCAGACGCCACCGGCCGATACGCCGTCCTCGACGGATCAGAACACGCCACCATCCAGGAACAAGGCCAAGACCCTGCAATCGGTCGTGGTGACGGGCTCGCTGATCCGCCGCGTTGATGTCGAGACGGCCAGCCCGGTGGTGACACTGGATCGCGCGACCCTCACCAATTCCGGCAAGCCGGTCCTGGGTGACGTGCTGCAGGCGCTGCCGAGCATTTCCGGCAATGCCACCAATCCGTCGAACAACAGCAACGGCGGCGGCGTGGCCAGCCCCCTGCTGGAAGCCGGCGATGGCGCCTCCCGCGTCTCGCTGCGCGGCCTGGGCATCAATCGCACCCTGGTGCTGGTCAACGGCCAGCGCATGGCCAACCCGGACATCAACCTGATCCCGCCGGAAATGATCGACCGGGTCGACGTGCTGGCCGAGGGCGCCTCCACGGTGTACGGCTCGGACGCCATCGGTGGCGTGGTCAATTTCATCCTGCGCAAGGATTTCCAGGGCGCCCAGATCAGCCTGAACGACGGCATCTCCAGCCACGGCGACTCCCAGCGCCGGGGCTTCAACCTGACCGCCGGCGCCACCGGTGACAAGTTCAGCATCGCCGCCGGCCTCGACTACAACAAGTACGACGAGACGCTCGCCTCCCGGCGCAAGTTCTCCAGGCAGCAGTTGTACCTGTCCAGCGGTTCGGTGGTGGCAGCGGGCTCCAGCTCGATTCCGACCGGCCGTATCCAGCTGCCCGCTTCGATCGTCGGCCAGTATGGCTGCACGGTCGATTCCAACGGCAACGCCAATGTGACCCTGGCGCAGGGCGATGGCTCGGCTCTTGGCGATTACCGCTGCCGCCTCCCCTCGGATACGTACAACTACGCCGCGCTCAACTACATCCAGACCGCCCAGAAACGCACCAACGGCTTCGTGCTGGGCAGCTACAACTTCACCGACAGCCTCACCGGCTTCGTCGATGCGTTCTACAACCACACCTCGTCCAGTGGTCAGGATGCGCCCTCGCCGGTCGGCACGGGCGACGGCCTGATCATTTACGCCGATAACCCGATCAATCCGTTCGGCATCACTTTCAGCCAGAACCGGCTTTTCCCAGGCGATCCGAACAGCGGATACACCTTCCAGACCCGCCTCACCGGCGCCGGCACGCGCGTGCACAGCTACATTACCAATACCGGCCAGATCAACGCCGGGCTGCGCGGCAATTTCGGTCAGGACAGCAGCTGGATCTGGGATGCCTCGGTCAACTACAGCCACACCAAGCGCGACCAGCGCGACACCAACGAAGTGGACATTCCGTCGCTGCAGGCTGCCGTCGACGCCGGGGCAAACATCTTCGACCAGGCCAGCGTCGGCGACCAGCTGAGCAAGGGCGTGAAGACGCCCATCTACATCTTCACCCAGTCCACCAAGCAGGCCCAGTTCAACGCCAGCGGCGAGCTGTTGGACCTGCCGGCCGGCGCGATGCAGCTTTCCATGGGCGCCCTGTACCGCAAGCAGATGATGAACTACACGGTCAGCGACTTTGCCGTGCTCGATCCGGTGACCACCACCTGCCAGATCCTGCAGGAAGCTTGCGGTTCACCCGGACGTGGCAGCTACAACGTCAAGGAGGTGTTTGCCGAAACGCTGATCCCGCTGCTCTCGGAGCAGCCCTGGGCGCACTCGCTGAACCTCGACCTGGGCATTCGCAGTTCCAACTACAGCACCACAGGCACCACTACCAACGGCAAGATCGCGATCGAATGGAAGCCGGTCGCCGACCTGCTGGTTCGTGGCACGATCTCGCAGGTGTTCCGCGCACCGAACCTCAACGAGCTCTACGATGGTCGCACCCTGGTGCAGCCCAACTTGAACGATCCTTGCCGAGGGCTCAGCGCGGCCGACCTCGCGGCGCATCAGGCGGCCTGCCAGTTCGTTCCGGTGAACTGGGGCGGCAATGATCCGGCGCAGGTCAACACGTTCTATTCCGGTGCCAACACCGTGGGAGCGAAGCTGAAGCCGGAGAAGGGCAAGTCCATCGATATCGGTCTGGTCTACGACCCGGACTGGATCCCCGGCCTGTCGACCAGCCTCGACTTCTGGCACATCTACCTGTCCGATACGCTGACCGCGATCCAGGCCGATACCGTGGTCAACTCCTGCTTCAACAACGCCAGCAGTCCGTACTGCTCGTTCATCACGCGCGAAAACAACGACAGCACAAAGCCGGGCCAGGTGTTCCTGATCAACACGCCGGTGGTCAATCTGGGCAACACCAGCACCAGCGGCATCGACTACACCCTGCGCTACAAGATCCCGCACTTCGACCTGGGCGGGATGGACCCCGGCAACTTCCGCGCCGGCCTCAACACCAGCTACACCTCGACCTACAACGTCAACGCCACGCCCGGCGAGCCCGGCACGAAGACGGTCAACTACGCCGGCACGTTCACTCCGCAGTTCGGCAACATCTCGCGCTGGCGCGGCACGCTCACGCTCAACTGGGACAAGGGCAACTGGAACGCCCAGTGGCAGTCGCGCTACGTGCACCGGCTGACCGCGCTCAACGGTGACGCCGTCTTCGCCGGGGTGAACATCCCGATGGCTTCGGTGCTGTACCACTCGATCCAGCTGGGCTATGCGATGCCGTCGATCCACACCCGCTTCGACGTGGGCGTGGACAACCTCAGCAACAAGCTGCCTCCGCTGATCTACCAGAACGGCGGAAACTACAACGTCGACACCGCCACCTACGACGTGCTCGGCCGCTACTACTGGGCGCGCGCCACGGTCAAGTTCTGAGATCCGCTGCAACCGGGCGCGGCGGAAGTTCCGCAGCGCCCATCCAGGAGGGCCGCGATCCGTCGCGGCCCTCTTGCATAATGCGTACTGGATTGACCGACGGAGCACGCATGTCCACTGCGACGGATCTGGCCAGGACGATGGCGGCGGCCTGGAACGCCGGTGATCCGGAGCGGGTCGTCGCCCTCGCCGGGCAGGCCACGCCGTCGTGGCAGGATGACGAAGCCGTGCTGTTGCTGCTCGGCCTGGCGCAGCAGGCCTGTGGCCACGTGCAGCAGGCCGCGACGAGCTTCCGCCGGCTGGCGCAGTTGCGACCGGAGGTTTCCGCACACTGGAACAACCTCGCCGTGGTCTGCCGCGAGGCGGGCGACCTGGCCGAGGCCGAACGGGCCCTGCTGACGGCGCTGGCGCTGGCGCCCGACGATGCCGAAGTGCACTACAACCTCGGCCTGCTGCGCATCCAGCAGCGGCAGTGGCTGGCCGCCCGGCAGAGCCTGCTGGACGCCGTGCAGCTGTCGCCGCATTTCATCGAGGCCCGCCTGCAGGCAGCCCACGCCTGCCACGTCTGCGGCGACAATACCCAACAGGAAGCGCTGCTGGACGGCGCCGGCGACTGGCCACCGCAAACGGCCGAGCATGCCCTGCTGCTGTCGGCGATGCTCTCCGTCCAGGACGAACTGGACGCCGCGCTGCGTACGCTGGCCCGCGCGCAACTGCCGGCCGAACCGGCGGCCACGATCATGCGCCTGCGCATCGCGGCGCAGCGGGTGCTGTTGTACGAACGGAACAACCGGCTCGACGCAGCGCGGGAAGCACTGGAGCAGCTGCCCATCGATGCACTCGAGGCCCTGCCCGCGCAGGCGGAACAGGCGCGCGCCGAAGGCTGGCGTGCGCACGCCGCCATGGCGATGCGCGCAGGCGACGCGGCCGTGGCCGCGACGCTGCAGGCCCGCGCACTGGCCAGCGCGAGCGACGACGAGAGCCGGGCCGCTGCCGCCTTCGGGCTCGCCTCCGCGCTTGATCGACAAGGTCACTACGCCGAAGCCTGGCAAGCCTTGCAGCAGGCGCACTCCGCCCAGCGCGAGATCGCCCGCCACGTGGTGCCGGAGCTGCTGGCGACCGACAGCCGACCGCTGCAGGTGAGCGCCGAGCGGGTCGGCCGCGACGAGCACGCCCGCTGGCGCCCGCTGGCCGCCCCCGACAGCCGGCACAGCCCGGTCTTCGTGGTCGGTTTCCCCCGCTCGGGCACCACCTTGCTGGAACAGATGCTCGACGCCCATCCGGAGTTCCGCTCGATGGACGAGCGTGCCCACGTGCATGACCTGATCGAGGCGATGCAGCTGGTCGGCCAGCGCTATCCGGCGGACCTGGCGGAACTGAGCCAGCAGGATGCCGATCAACTGCGCGGCGTGTACTGGCGGCAGGCGCGACGGGTCGCGCCCGATCTCGGCGCGCGGCGTCTGGTCGACAAGAATCCGCTCAACATGCTGTGCCTGCCGATGATCATGCGGCTGTTTCCGCACGCGCGCATCATCCTGTGCCTGCGCCATCCCTGCGACGTGCTGCTCAGCTGCTACATGCAGTCGTTCCGCTCGCCGGCCTTCATGATGCTGTGCTCGTCACTGCCGCGACTGGCGCAGGGCTACGCCCACGCGTTCGAGCAATGGTTTGCCGACACCGAGGTGTTCGCGCCCGCGATGCTGGAGTGGCGCTACGAATCGGTGGTCAGCGGGCTGGACGAGCAACTCGCCCGGCTGGGGGACTTCCTCGAGACGACGGACACCGCGGCGATGACCCGCTTCGCCGAACATGCTCGGGGCAAGCGCTTCATCAGCACGCCCAGCTATGCGCAGGTGACCGAGGGCGTCCATCGGCGGGCGGTGGGGCGCTGGCAGAACCATCGCCGGCAGTTCGAGCCGGTACTGCCGGTGCTGCAACCGTGGATCGAACGGCTGGGCTATCGCCCATGAAAAAGGAGGCGGTGCCATGCACCGCCTCCTTTCAGGCTTGCCGCTGTTGCCGCGCGGATCGGCTCAGTGCTGCTGCAGCACGCCGGACGCGTCCGGCTGGGCATTCACCACGCTGACCCCCGACTTGCCGCCATAAGGCAGCACTTCACTGGCCAGTTTCGGATCGGCCTTGATCATGCCGATCGCGTCGAACAGGATGTGCGCCGTTTCGTTGAGCTGCACGTCCTTGGCCTTCTTGGCGTCCTTCTCCTGCTTCAGCTCGCTCTTCAGGCTGCGCTCGTTCGCGTTCAGCCCGTCGTCCAGGCTGCTGGCCTCGTCGGCGAGCGAGGCGTCGGTGCCGTCGATGGCCTTGTGCCGCGCGCGGAAGTCGGCCTGGATCGCCTCCAGCTTCTTGCGCTCGGCTTCGCGGGTGGCGAGGTTCAGCGAGATCGAAGTTTTCGCCCGCATCGTGCGGTACTGGGCCAGTTCGTCCAGCATCAGCTTCCACGCCGGCGACTGCGCCACGCGATCGGCGTGCAGCTTCTCCAGCCGCGGCAGGTAGTCGGCGAAATTCGCCACCACCTGGTAGTCGGCCGGCGCGATCTGGGTCCACTTCAGCGCGTTCTCGTAGGTGGATTCGCCGAAGTCCTTCTCGTCGCCGTTCTTCGGGAACGCGATGTCGGGGGTGACGCCCTTCAGCTGGGTGGAGCCGCCGTTGATGCGGAAGAATTCCTGGATGGTCATCT
>ERZ778017.2184-NODE-2184-length-16515-cov-4.642588_pt1 | contig 16515 bp, 15 predicted proteins | sample MGYA00375747_ERZ778017 | MGnify/ENA primary metagenome ERZ778017 (study PRJEB29350, sample SAMN05509838) | bioreactor metagenome | biome: bioreactor; material: wastewater | place: South Africa: University of Cape Town | collected 2014-03-17 ...
GCAGCTATCGCGGATGGTGGCCAGCTCGTTCTTGCTGGAGCAGGATACGAGAGATGCGTCGGCATTCTTGAGAGCGATGCCGAGATGCTTGACGATTGCCGCGATGGCTTTCTCGTCAACGTCCGCGCGATAGCGCTTAATGTCGCCGGCATGATTTGCGCTCATTGGGAGTTCTCCTTCTTGAACGGCGTCACGCCTTTCCAAGGTGCAAAGGCGCTCTGACATTAAAGCTGGTGAACCCCAAAGGCGAGCCGAAGGAGCGCTCTATCGAGGCTCCGTGCCAGCTCCGGCAAAGAAGTGGGTCAGGGTGCCGAGGCCAGCAGATAGTTAATCGAATGAAAGAAATTCTCGGGGCCGACGTAGCCCGAGATGCGGCCGACCTCATGCCGTGATTTCAGCACGACGAACGTCGGAACGACGTCGACGGGCGACGTAAGATCAGCCTGCGCATGGCCGACGTCGTTCACGTCGACAAATCGAACGGGCGCGTCCTTGCCTTGCTCTGAAGTCTGATAGGCGGGCAGAACATCGCGACGAAACAGCTGGCAATAAATACAGCCTTCCGCTTCAACGACGACGAGTTCGAAAGCGCTGTTCGCCGGCAGGCTTGCCGTATCGAGACCGGCGCGTGGTGCCGTCATCGGCAGAAAAAGCAGAAGGGCAAAAAGAGAGCCTGCAAGAATGCTGCGCACGAGATTCCCCCTCGAAAATGCGAGACGTTCTTTTCAGGTTAGTGCGGCTTGGCGGAGGCGAGCTGAAAAATTAAAGGCCTAGTTAATGAGTGTTCCAGAATGATACAGGCGGCCTCGACTTTCGTCCGCACAATGCCAAACCGCCGTCATGATTTCTTACAGCTGATCGCGACCGTCTTATAGCTGCCGAATCCGACCGCGGCTCCGCCGAACTGCTGCGCAATGGTGTCGCCAAGTTTTTTTGCCTGGGCATCGACTTTTGCGGCGTTGGGATCAAGCAGCGACGCGCTGCAGCCGGGCGGCGCGGCAGCTAGATTTATCGCATTCGTCTTTTCGGGCTCGAAGTCGATGAAGTACGACGGGTCGAACACGGCGAAGGTCAGGCCCTGCGCATCGGCAAATACGGGTTTCACCAGCGACAAGTGAAAATGCAGCTTCAGAACCTTGTTCGTGTATTCGAGGCGCGCATTCGTCGGCGTTGAAAAGGCAAGCTCCTCGGTCCCGAGCTTCGCGACCGTGAAGTAGTTGAAGTCCTTCAGGCCATCCATGTTAACCTTCAACAGCGGGGCTAATTCCTTCTGATCGTAATTGCCGTCGTTGTTGGTATCCAATCCTTCGAGCGCCATGCCGGCATAGGCGTCGTCAAATGACCAGGTGTGGTCGACTCCGGTGACCATGCCGTTGTTGTAGTCGACGGTCATCTCATACGTGATCCACATGTGCGGATGGGCCGACGCGGGCGCTGCCGCCATCATCAGGGCGGCCAGCACGATGAGCGCCACGCCAGATAGTTTTGCGTTCGAAATCAAGCAGCGCCTCATATGTTTGTCGCGTCCGACATGGTTACCGGGCCGAGTCCGCCGGTAGCGTCGCATCGCGAAGGTGGCGACAATGCGACACGCGAAGATCCTCGTCGCGGCCCATGGCAGGCTCTTGCTGCGCACGCCGCCAATTTGTTATATTATACACTCAAATAAATTATATAGCAGGTCCATGATGACGACGAACTGGCCGGCACGACTCGGTGTTGGCGCATTCTTGCTTCTGCTTTTCGCCTCCGGCCGTTCGCCCGCGGCCGAGACACCCAAAGTCGTGGTCACGATAAAGCCCATTCATGCGCTCGTGACGGAAGTGATGGAAGGTGTGGGTACGCCGACCCTTCTCGTAGATGGTGCCGCTTCGCCGCATACGTTCAGCTTGCGTCCGTCGACGGCGCGGGCAATCAACGAAGCGGACGTTTTCGTTCGGATTTCAGATTCGCTCGAACCGTTTACCCGTAAGATCGTGCAGGCGCTGCCGTCGAGCGTCACCGTTGTGACGCTTGCGGATGCGCCAGGTATTACTCTTCTCGATCGTCGGCAGGGCGGCACGTTCGAACCGCACGTGGATGGGCACCCGCATGGCGAAACCGACGACCATGAGGATGCGAGCGGGAAAGACGGTCACATCTGGCTTGATCCGCAGAACGCCAAGGCGATCGTCGGCATTGTGAGCCAGGCGCTCTCGACGCGCTATCCGGAATATGCCGGCAAGTTTTCTGCGAATGCCGCGGCGCTCGACCGGCGTCTCGATGCGCTCGAACATGAGCTCGCGACGGAGTTGACCAGCGCGCGGCGCAAGCCCTTCATCGTTTTTCACGATTCGACGCAATACTTCGAGAACCGGTTCGGCTTGAACGCGGCCGGTTCGATCACCGTCAGTCCCGAGGTGCCGCCGAGCGCGCGGCGGCTCACGGACGTCCACGAGAAGATCGTATCTCTCGGCGCCATTTGCGTGTTCAGCGAGCCGAAGTTTCAGCCGAGCCTAATCGCAGCCGTGACGGAAGACACCAAAGCCCGTTCCGGGACGCTCGATACGGAAGGATTGATGCTGACGCCGGGGCCCGATCTCTATTTCACGCTCATGCGCGGTCTCGCGCATAATCTGGTGAGCTGCCTCAACACCGAGAGTTGAAGCGCGGGTTATCCCAGAGTTCCCTCTCCCCATCTGATGGAGAGAGGGCTAGGGTAAGGGCCGCAACAAAGGCGCTTCACGCGGCCCATCACCCCAGCCCTCTCCCCGCAAGCGGGGAGAGGGAGAAGATCGAAGTCTCTCTTCGGCGCGTCTGGGCTTATCCCGCCGAGGCCTCGGCTTCGCGACCATCGAAGACGTAGCCGGCGCCGCGCACGGTGCGAATGGGATCGTTCTCATTGCCGCGGATCAGCGATTTTCGGAGGCGGCCGATGTGCACGTCGACGGTGCGCTCGTCGACTTCGGATGATTGGCCCCAAACGCGATCGAGCAGCTGGTTGCGCGATAACACGCGACGGGGGCTTTCCATGAAGACTTCGAGCATCCGGTATTCGGTAGGCCCGAGGCGTACTTCACGCGAGCCGCGCGTGACTTTATGCGCGCCGCGATCCATCGTGATTTCGCCCGAGACGAGAATGTCGCTCATGCGTTCCGGCGCGACGCGGCGAAGAAGAGCCTTGATGCGCGCCATCAGCTCCTGCACCGAGAACGGTTTCGTCACGTAGTCGTCGGCGCCGGTGGTCAGGCCGCGAATGCGATCGGCTTCCTCGCCGCGAGCCGTCAACAGAATGATCGGCAGATTTTGCGTCTCGGAGCGGTTGCGCAGGCGGCGGCAAAGCTCGATGCCCGAAATTTTCGGAATCATCCAGTCGAGAATGGCCAGATCGAAGCTTTCCTCTGCCAGTAGCAGTTCCGCCTCTTCGCCATCGGCGGCGTGCACGACCTCGTAGCCTTCGGACTGAAGATTGTACTTCAGAAGCTCGACAAGCGGCACTTCATCTTCGACGACGATGATTTTTGCAGCCATGTGTTCGGTTCGGGTTCTCTGTGCGGTTGGATTATTTTTGCGGTGTGATCAGTGTCGATGACGTGCGGTCGCCTTTCGGACGATCGTCGGTGATCGGCACGCCGTGGACGAGATAATGGATGTTCTCGGCGATGTTCGTTGTGTGATCGCCGATACGTTCGATGTTTTTGGCGCCGAACAGGAAGTGCGTGCACAAGCCGATGTTGCGCGGGTCTTCCATCATGTAGGTCAGAAGCTCGCGGAACAGGGAATTGTACATGGCGTCGACCTGCTGATCGCTATGCCAGACCTGCATCGCCTTGTCGGCGTCGAGCGTGGTCAGCGCGTCGAGAACGTCCTTGAGCTGGTTCTGCACCATCTCCGTCATATGGCGCATGCCGGTCATCAGCGGCTTCGGATATGTTTCGCTCGCGACGGCGAGTGCGCGCTTGGCGATGTTTTTCGCAAGGTCGCCGATGCGTTCGAGGTCGCCGGCGATCTTCAAGACCGTCATGATGTGGCGAAGGTCGTTGGCGAGCGGCTGGCGCCGGGCGATCATCAGGATGACCTGCTCCTGGACCTCGCGTTCGAGCTGATCGAGCATGGCATCGCTGGCGACGGCGGTTTCGGCGAGTTTCGGATCGCGCCGTTCGAGCGCGTCCATTGCCTGGACCAGCAGCTTTTCGGCGTATCCACCCATCTGGGCGATGCGGCGGTCGAGCAGCCTCAGCTCTTCTTCGTAGGATTTGACGGTATGTTCGTTCATCTAAGTCGGTCCTGGAATCCGGTTGGCCTCTGGGCGATCGTTAGCCGAAGCGGCCGGTGATGTAGTCCTGAGTGCGGCGGTCTTTCGGATTGGTGAAAAGCTTCTTTGTCTCGCCGAATTCGATGAGTTCACCGAGGTACATGAATGCTGTGCGCTGAGAAACGCGGGCGGCCTGCTGCATGTTGTGCGTGACGATGGCGATCGTGAAGTCGTTCTTCAACTCGTCGATCAGTTCCTCGATTCTGGCGGTCGAGATCGGGTCGAGGGCCGAGCATGGTTCATCGAACAGGATGACCTCGGGGCGGATCGCGACCGTACGCGCGATGCAGAGGCGCTGCTGCTGGCCACCGGACAAGCTCAAACCGCTGGAGTGCAGCTTGTCCTTGACCTCTTTCCAAAGAGCCGCTTTTGCGAGCGCCGTTTCGACGCGCGCATCGATTTCCGGTTTCGGCAGGCGTTCGTAAAGGCGGATGCCAAAGGCGATGTTCTCATAGATGGACATCGGAAACGGCGTCGGCTTCTGGAACACCATGCCGATGCGCGAGCGCAGCAGGTTCAGGTCCTGGTTGGGGTTCAGGATGTTTTCGCCGTCGAACAGGACTTCGCCCTCGGCCCGCTGATTGGGATAGAGGTCGTACATCCTGTTCAGGACGCGAAGCAGGGTGGACTTGCCGCAACCGGATGGCCCGATGAAGGATGTCACCTGGCGCTCGTAAAGTGGCAGCGAAATCGAATTCAAAGCCAGTGTGGAGCCGTAAAAGAATTTCAGGTCGCGGACAGAAATCTTCTCTGTCAGATCAGAGTCCACGTCCTTTGACATGACATTCATTGTGGTGACCTCGAAGAACCGAACCAACGTGCGAGAATGCTGAGGGTCAGAACCGCGGCGGTGATCAGCAGCGCGCCCGTCCAGGCGAGACGCTGCCAGTCCTCGTAGGGGCTCAGGGCGTATTGGAAGATGACGACGGGCAAGCTTGCGATCGGAGCATTGAGATTGGTGCTCCAGAACTGATTGTTCAGTGACGTGAACAGCAACGGGGCCGTCTCTCCGCTGATGCGCGCGATGGCGAGCAGCACGCCGGTAATCATGCCCGCTCGCGCCGCTTTGTAAGCGACTTTGCGGATGACGAAGGATTGCGGCAGGCCGAGAGCGGATGACGCCTCGCGCAACGTGTTCGGCACGAGCAACAGCATGTTCTCGGTCGTCCGCACGACGGTCGGAATGACGAGCACTGCGAGCGCCGCCGCTCCGGCCAGTGCGGAGAAGTGGCCCATCGGGCGGACCATCAGCTCGTAGATGAAGAGTCCCGTCACGATCGAAGGAGCACTCAGCAGGATGTCGTTGATGAAGCGGATGATGGAGCTGATTTTGCTGTAGCGGCCGTATTCGGCCATGTACGTGCCGGCGAGAATGCCGATCGGGGTGCCGACTGTCACGCCGATCACCGTTATGATGAGGCTGCCAGCGATGGCGTTCAGAAGGCCGCCGTCATCGCCGGGTGGAGGCGTCATTTCGGTAAAGACGTTGAGTCCGAGTCCGGCGAGCCCTTTGTAAAGCAAGGTCGCGAGAATGATGCCGAGAATGACCAGACCCAGTCCGGTCGCGGCCCAGCAGAAACCCACGGTGATGCGGCTTCTGATCCTGCGTCGCCGATATCTACTGCGATCGAGTGTCATGCTAGGCCGCCGCCTTCTTCTCGATGCGCATCAGCATGAGACGCGCTAAAGCCAAGACGATGAATGTGATGAAGAACAGGATCAGGCCGAGCGCGATCAGGGACGACGTATACAGATCGCCGACGGCTTCCGTGAATTCGTTGGCGATGGTCGCCGAGATGGTCGTGCCGGGCGCAAGGATAGACGGGGAGATGCGGTGGGCGTTGCCGATCACGAAAGTCACGGCCATCGTCTCGCCGAGCGCGCGGCCGAGACCGAGCATCACGCCGCCGATGATGCCGACGCGCGTATAGGGAATGACAACGTTTTTCACGACCTCGCGGGTCGTCCAACCCATGCCGTAGGCGGCCTCCTTAAGCACTGTGGGGACCGTTTCGAAGACGTCGCGGCAAACGGCCGTCACAAAAGGCAGGACCATCATGGCGAGGATGAGCGCCGATGTCAGGATGCCAATTCCGTAGGGTGGGCCTGCAAACAGCTTGTCGAGCAGCGGCACATTCTTGAATGCTGCGATCAGCTCCGGCTGAACGTACTTTTGCAGGAAGGGCGCGAAGAAAAACAAGCCCCAGATACCGAAGATAATGCTCGGGACACCTGCGAGCAATTCGATCGCGATGCCGATGGGGCGGCGCAGAGGCATCGGGCAAAGCTCGGTCAGGAACACGGCAATGCCGATGCTGATCGGCACGGCGATGAGCATCGCAATGGCGGACGTTACGATCGTTCCGTAGATCGGCGCCAGGGCGCCGAACTGCTCGGTGACGGGGTTCCAGACCTCGGTCGTAAGAAAGTTGAATCCGAATGTTTTGAAAGCGAGGTATCCGCCGATGAGTAACGAGGCGAAGATCGCGGTCAGCAGGATGAGGACAAAATAGGCGGAGGATTGCGTCAGGTAGCGGAAAAAAATATCGGACTTGCGAAGGGCGGCGAGGACGCGACGCCTGACCGCCGGAGAAGCAGAGGGTTGCATTTCCAGATCCGCTAGGAAGCTCAAAATTTCTGCTCCAGGTCCATGACCGTGCCGATCGCCGGGCGTCTTGGGCAATCTACTTACGAACTGGTGAGGAGACGCCCCTGCCGGGCCGTCTCCGATGATCGATGCTTCGTCAGTTCGTCGCGAAGATCGGCTTGTTATCCTGGCCGACGATCTCGACCCAGTTCTTTTTAATCTGGGCTACGACGTTCTCCGGCAGCGGAACGTAGTCAAGCGATTCCGCCATCTTGCCGCCGTTGGCGTAGGCCCAATCAAAGAACTTGAGGGCTTCCTTCGCCGCGGCGACGTTGGATGCCTTTTTGTGCATGAGGATGAAGGTCGGGTTGGTGATCGGCCAGGAGGCCGCGCCCGGCTCGTCCGTCAGGACAACGCCCATGCCCGGAGCCGAAGACCAGTCCGCGCCGGCCGCAGCGGCCTGGAAGGCCGACATGACGGGCTCGACAGCCTTGCCGTCGTTATTGATGAGCTTCGTGTTCGCGAGTTTGTTCTGCTTCGCATAGGCGTATTCGACGTAGCCGATCGAACCCCTCGTCTGCATGACGTTGTTGGCGACGCCTTCGTTGCCCTTGGCGCCGATGCCGACCGGGAACTGAACCGAAGTGTTCGAGCCGACCTTCGATTTGAAGTCCGGGCTGACCTTGGAAAGATAGTTTGTCCAGACGAACGTCGTGCCCGAACCGTCCGAGCGCGAGACGACGGCGATGGCGTCGGAGGGAAGCTTCACGTCGGGGTTGAGCTTCTTGATGGCGGGGTCATCCCACGCGGTGATTTCACCAAGATAGATCTTGGCCAGCGTCGGCCCGTCTAGAACGAGATCATTGGCCTTGATGCCGTCGAGGTTCACCACCGGAACGATGCCGCCCATGACGGTGGGAAACTGAACCAGGCCGTCCTTTTCGAGCTTCTCACCGGAAAGCGGCATGTCGGATGCGCCGAACGTTACGGTCTTGGCTATGATCTGCTTGATGCCGCCGCCGGATCCGATGGACTGGTAATTCAATCCGATGTTCGTCTGCTTCCTGTAAGCATCAGCCCACTTTGCGTAGATCGGATACGGGAACGTGGCGCCGGCGCCCGAAATGTCCGCCAGTGCGGGCGCGGTTGCAGCGGCGCTTACCGCCAGAGCTGCAAAAAGTGCAACAAAAGACTGTTTCACTCGTCAATCTCCTCGTTACGAGGGCCCTGAAGGGCTGCCCCTCTGCTTGCCGGCTTAAGCTCGGCGCGTATTCTCTAATCCACTTAGTTCACGGCCGCGTGAAAGGTTAACCCGCTGTTTCTTCGTTCTAATCTCGCGACCCCAGTCGCGTTCGCGCCTAAATCCGGTCGTCGTATTCGCTCGATCGAGCGTGCAGCAAATCAGGGCGGTATGGTGATGCTGTCACGGCACTGTCATCAAACGTGCCGACGTTCTAGGCTTTTGATGCTATAGATTTGTGACAACTCAATTGGCTGAAATTGCTAGTTATTTAAAAGCCGGAAGAATGACTTTGAAGGTCGTGCCGGTGCCGACGACCGATTCGACTGACAACTTGCCGTCATGGCGGTTCAGGACGTGCTTGGTGATGGCGAGTCCCAGGCCCGTGCCCCCGACGCGGCGGCTGTGCTCGGCGCTCACGCGATAGAAACGCTCGGTCAAGCGCGGCAGATGCTCGGGAGCGATGCCCGGACCGTTATCGGCTACGGTGACCGTCACCACATCGCTCGATTTGCCGTCGGCTTTTTTGCTGCCGGTCAGATGGATTTTCACCGAACCGCCGTCGCGACCGTATTTGACCGCGTTTTCGATGAGATTGTGGAAGACTTGGAAGAGTTCGTCGCGATCGCCTTTCGCGGATAGCGAGGAGGATTCCGGCTCAACTGTCATCGTTATCTGTCGTTCCGCTGCCGCGGGAGCGACGGCGCGCACCACTTCGTTGATCAACTCGTCGAGTCTGATCTGGCCGATCGGTTTCAGATTGGCTTTCTCTTCGACGCGGCTGAGCAGAAGCAAGTCATCGATGAGCCGGGTCATGCGCTCGGCCTGTTCGGCCATGATCGTCAGAAAGCGATGGCGCGCGGCCTCGTCGTGTCGCGCCGGCCCTTGCAGCGTTTCGATGAAGCCGCGAACGGACGCGAGCGGCGTACGCAATTCGTGGCTGGCGTTGGCGATGAAATCGGTGCGCATTTCGAGCAGGCGGTGCTGCTCCGATTCGTCACGGACGGTAATAAGAACGGCCGTTACGGGCTTTTGCTTTCCGTCGAGCGGAGTGATGGTGGCGATGAAGCGTTGTCCGCGGCCGCCGCGCAGTCGCAGTTTCGCGGTCCGTCTCTCGCCCGTGTCGAACACGGCGGCAACAGCCGCGATGAATTCCGGGTCGCGATTGACGTGCTCGAGCGGCAGACCTTGTTTCAGTCTTTCGAAGATCGCACGCGCGGCGGCGTTGAAGGTCAATATCCCTGCGGAACGGCCGAGAATAATGGCGGGATCTGGCATCGCTGCGGCGAGATCCGTCCAGGAAAGCGACTCTTCGGCGGCTGCGCGTCTGCTCAGCGTGGGGAGCACGGTGTTGTCTGCTCCGCTGCGCGGCCAAGCCAACGTTCCGGCGATACCCGCGACAAGACCACATAGGAAAAAGATCGCGGCGCGCACAGGGTCGCCCGCGTAGAGCGCTGCCGGGATCAGCGCAACGATTGCGGCTGCGCATATGGCGGCGAAGCCGATCCGATACGTCGCGCTCCGGTGGCGCGATAGGGAATTCCTGATGAGCGCCATTGCCTCCTCGGCGCCGTCTTAGCTCCGTCGCGCGGTGCGCGGCGCGGCCTTTTTCGCGCGGACTTTGGCACCGCGAGCGCCGGTCGTCGACTCCTCGTCGATCTCCGCCAGCCGCAGGGGTGAGCGCTGAGCGGCAAGCTCGGCCAAGGTATGCTGATCCAAGACGGATATGAACGCGTTCAGCGCATCGTCGAACATTGCGTTGATCGATGCCGGATCGGCTTCAGGCGATTTTCGGCCGTGACCGCCTTCGACCTGCACGCGCGTGACCTCGATCGCCCTCACGACGTCGCCGATTCTGATCGACGGCGCCGGCTTTGCGAGCCTGATCCCCCCATTCGGCCCTCTCACGGCGGCTATGAATCCGGCGTGAGAAAGAATGTGAACGATCTTGAATACGTTTTGTTTGGTGACGCCAAGCCGCTCGGAAACGTCGGCGACCTTCACGAGTTGGTCTTTGGCCAGGGTGCAATCGATCAAAATTCGGATCGCGTGGCCGGTCTGCTTCGTCAAGCGCATATTTTTTTACCCGGGGCCGCGCGGCCGCGGCTCAAAAGTCCGTCAGCCTGCTTGTTTCACATAAGTTGTCGGCGTGGCAAGGCCTGTGCGACTTGACGGCCTGTTTAACCGGCCCGGAACCGGATGGAGTTCACTTGACAGCGCCGGAGGGGCTTAATGTATACCGTCACCGTAAATAATTAGGCGATGGCTTCAGCCCAAGAGCGGCGAAATCGCTGAACTCACAAACGCGGAGAATTTGCGATGTCAAAGCTGGCGATTGCATTGGCTTGTGTGACGGGCCTGGCGCTCGGAGGAGCGGCGACGGTACGTCCGGCCTTTGCTGATGCGCCCTCTGTCAAGGACATCATGAAGAATTATGGCGATCTCGCCGAGGCGATGTATTCCGACTCGCTCGCCAAGGCGAAAGATCTCGACAGGGCCATCGATGCTTTCCTGGCGAACCCGAACGCCACGACGCAGAAGGCGGCGCAGGATGCCTGGAAGGCTGCGCGCGTTCCCTACATGCAAACGGAGGGCTTCCGCTTCGGCAATAAGATCGTCGACGACTGGGAGGGCAACGTCAATTCGTGGCCGCTCGACGAAGGTCTGATCGATTACGTCAACAAGGCGAGCTACGGCGATTCAAAGCCCGAGAATCCGCTCTACACGGCGGACATCATCGCCAACAAGAAAGTCCGCCTGGGACCGAAGATTCTCGACGCGAGCAAAATCGACAAGAAGGTCATATCGCAGCTGAACAGCGCCCTCGACGTCGAGACGAACGTCGGCACGGGCTATCACGCGATCGAGTTCCTGCTGTGGGGACAGAATCTGCACGGCACAAATCCAGGGGCCGGCGAGCGTCCCGCCAGCGATTATGATCTGAAGAACTGCACGCATGAGAATTGCGACCGTCGTCGCGACTACCTGAAGGCCGCCAGCTCACTGCTCGTCGATGATCTTCAGGAGATGGTCGGCGACTGGAAGCCCGATGGCGCGGCGCGACAGGCTCTCGCCAAGGAAAACGATAGCCAGCAGCTTTCGACGATCCTGACGGGTCTCGGTTCGCTCTCTTATGGCGAGCTTGCGGGTGAGCGCATGAAGCTCGGCGTCCTGCTGCACGATCCGGAAGAAGCTCACGATTGCTTCTCGAACAATACGCAGAACAGCCACTTCTATGACGAAGTCGGTATGCATGAAATCTGGAACGGCAAGTATAACGGTGCGACGCCCGTGTCGGGCGCAAGCATTGCGGATCTGGCGCGGGCCAAGGCTCCGGACGCTGCGAAGCGCGTCGACGATGCCATGAAGGTCGTCCATGAGAAGCTCAACGTGATCAAGGTGAAGGCGGACTCCGGCGAGATGGGCTACAACCAGATGCTGGCGGCCGGCAACGACGCCGGTAACAAGCTGATCCTGGATGGCGTCGATGCGCTCGTTGCTCAGGCGCGCGCCATCGAAGCGGTCGTCGCGGCGCTTCATCTCAAGGTGAAGATCGAAGGTTCCGACAGCTTGGATGATCCAAGCAAAGTTGCGAAGGCGAAGTGATCAGCGCGTTGCTTTCACACCGCGGCATTCTTATCGGTCTCGGATGGTAGAAGAGCACGCATGATAACACGTCGAGATCTTTTAGCAGGCGTCGCGGCATTCTCAGGGAGTGCCGCGGCGTCTTTTATGCTTCCGGGCCGCAAAGCTGCCGCGCGCGAGGTCATTGCGACGCCGATCGCGCACGACACGAAAAAGCTTTTCCTCGATCTTGCCGAGCGTCCGACCGCGCTGCCCTGTTTCAACGGGCATACTCTGCCGTTGTGGACGTTTCAGGAAGGATGCCTCTACCCGATCGTTCGGGTGAAGCTCGGCGAGCGGCTCGATACGGTTTTCAAGAACGATCTGCCACGTCCCGGCGAGTATACTTCGATCCACTGGCACGGGCTCAGGATTCCGAACGATCAGGACGGCGTGCCGTTCATGACGCAGCAGCCCGTCAATCCCGGCCAGGAGGGTAGTTACTCCTTCGTGCCGCCGGACACCGGCAGCTTCTTCTTCCACACGCACTGCAATACGTCGGAGCATTTCGGGCGCGGATTGATTGGCGCGATCATCATCGAAGGCGATGAGATCGAACCGCCCGATGCCGAATACGTCCTGATGATGAAGGATTGGCGCGTATCGCCCGACGGCAAGTTCCTGCCGTTCACGACTGACAAGGGTGCGGCCAAGGCGGGAACTCCGGGCACCATTCGTTCGGTCAACGGGGAGAGCAAGGCCGTCTTCAAGGTGCCATCCTCGGCCAACGTGCGGATCCGCTTTTATAACATCGATGTAACGCGGATCTCTGAAATCGGTTTTGAGAATGCCGAGGCCGCGATCATCGCGATCGACGGCAACGGTCTCGATCCGTTGCCGCTGGTGTCGTGGCGCATGGGGCCTGCGATGCGCGTCGATCTGCTGCTGCGCACGGCGCCAGAAGGCGGCACCATTCAGCTGGTCGACTATTTTGCGAAAGAGCCGGTGGTGCTCGCCGAGTTCATCTCGGAAGGTCCAGCGAAGCGGACAGACAAGTTCGTTGCGACGCCGCTGAAGGTCATGCCTTTCCAGAAAGTCGATGTCGCCAACGCCAAGCACATCCCATTCATTTTTTCCGCGACCGCTACGGGCGCCGCCGTCGCCTCATTTTCAGAAAGCTCCGGCATTCACATCGGGAAGCTGTGTCTGGCGAAGCGGACATTCTGGGCCATCAACAAGCAGGCATGGCCGGGGATGACTCACAAGGATCTCGGGCCACCCCTCGCGGTGTTGAAATCCGGAGAGAGCTATATCTTCGATCTCCAGAACACGACGCCGGATTCACATCCGATCCATATTCACGGCCATACGTTCGAGATCCTGAGTTCGAACAAACCTCACGTCCCGCCGCATCGTGCCGACACCGTGCTCTTGCGTCCGAACGAGCGCATCCAGGCCGGTGTCGTGGGGGGCGCACCCGGAAAATGGATGTTCCATTGCCACATCATCGATCACCAGGAAGCCGGAATGATGGGCTACATCGAAGTCGTATGAATGCGGTCGTCCGGCTTGGGCTTGCGATGGCGGCAATCGCTTCGGCGATCTTTGCACCGGCTACAACTCGGGCAGATCCGCTCGACGCCGCGATGGGGAAGGCCCTGTTCGATCGCAACTGGGTTCCGGCCCCGGCATCGACGGATGCGTCCGATGGATTGGGTCCGCTTTTCTCCTCGCGGTCTTGCACCGGTTGCCACGGGCGCGGCGAGGGTGCGCACGTCGTCGTGCGTGAGGATGGGTCGAAGGATCTGACCGGCGCTGTCGTGCGATTTGGCCGTGCCGACGGCACGACCGATCCGTTCTACGGTCTGCAACTGCAAACCAATGCCGTTCCCGGCCTCATGCCGGAAGGAACCGCGCGGTATCTGCCGAAGCTCGACTACAAGCTGAACGGTCCATCCTTGGGCGAGGGGGTCAAAGCCGGCGTACGGCTGGCGCCGTCGCTTTTTGGGCGCGCCGCCTTCGATAACGTTCCCGATTCGGAAATCCTGAAACGCGTCGACCCTCACGATCGCGACGGCGACGGCGTGAGAGGCCGCGCCAATCGGACGGCGGAAGGGATCGGCCGGTACGGCTGGAAGGCGGCGCATGTGACGCTTGAGGATCAGGTTGCGCACGCCTTCGCAATCGACATCGGGCTCTCAAGCCCTAAGCAACCGCATCCTTATGGCGATTGCACGCCGTTCGAGACGGCCTGTCTCGAAGCGCCGAACGGCGAGAGCGCGCTGTTCAAGGGGCGCGAACTTTCCGGGGATATTCTGCGGGTCGTTGCGGCCTATCTCGGGACATTGCGCGCGCAATCCGAGGCACCCGATCCGGGCGCTGCTGCGCTTTTTTCTGCGACGGGCTGCGCCACATGTCACGTGCCGACACTCGCGACGCGGGACGGCGGCTCTATTCCCGCATTTACCGATCTCCTGCTTCACGATATGGGAGCAGCGCTCGATGACGGCGTCGGCGAACCGGGCGTGAAATCGTCGGAATGGCGAACTGCGCCGCTTATCGAAGGTCGCGTCCGCAAGGTGAAGCGCCGCTTGCTCCACGACGGATCGGCTGCGACGGTTGCCGAGGCAGTGGCAAAGCATGGCGGGGAAGCTGCGCGCAGCCGCACGCTGTTTGAAGCTTTGAAGCCGGAAGATCAAAAGCGGCTGGTCGATTACGTGAATGGACTGTGAAAGTGAAGCAAAGCCTCTCAGCACTCATCGCCATGTTCGTTTCGATCGCGATTGCGTCGGCGCCTGCCGCTGCCGAGCCTCCGACGCATCTCGCCATGGCTCAGGCGGCGATCGAGACGTACGTCATTCCGCACGTCGATGCCTTGAAGGCGGCTGCGGTCCCGTTACCCGCTGCTGTCGAAAACGTTTGCAAGTCGGGATCGCCGGAAGCTCAGACGGCGCTGGAGAAAGCGTTCGCCAATGTCGTCTTGGCTTACGCTGGGGTCGATTTTCTCCGGTTCGGGCCGATGCTGGAAAAGGGCCGGCGCGAGCAAATTTCGTTCTGGCCCGATCCGCGCGGTTTCGTTGCCCGGCAATTGCGGCTCATTCTGCTGAACAAGGACGAAAAGATCGCGGAGCCTGGCATGCTCGCCAAGCAAAGCGCCGCCGTGCAAGGCTTGCCGGCGCTTGAAGTTCTTATCCACGACAAGGATGTCCCCCTCGGGCCGACGGAACCGGCGCGTTTCCGCTGTCTGTTTGCGCATGCCATTGCCGCAAACATCGTACGTCTAACGAGCGAAGTCGCGGACGGTTGGGAAAAGCCGGGCGGGTGGAAAGACAAGATGCTGCATCCGGGACCCGACAACGACACGTACAAGTCGGGAAGCGAGTCGGCGGTTGAGATCGTGAAGGCGTTGCTGGTCGGGCTTTCGCTGACCGGCGATCTGCAATTGAAACCGCAAGTCGATCACAAGATCAGGCTGACGCCGCCCTATGCAAAATCCGGTTTGCAGAAAGCCTTCTATGCGGCGAGCGTCGCGGGGCTGCATCAGCTTTATAATTCGCTGCGGCTCGAGGACTATCTGAAGCCGGACCTGGCTTGGATGAAGGGCTGGGCGCAGGGTACGTGGCGAACGCTCGAATCTACAGACGGCGTAGGGGGCAGATCTCCCCAGGCCAAGCGGCCCGACACGCCAAGCACGCGCGAAGTTTTCGACCGGATGAACGGCCTCAGAAACATCGTGGCCAATCGGCTATCGGTGGCAGCCGGACTGACTGTGGGATTCAATGAACTCGATGGCGATTGATCGCAGATCTTTGCTTCTCGGTACGCTGGCGTTCGTCGGTACGGGCTCCATCGGAAAGGCTTTTGCGGCGGCTGCGCATCAGACCGTCGCCTATGTCGCGACGGCGCGGCGGAGCAGCGGAGATTTCTGGATCCTTCTGCTGAAAGCCGATGGCTCTATCGTTCGGGAGATTGCGCTTTCGGCACGGGGACACGACGTCGCCTATCATCGTCCCTCGGGGCGCGTCGTCGTATTCGCGCGGCGGCCCGGGACGTTTGCGGTCGCGTTCGAACTCGGCAGGAATACGCCGCCGCACATCTTCACGGGAGGCGCAGGGCGCCATTACTACGGGCATGGCGGTTTCTCGCAGGACGGGCGGCTTCTTTATGCTTCCGAGAATGACATCGCGGGCGAGCGCGGCGTCATCGGCATCTATGATGTCGGACGCGGATACAAGAAGATTGGCGAGCATTCGAGCTACGGAATCGGGCCGCATGAAATCATGTTGCTTGCGGACGGCAAGACGATCGCGGTCGGAAACGGCGGCATCGACACGGTGCCGGACGCGTGGCGCGCCAAGCTCAATCTCGACACGATGAAACCATCGCTGGTTTTCGTCGATGCGGAGAGCGGCAAGCTCGTCGCGAAGCATGCCATGACCGGTGAATTCAAATCGCTGTCCGTCCGCCACGTCACGCAGGATAAAGCTGGCCTGATCTGGTTTGGCGGCCAGTGGGAGGGCAGTCCCAGTGAAACGCCGCAGCTCGTCGGCAGTGCCGGGCCGGATCGCGAGCTACGATTGGTCGATGCGCCGGGAGGCGGCAAGGACTTACGCGGATATATCGGTGCGATGGCCGTCAGCAACGACGGGCGCTTCATCGCGGCCAGCGCGCCGAAAGCCGGGCACGTGCTCTATGTCGATTCCGAGAGCGGAAGGGTCGTCGGCAAGAGCAACCTCAAGGACGTTTGCGGCATATCTTCGGAAGGCAGGCAGGATTTCGCGGCATCGTCAGGTTTTGGTGTGATCCGCTACGAGACGGCGACGGCCAGCA
>ERZ778017.2185-NODE-2185-length-16509-cov-5.390665_pt1 | contig 16509 bp, 15 predicted proteins | sample MGYA00375747_ERZ778017 | MGnify/ENA primary metagenome ERZ778017 (study PRJEB29350, sample SAMN05509838) | bioreactor metagenome | biome: bioreactor; material: wastewater | place: South Africa: University of Cape Town | collected 2014-03-17 ...
CCGCGGCGACCGCTTCGAGGACGCGAGCGCCACGCCGGCGATGCAGGCGCGCTTCATCCGCGATTTCGTCAGCTACGCGCGCGCGAACTCGATCGACTACTACCTGATGGAAGCGGTCGACCAGCCGTGGAAGAGCGCCAACGAAGGCCGCACCGGCGCGTACTGGGGCATGTTCGACGCCGCTCGCACGCCGAAGTTCGCGATGACCGGCCCGATCCAGAACGACCCGCACTGGGGCGACAAGGCGCTGGCGGCTTCGCTGCTCGCGCTGGGGCCCATCCTGTGGTTCTTCGTGGCCTTCGCGCGGATGCGGCTGGCCAGTCGCGTCGCCTTCGCGACGATGATCCAGGCGGTGGCCTCGCTCGCCGTGTGGCTCGTCGCGCTGCCCTTCGACTACTACCTGCGGCCCACCGACTGGGCGGCGCTCGCGCTGCTGCTGCCCTCGCTCGGCGCGATGGTCGCGATCCTGCTGGCCAACGGCTTCGAGTTCGTCGAGATGTACTGGCCGGGCAACCTGCGCCGCCGCTTCGAGCCGCGCCCGCTGGCCGAAGGTGCGCGCGAGCCGCGCGTCTCGGTGCACCTGGCCTGCTGCAACGAGCCGCCCGAGATGGTGATCGCCACGCTCGACAGCCTGGCGCGGCTCGACTACTCGAACTACGAAGTGCTCGTCATCGACAACAACACGAAGGACGAGGCGCTGTGGAAGCCGGTGCAGGCGCACGTCGAGCGGCTGGGCGAGCGTTTCCGCTTCTTCCACCTGCCGAGCTGGCCGGGCTTCAAGGCCGGCGCGCTGAACTTCGGCCTGGGGCAGACCGATCCGGCCGCCGAGATCGTCGGCGTCGTCGACGCCGACTACGTCGTGCGCCGCGACTGGCTGCGCTCGCTGGTCGCGCATTTCGACGATGCGAAAGTCGCCGTCGTGCAGGCGCCGCAGGCGCACCGCGAGTGGCAGAACCAGCCGCTGCGCCGGATGATGAATTACGAGTACGACGGCTTCTTCCGCATCGGCATGCATCACCGCAACGAGCGCGACGCGATCATCCAGCACGGCACGATGACGCTGATCCGCGCGCAGGCGCTGCGCGAGCACGGACAATGGGCCGAGTGGACGATCTGCGAGGACGCCGAACTCGGCCTGCGCCTGATGCAGGCGGGCTGCTCCACCGTCTACGTCGACGAAGCGATGGGCCACGGGCTCACGCCGGAGGATTTCGGCTCGTTCCGCAAGCAGCGCCGCCGCTGGGCGCAGGGCGCGATGCAGATCCTCGTGGGACACTGGCACGCGCTGGTGTCGGGCGAGCGTCTCACGGCCGGGCAGCGCTATCACTTCCTCACCGGCTGGCTGTCGTGGCTGGGTGATGCGCTGCATCTGGTGTTCGCTTTCGCGGCCATGTTCTGGACGTTGGGCGTGCTGGCCGCGCCGCAGTCGTTCAGCCTGCCGATCGCGCTGTTCATGATGCCGCTGCTCGTCTTCTTCGTCGTCAAGGCCGGCTTCGGGCCGCTGCTCTATGCCCGGCGCGTGCGCTGCACCGCCTCCGACATCGCCGGTTCGGCGCTCGCCGGCATGGCGCTGTCGCACGCGATCGCGCGCGGCGTCTTCAGCGGGCTGGCCTTCCGTCGCGCCGTCTTCGAGATCACGCGCAAGGCGAGCGGCAAGGATGCCAAGGCAGCCGCCGCGCCCCGGTCGGCGCTGCCGGTGCGCGAGGAAGCGTTCCTCTTTGCCGGCCTCGTCGTCTGCGCGCTGGGCGTGCTGCTCACGCAGCCGGGCCGGGCCTTCGAGGCGAAAATGTGGATGGTGATCCTGCTGCTGCAGTCGCTGCCCTATGCCGCGGCGCTCGCCTGCAACGCGCTGTCGCGCCTGCCGGAGCGCGAACCGGCCAGCCAGGCGCAGCCGGCGCTGCCGGTCGCCGGCGGCCTTGCAGCGGTTCCGGGCGAGGCGGGCTGACCCTCGGGGCGGCGACCCGACGGATACAATCGGTGCGTGGCTGCCATGGCGGCAGCGCGCACCGTTTCCGTCCCATGCTTCCCGATTTCGCCCCGGCGATCTCCGCGCCGCTGCAGGATTTCGAGCGGCACCTGCTCGAGGCGAGCGCTCGCATCGAGCGCTGGTTCCGCCTCGAATGGCAGGACCACACCCCGCCGTTCTATGCGTCGATCGACCTGCGCAATGCCGGGTTCAAGATCGCGCCGGTGGACACGAACCTGTTCCCGGCGGGCTTCGAGAATCTGGCGGAAGACACGCTGCCGCTGGCGGTGCAGGCGGCGATGGCGGCGATCGAGAAATACTGCCCCGACGCGCGCAACCTGCTGCTGATTCCCGACGCACGGCGCCGCGACGCGCGCTACCTGCGCAACCTGCGCCGGCCGTCGACGATCCTGCGCCAGACCGGGCTGCGCGTGCGCTACGGCAGCGTCGACCCCGGCGCGTCCGCGCCGCTGCGCATCGACGCCGGTGACGGCGACACGCTGGTCGTCGAACCGGTCATGCGCCGGGGCTTGCGCGTGGGCCTGGCCGACTTCGATCCGTGCTCGATCCTGCTGAACGACGATCTTTCGTCGGGCCTTCCCGAGGTGCTGCAGAACGTGCACGAGCAGGTGCTGCTGCCGCCGTTGCACGCCGGCTGGGCGCTGCGTCGCAAGGCGCGGCATTTCGCCGCCTACACCGAAGTCGCGCGCCGCTTCGCCAAGCAGTTCGACTTCGACCCCTGGCTGATCACGACGAATTTCGTCGAATGCAGCGACGTCGATTTCCTCGGCGGCGCGGGCCTCGACCGCGTCGCGGCGGCGGTCGACCGGATCCTGCGCCAGTCGCGTGCGCGCTACCGCGAACACGACATCGGCGAGCAGCCCTTCGCCGTCGTGAAGGCGAACGCGGGCACTTGCGGCATCGGCGTCACCGCGGTGCGCGAGGCGGCGCAGGTGCGGCGCGCGAGCGCCGCCGAGCGCGAGGCGATGGCCTCGGGCGCGCACGGGCGCACGGTCGACGAGGTCGTCGTGCAGGAAGGCGTGCCCACGGTCGAGACGGTGGACGGCGGCGTCGCCGAGCCGGTCGTCTACACGATCGACCGCTACGTCGTCGGCGGCTTCTATCGCGTGCATACTCAGCGCGGCCCCGACGAGAACCTGAACGCGCCGGGAATGCATTTCGTGCCGCTGCCGTTCGCGGCGAGCTGCCATCTGCCCGACCGCGGCGAGTCGGTCGAGCACGCGGTGAACCGCTTCTACGTCTACGGCGTCGTGGCGCGCCTGGCGCTGCTCGCTGCCGCCGTCGAGTTGGAGCAGACCGACCCCGACCCGTCGCTGTACGGCTGACGAAGGACGCTGACCATGCGCCTGCTGGTGATCCTCGATCCGCTGCCGAAGATCAAGACCTGGAAGGACACGACCTACGCGATGATGGTGGAGGCGGCTGCGCGCGGCCACGCGCTCTTCGTCTGCGAACAGCACCAGCTGTCGTATGCGAACGAGCGCGCGATGGTCGTCGCCACGCCGCTGACGATCACCGACGCCAGCGGCAGCGGCGCGCCATGGTACGCGCTGGGCACCCCGGCGCGCGAGCCGATCGCCGCCTTCGATGCGGTGCTGATGCGCAAGGATCCGCCCTTCGACATGGAGTACGTCTACTCCACCTACCTGCTCGAGCAGGCGGTGCGCGAAGGCGCGCGCGTGTTCAACGATCCGCGCGCGATCCGCGACCACAACGAGAAGCTGTCGGTCGCCGAGTTCCCCGAGTTCGCCGCGCCCACGCTGGTCACGCGCTCAGCCGACGAGCTGCGCGCCTTCGTCGAGGAGCACGACGAGGCGGTGTTCAAGCTGCTCGACGGCATGGGCGGCACGTCGATCTTCCGCGCCAAGAACGGCGACCCGAACCTGTCGGTGATCATCGAGGCGTTGAACCTGTTCGGCGCGCGCACCGTGATGGCGCAGCGCTACATTCCCGAGATCTCCGAGGGCGACAAGCGGGTGCTGCTGATCGGCGGCGAGGTCGTCCCCTTCAGTCTCGCGCGCATCCCGAAGACGGGCGAGTTCCGCGGCAACCTCGCCGCCGGCGGCACCGGCGTGGCGAAGCCGCTGTCGGCGCGCGATCGAGAAGTCGGCGAGGCGCTCGCGCCGAAGCTCGCCGCGCGCGGATTGCTGCTGGTGGGCCTGGACCTGATCGGCGACTACGTCACCGAGATCAACGTGACGAGCCCCACCTGCTTCCAGGAGATCCGCCAGCAGAAGGGCTTCGACGTCGCGCGATTGTTCGTAGACAAACTCGAGGCTGCCGTCGCGCGGCCGCGAGCCGCCTGAGCGATGGCGATTCCTCTCGTTCGCGCCGCGCTGCGCCTGCGATGATCGGCATCCTCGTCGTTTCGCACGAGCCTTTCGGCAGCGCGCTGATCCGCTGCACGCGCCACGTGTTCGGCCGGCTGCCGCCGCAGCTGGCCGCGCTCGACGTGGTCCCCGACGAGAATCCCGAGACGGCGCTGAACTGCGGGCGCGAGCTGCTCGCGCGCATCAACGACGGCAGCGGCGCCGTCGTGTTCACCGACGTGTACGGCGCCACGCCGTCACGCATCGCCACGCAGCTGGCGGTGCCCGATCGCGTGCGCGTGGTGGCCGGCGTGAACCTGCCGATGCTGCTGAAGGCGCTGCAGAACCGGCGCATGCCGGTCGACGAGCTGGTCGAATCGCTGCTGGACAGCGGCCGCCGCTCGATTCGCGCGGTGGACGCCGACGAGAGCGCGGCGAGCGCTCCGCCTGCGCCGCGCACGCCATGACGAGAGCGGAGGTCGTCGTCGTGAACCGGCTCGGTCTGCACGCGCGCCCGTCGGCGCGGCTGACCGCGACCGCCTCGCGCTACCGTTCGGAAGTGTGGCTCTCCAAGGGCGCGCGGCGCGTCAACGCGAAGAGCATCATGGGCGTGATGATGCTGGCCGCAGCCCGGGGCAGCACGCTGGTGGTCGAGGCGGAGGGCCCCGACGAGACCGATGCGGTCGAGGCGCTGCGCGCACTCGTCGCCTCGGGCTTCGAAGAGGAGCTGGGCTGAGTCCATGTTCAGCCTGCACGGCATCGGCGTGGGCGGCGGCATCGTCATCGGCCGCGCGCGCCGGCTCGAAGCGAGCGAGCGCGACGTGCCGCGCTACCGCGTCATCGAGACGCAGGTCGAGCGCGAACTCACGCGGCTCGAGACGGCGATCGAGGTCGTCAGGGCCGAGCTGCAGGCGATCGCCGAGCAGCTTCCCGAGGAGGGCCCTGCCGAAGCGCGCGCGCTGCTCGACGTGCACGCAATGATCCTCGACGATCCGGCGCTGGTCGATGCGGCGCGCGACAGCGTGCGCCAGCACCTGAGCAATGCCGAGTGGGCCTTCGCCTCGCAGGCCGCGCAGCTCGCCGCGCAGTTCGAGGAGATCGACGATGCGTACCTGCGCGAGCGCGGCCGCGACGTGCTGCAGGTGGCCGACCGCGTGACGCGCGTGCTGTCGGGTTCGCGCGCGCGCGTGCACCCCGGGCGCGACGAGCCGAGCATCTTCGTCGCCGAGGACCTCTCTCCGGCCGACATGCTGGCGCTGCGATCGGCGGTGGGCTTCGCCATCGACCAGGGCGGCGCCACTTCGCACACGGCGATCCTCGCGCGCGGCATGAACGTGCCGGCGGTCGTCGGCGCGGGCCTGGCGAGCCGGCTCATCGCCGACGACGACTGGCTCGTGCTCGACGGCGAGCAGGGCATCGTCATCGTCGCGCCCGACGAGGGCGTGCTGTCGCAGTACCGCCATCTGCAGGCGGTGGGGCTGCGCGAACGCGAGGCGCTGCAGAAGCTGCTGCACGTGCCGGCGATCACGAAGGACGGCACGCGCATCCGGCTGTGCGCGAACATCGAGCGTCCCGACGAAGCGGCTGTCGCGCTCGCCGGCGGAGCCGAGGGCGTGGGGCTGTTCCGTTCGGAGTTCCTGTTCCTGAACCGTCGCGAGCTGCCGCACGAAGACGAGCAGTACGAGGCCTATCGCGAAGCGGTGCTCGCGATGCAGGGGCGGCCGGTCACCATCCGCACGCTCGACGTCGGCGCCGACAAGACGCTTGCACGCGGCGGCGCGCAGCTCGCGCAGAATCCGGCGCTCGGCCGGCGCGCCATTCGCTACTGCCTGTCGCAGCCCTCGATGTTCCTCGTGCAGCTGCGCGCGATCCTGCGCGCGTCGGCGCACGGGCCGGTACGGCTGCTGATCCCGATGCTCGCGCACGGCCACGAGATCGACCAGACGCTGCGCCTGATCGGCATCGCCAAGGTGCAGCTGCGCGAGCGCAATATCGCCTTCGACGAAGGCCTGCCGGTGGGCGGCATGGTCGAGATCCCGGCGGCGGCGCTGTCGGCGAGCCTGTTCGTGCGCCGGCTCGATTTCCTGTCGATCGGCACCAACGATCTCACGCAGTACACGCTGGCGATCGATCGCGCCGACCACGAGGTGGCTTCGCTCTACGAGCCCTTCCATCCGGCGGTGCTGCGCCTGGTGGCGATGACGATCCGCGCCGCGCGACGCGCAGGCAAGCCGGTGGCCGTCTGCGGCGAGATGGCCGGCGACTGGGGCGCGACGCACCTGCTGCTCGGCATGGGACTGCGCGAGTTCTCGATGCACCCGGCGAGCCTGCTGCGCGTCAAGCGCGAGATCCTGCGCGCCGACGTGACGAAGCTGGCGCCGCGCGTGGGGCGGTTGCTGCAGGCGGTCGATCCGCTGCGGATGCGCGCGCAGCTCGCGCGGCTGGTCGCGGGGGGCTGAAGGGCTGCCGCGCGAGAGGCTGCCGCGCGAAGGAACTGCCGCGCGACGGCGCTGCCCTTCAGCGGGACTGCCAGCGGATCCGCAGCTTGTTCGCCGCATGTCGGGCGAGCAGCGGCAGCGGCATCCGGATCCAGTGCGAGCGAAGGAACAGCAGCAGCCGCGCCGCCCGCGCGCGCGCGTTCGCCGCGTCGGGGTGCATCGGAAAGAGCGCGAGCGGCATCAGCGCCTCGGTGATGCGCACGGCCGGACCCGCGGGAGCCCCCGCGCGCGAGGCATCGCGCACGGCATCGGGAATCGGCGTGCCGAGGCAGCGCTGCGCCTGCCGCAATGCGTGGAATGCGGGCCGCGCGAGATCGAGCGCCTCGGCGCGCGGCCAGAACGCTTTCCAGAAGCCGGGTTCGTGTTCGCTGAAGTGGCGCAGCAATTCGTCGACGTCGACCAGCTCGCGCAGCGCGTCGGCGAGATCCGAGCTGGTCATCAGGTGTGCCATCGCGTGCAGCGTCATGTCCACCGGCGACAGCACGTGCAGCGCGCTGCCCGGCAGCGGCCGCGCCGCCTCGAGCAGAAGGCGGGCGTCGGGTCGCGCGCGCGAAGTCGGCATCACGATGTTGTGATGCAGGTCGACCTCGGTCTCGCGGTCGACGTGCACGAGCGCAGGCAGTTCGTGCGACCACGAGCGGTAGTAGCGCTCGTCGTGGACGTCGAGTTCCGCCGTCACCCATCCGCCTTCGCGCAGCCTCGCCTCTACCGCGGCGAGCCGTTCCTTCGGCACGAGCAGGTCGACGTCGACCAGCGAGCGTCCGCTCGCGTTCGGCAGTCCGGCCAGCGCGTAGGCGCAGCCCTTCAGCACGACGACCGGCTCGGGCAGCTCGTCGCGCAGCGCGTTCACGACGCGGTCCAGATCCCACAGCGCGGCGCGCCGTTGCGCTTCGGCCTGGGCTAGCGCGCCGAGCAGGTGGTCAATAGCGCAGGCGAAGGCGCTGCGATTCGCCGGCGATCGACTTGACCGTCTCGAACGCGGGCTCGCCGATCAGCTCGTAGTTGAACGCGTTCGTCGCCAGCGAGAAGAACGCGTCCTGCAGGCTCACCGGTTCCAGCGACAGCCCGGCGCCCGCGCTCCAGCGCGGGAACACGACCCACGCCGCACGGGCGGTTTCGTTCGCCCGCGCGACGCTGTCTGCCGGCGCGCGCAGATGCGAGATCGTTCCCTTCAGCGTGCCTTCGATGCGCGGGCCGAACCAGGCCTGCGGCGCGAAGGCACGCAGCACGTCGATCGACTCGTTCTTCAGCGGCATCGGTCGCGGCAGCGGAATGAAATCGGTCGAGCCCGGCCGCACGATGCCGAACTCGTCGGAGAGCAGCCGCCATCCCCGGTGCGCGAGCGCGGCGCACAGGGTCGTCTTCCCGTGTCCGGGCATCGCCGGCATCACCAGCGCGCGGCTGTCGCGCTCGAGCACGGCCGCATGCAGCAGCAGCCAGCCGTGGAAGCGCAGGGCGATGACGAGATTCAGCCCCCATTCGAGCACGGCGAGCGCGTGCTCGATCGGCCGGTCCTCGTGCGGCCTGCGTCCGTCGACGCGAAAGCGCACGCGCCGCGGCGAGCCGGGCCAGCGCGCGCGTACCTCGTCGAGCGAGACGTGTCCGTGGAAGACGCGTTCGTCGTCGAGCACCGGATGGGCGCCGTACAGCGAGTGCAGGGCGTGAGCGAGCCCGGGCACGCGCACCCGGAGCCGGAAGTCGAAAGGACCGATGCGCAGGCCGAGCCCTTCGCGCAGGCGCTCGGCGAAAACGTCGGGCGCGAGTGCCGAGACCGTGCCGGCGAGGGAACTCACGCCGCGATGGATTCGGCCAGGCCGAGATCCTCGAGATGGCGCAGCAGCTCGGCCACGTGGCGGCGGAACTGCGGGTCGGGCTCGGCGTTCTGCAGCGCGGCCAGCGCGAGCGCTGCTGCGTCGGCGTCGTGCGGCTCGAGCAGGCATTGGTCGAGCAGCAGCGCGGTGCCTTCGTTCACGAAATGCGTCTGTCCCGAGGGCCGGTGATAGAGCACGTGCCCCGGCGGCGCGTGCGCCCAGGCGAAAGGCTTGTCGGCCGGCACCCGCCAGCGCCGCGCGGGCGCGGTGCGGCTCATATCACATCGCGGCAGTTCGCGCCCTCGAACGAGGCGAGTGCAGTGGAGGAAACGAGCGCGCCCTTCTTCCCGAGGCTGATGTGGCGCCAGTTTCCGTCCTTGTCGCCCTTGTCGCCGTCGGTTCCCTTGCCGAACAGCTCCACCGCGTTTTCCTCGAGCGACGAATAGCCACCCTGCTTCTCGTCTTCCTTGAAGTAGTGGTCGCCGCCGTCCCTGCACATCTGTCGAGGGTTCACCTCGGTATAGACGGTCTTGCCCTTGTAGCCGGTGGTCTTGCTGTAGTACTGGCGATTCGCCGGGAACCGGGTGACCTCGAGCGTCGCTTGCCGATCGATGAGCCAACCCTTCTCGTTGGACTCGGCACGCCACGGCTTCTCCACGCACAGGTAGTTGCCGTCGCCGTCGACGGGCGTGCCTTCCTTCGCCAGCACGAGCACGCTGCTGCGTGCGTGCGTGCGCCGCGGCCAGGCCGGGGTGCAGGGAGAAGATCGTCGGCATCGCGACGAGCAGCGCGCGCCGCCTGGCGGACTGCGCCTGGGCCGACGTGTCTTGCGTACACGACTCGTCGTCCGGCCTGCGGTCGGAATCGTTCTTGAAAATCTCCCCCCTGCTCGATGCTCTTGTTGGAAAGGGTAGGGGAGCAAGAACCAAGGCCAGAGTGCGGTATCGCACGGAAAATTCTCATGGTCGGAAAAATCGGCCGCCGCAAATCCTGTCGGAATGTAAAGCCAGCCGACAGCGGCGCGTCAGCTCAACGCGGTTGCGGCAACCGGACGAACAGCAGCGCGCCGATCCCGAGCATCGCCGCGATCGTCCCGAAAGCGGCGGCGAAGGGCGGCCAGCCGATCGCGACGGCTGCCGACGCCGCCGCGCCGGTCAGCCACTGCATCAGCGCGACGCCGAGGAACAGCGCCATCGTGAACAGCGACAGCGCCCGCCCCGTCATCGACGCCGGATACGCGTCGCGCACGTCGGCGTACTGCAGCACGCCGTAGCCCGAGAGCAGCGAGAAGACGATCGAGACGATCACGTCGAAGGAAGCGTCGAAGCCCGGTGCGAGCAGCGCGAACATCGCCGCGCAGACGAGCGTGCCGACGAGCAGCCAGCGCCGCCGCGTCGCGCGCCCCGGATCGAGGCGTCCGAACAGCGGCGGGCCGATCATCGACGCGACCGACACGGCGATCGCCACGTTGCCGCTCGCCACCAGCGAGAAGCCGTAGCGGTCGACCAGCAGCGGCCCGAGCCACAGCCCGCGCAGCGATACGAAGGCCGCGTAGCTGACGGTGGCCAGCGCGAGGATGCCCCAGGTGTGCGGCACGGCGAACAGCGAGGCGAAACCGCGCAGCGCCTGTCCGAGCGACTCCCGTTCGACGCGGGGAGAACCCGGTCCACCGTCGGCCGACGGATCGGCGCGAGGCGTTTCCCGCTCCCGCGCGAAGCGCGCCATCGCCAGCCACGCGAGCACGGAGAGAACCCCGAGCGCCACGAAGCCCGAGCGCCACGACCCGGCCTCGATCAGCCAGGCCAGCGGCGTTCCGGTGGCGAGCATGCCCATGCCGCCCAGGCCGAGCACGAGCCCCGACACCGATGCGTAGCGCGTGGCCGGGAAGCGCTGCGCGATGAACACCGTGCACACGAGGAAGGCCGGCGCGCAGCCGATGCCGATCAGCGCCTGGCCGGCGAGCAGCACGCCGAAGCGATCGGTGTACGCCGACAGCGCCGCCCCGACGATGGTGAGCGGGAAGGCGACGAGCACCGTTCGGCGCACGCCGTACAGGTCGATGCCGATGCCCATCAGCAGTTGCAGTGCGCCGAACGCGAGATGGAAGGTGCCGGCGAACACGCCCAGCGCCTGCGGATCGAGATCGAACTCGGCCTGCAGTTGCGGCGCCATGATCGCGGCGACCGTGCGATAGGCCTGGCTGAGCGCGAAGCCGCCGGTGAGCGCGAACAGCATCGCCCAGGCGGAGCTGCCCGGGCGCTCGGATGAGGCGCGGGAACGGAGGCAGGAGTGGGCTGGCATCGTTGGGGAAGTGCGGACAGCGCCCGCGTCGCCGCCGCACCCGGATCGGTGGGAAGCCCGGTATTGTCCCCGATGGAGGATGATTCGCTCCACGTTCTGCCTGCCCGCGCCCGCGCGGGCCCGCTCGATGACGCCTACGCCACGTCGAGCCGCGCGGTCCGCCCCCGCGCGGCGCATCGTCGCCTGTCGCCCTGCGCTTGCCGGCCTGCTGGCCGCCGCGGCACTGTCGGCCGCCTGCTCCGATCGTTCGTCGGACGCGCTGCAGGGCTACGTCGAAGGCGAGTTCGTGCTCGTCGCCTCGCCGTACGGCGGCACGCTCGCCCGCCTCTCGGTGGCGCGCGGCGACGCGGTGAAGCGCGGCGACGCGCTGTTCGCGATCGAGGACTCCTTCGAGCAGGCTGCCGTCGACGAGGCGCAGGCGCGCGTCCAGGCGGCGCAGGCGAACATCGAGAACCTCAGCGCGTCGCGCCGCGTCGCCGAGATCGATGCCCTGCGGCAGCAGGTCGCCGCGGCTCGTGCTTCGCTCGCGCTGTCGGAGGAGACGCTGCGGCAGCAGCAACGGCTGCGCGCGCAGGGCTTCGTCTCGCAGGCGAGTCTCGACGCGGCGCGCTCGGCGCGCGACCGCGACACTGCGCAGCTCGCGCAGGCGCAGGCGCAGGTGCGCAACGCCGAGGCGAGCATCGGACGCGAACCCGAGATCGCCGCGGCGCGCGCGGAACTCGAGGCGGCGCGCGCGGCGCACGAGCAGGCGGCGACCCGCGTCGAGCAGAAGGCGCCGACCGCGCCCGGCGGCGCGGCGGTGGCCGACACCTTCTTTCGCGTCGGCGAATCGGTGCCGGCGGGCGCGCCGGTCGTCAGCCTGCTGCCGCTGCAGAACGTGAAGCTGCGCTTCTTCGTGCCGCAGGCACGGGTCGGCGCGATGCATATCGGCGACGCGGTACGCGCGCATTGCGACGGGTGCGAGATGCCGATCGACGCGCGCGTCGTCTTCGTCGCGCCGCGCGCCGAATACACGCCGCCGGTGATCTACGGCGAGCACGCGCGGCAGAAGCTCGTCTTCCTCGTCGAGGCGCGACCTTCGCCGACCGCGGCGGCGCGCCTGCATCCGGGGCAGCCGGTGGACGTCGAACTGCTCGGCGCGCCGAACGGCGGGGCAAGGCGTTGAGCACCGGCGAGCGGACCATCGCGGCGGGCGAGGCGATGAATGCGGATGCGCGAGACGCCGACAGGCCGAACGAGCGCTTCGCCATCGACGTCGAAGGCCTGAACAAGCATTTCGGCGACAGGCACGTCGTCGTCGACCTGTCGCTGCGCGTGCGCTACGGCGAGATCTTCGGCTTCCTCGGCCCGAACGGCAGCGGCAAGACGACGTCGATCCGCATGATGTGCGGCCTGCTGCGACCGGACAGCGGCCGCGGCACCTGCCTCGGCTACGACGTGATCCGCGAGACGGCGGCGATCAAGCGCAACGTCGGCTACATGACGCAGCGCTTCTCGCTGTGGGAAGACCTGACGATCGCCGAGAACCTCGACTTCGTCGCGCGCATGTACGGGATGCCGCACCGGCGCGAGGCGGTGGCGCGCGCGCTCGATTCGCTGGGCCTGGCCGATCGGCGCGACCAGCTCGCCGGCGCGTTGTCGGGCGGCTGGAAGCAGCGCCTGGCGCTTGCCGCCTGCCTGCTGCACGAGCCGCGCCTGCTGCTGCTCGACGAGCCGACGGCGGGCGTCGACCCGAAGGCGCGCCGCGACTTCTGGGACGAGATCCATCGGCTCGCCGCCGATGGCATCTCGGTGCTCGTGTCGACGCACTACATGGACGAAGCCGAGCGCTGCCATCGGCTGGCGTACATCTCGGCGGGACGTCTGCTCGCGCAGGGGACCGCCGACGAGGTGATCGCCAGCCAGCGGCTGGCGGCGTGGTCGGTTTCGGGGCGCGAGGCGCCCGACGAAGTCGAGCGGCTGCGTGCGCTTCCCGGCGTCGCGCGCGTGACGGCCTTCGGCAACACCCTGCACGTGACCGGAGACGATGCCGCGCTGCTCGAGCGCAGCATGCGATCGATCGCGCAGCGCGAGCATCTGCGCGTGGAGCCCATCGAGCCGACGCTCGAGGACGCGTTCATCCGGCTGATGGATGCGCCGGGCGCCGAGCCCGAGGCGAGCCCGAAAGCCGCCCGTCGGGATGCCGCCGCTCGGCCGCCCTCCGAAGGAGGCCCTGCCCGATGACCCGCTTCTCGCCGCGCCGCTGGTGGGGCATCGTGGTCAAGGAGTTCACGCAGCTGCAGCGCGACCGCCTCACCTTCGGGATGATCGTCGGCATTCCGGTGCTGCAGCTGCTGCTGTTCGGCTTCGCGATCAACACCGATCCGCGGCACCTGCCCACTGCCGTGCTCTCGCTCGACCAGAGCGTGTGGTCGCGCAGCATCGTCGCCGGCGTGCAGAACACCGGCTACTTCGAGGTCGTCGCCGCCGCGCGATCGACCGACGAGATCGACGACATGCTGGCGCGCGGCGACGTGCAGTTCGCGGTGACGATCCCGGAGGACTTCTCGCGCAGGCTCGTGCGCGGCGAGCGGCCGGCGCTGCTCGTCGAGGCCGACGCCACCGACCCGGCGGCGACGAGCGGGGCGCTGGCGGCGCTCGACGCGATGATCCAGGCAGTCGTCGCGCGCGACGCGGCCGGCGTGCTGATGCCGCATGCGCCGCCGGCCGGCCTCGTCGAGCTGCGCCTGCACCGTCGCTACAACCCCGAAGGCATCACGCAGTACAACATCGTGCCGGGGCTGCTCGGCGTCATCCTCACGATGACGATGGTGCTGATGACGAGTCTCGCGCTCACGCGCGAACGCGAGCGCGGCACCTGGGAGAACCTGCTCGCCACCCCCGCGCTGCCGATCGAGGTGATGACCGGCAAGATCGTCCCCTACATCGCGATCGGGCTCGTGCAGGTCGTGCTCGTGCTCGCCGCCGCGCGCTGGGTGTTCGGCATCCCGATGCTCGGCAGCCTCGGCGTGCTCTTCGCCGTCGTGCTGCTCTTCATCGCGGCGAACCTGGTGCTCGGCATCACCTTCTCGTCGATCGCCAGCAGCCAGCTGCAGGCGATGCAGATGACGTTCTTCTTCTTCCTGCCGTCGATCCTGCTGTCGGGGTTCATGTTTCCGTTCCGCGGAATGCCGGAATGGGCGCAATGGATCGGATCGCTGCTGCCGTTGACGCACTTCCTCGTGCTCGTGCGCGGGATCCTGCTCAAGGGCAACTCGTGGTACGAGCTGTGGCCGCAGGCGTGGCCGATCGCGCTGTTCATGGTGGTGGTGATCGCGGTGGGGCTGCGGTTCTATCGGAGGACGCTGGATTGATGCCGCTTCCCATCGACGATGGGCTCGACCGGGATCAGTTCTTTTTCCTTGAACGCGAAGCGGGTCAGATCATCTCGAGCGGCGTGGGCCCTTCGGGCGGCGCGAACAGCCGATCGAGCTCCTCCGACTCGGCGCCGTCCAGCGGGCGCTGCAATGCTTCGGCGTTCTCGTGCATCCGCTCGCGATGCGCCGTCTTCGGGATGACGATCACGTCGGGCCTGGACAGGAGCCAGGCGAGTGCGAGCTGCGCCGGCGTGCGGCCGACACGCTCCGCCATCGCCTTGAGCCGGCGATCGCCCAGCAGCCGCGCCTGCTCGATCGGCGAGTAGGCCATCACCGGGATCGAGCGCTCGCGCAGCCACGGCAGCAGGTCCCATTCGATGCCACGGCGCCCGAGGTTGTAGAGCAGCTGGTTCGCGGCCACCTGCGCGCCACCGGGCAGCGACCACAGCTCGCGCATGTCGTCGAGATCGAGATTGCTCACGCCCCAGTGCCGGATGCTGCCGTCGCGTCGCAGCTGCTCGAAGCCCTCCACCGTCTCGGCGAGCGGCAGGGATCCGCGCCAATGCAGCAGATAGAGGTCGATGCGGTCGGTGCGCAGGCGCCGCAGGCTGCGCCCGCACGCGGCGACGACGCCGTCGCGCGAGGCGTTCGACGGCAGCACCTTCGTGACGAGGAAGACTTCGTCGCGGCGCCCGGCGATCGCCTCGCCGACGAGCGACTCCGAGCGGCCGTCGCCGTAAAGCTCCGCGGTGTCGATCAGCGTCAGGCCGAGATCGAGGCCGAGGCGGATCGTGGCGATCTCCTCGGCGCGCGCGGCGGCGCGCTCGCCCATGTTCCAGGTTCCCTGTCCGAGAGCGGGAACGGCGTCCCCGCCGGGGAGCGATACGGTGCGGTTCATCCGGGGCCTCCCCCGCTGCGTTACACAGCGATTTTGACTGCGCAAACCGCTTCGGGCGCGGAAACGCCGTATTTCGCAGCGCTTCATTTTCGAGCGGCTGCGTCGGCGATCATCCGCCTGCGCATCGCCTCGTCGGGCATCGGGCCCATCCCCGCCTGCGCATTGGCGCGCATGTGCGCCGGATTGCCGGTGCCGGGAATCGCGCAGTTCACCGATGGATGCGACACGACGAACTTCAGCAGCGCCTGCGCCCAGCTCTCGCAGCCGGTCTCGCCCGCCCACGCGGGCAGCGGCCGGCCGCTCAGCGAGCGCAGCAGACCGCCGCCGCCGAAGGGCCGGTTGACCAGCACCGCGATCCCGCGCTCGGCGGCCAGCGGCAGGATGCGCTCCTCGGCCGTGCGATCGTCGATCGAGTAGTTCAGCTGCACGAAGTCGAGCGCTTCGCTGCGCAGGACCTGCTCGAGCTGCGGATACGCGCTCGACGTGTAATGCGTGACGCCGAGGTAGCGGATGCGGCCCTGCGCCTTCCACTCGCGCAGCAACGGCAGGTGCGCACGCCAGTCGACGAGGTTGTGCACCTGCATCAGGTCGATCGTCTTCGTGCGCAGCAGGCGGAACGATTCCTCCATCTGCCGGATGCCGGCCTCGCGCCCGGAGGTCCAGACCTTCGTCGCGACGAAGGCGCGGCTGCGCGCGCCGGTTTCCTCGAGCAGGCGTCCGGTGATGACCGGCAGCGGCTCGCCCGACGAGGGGATGGGTTTGCGGAGCATCGGGGAACCCCTGGGAGCGGCCTCGCCGGTCTTTGCACCCGCCCCGGCGGCAGCGGCCGGCGCCGGAGCGCGCGGCACGTTGGTCGCCTTCGCCGGCGCCGCCACGCGCGACGCGACGGCACCGCTGGCGAGGATGCGAAGGAAGTTTCGGCGGCGCTTCATGGCGAAAGCCGCAGGCAGCAATCGCCATGCCGACGCCCGCGCCGCAAGAGAACGCGGTGATCGTCGACACGTCGATCGCGGCATCCGAAGCCGCGTTCCCGCACGCGCCGCCGATGAAGCGCAAGCGTACGAGTCGCTGCCGCGCGAAGCCATTGCGTCCGGCACATCTCCTGATCGAGAATGACCGGTCGGTGCTTCGATAGCCGATCGAACGACAAGCCGCGCGGCGGGTGAACCGTCGCCGAGGAGGAGAGCGCGATGAACATCGCATGGATCGCGATCGGCATTGCCACGGCTGCCGTGCACGCCGTCGGCCTTGCCGCCCCGAAGTCGCCGGCCGACGTCGACGGCGCGCGCATCGTCGCCGCCGACCGCGAGCCGGGCAACTGGATGAGCCACGGCCGCACCTACGACGAG
>ERZ778017.2186-NODE-2186-length-16487-cov-4.376156_pt1 | contig 16487 bp, 7 predicted proteins | sample MGYA00375747_ERZ778017 | MGnify/ENA primary metagenome ERZ778017 (study PRJEB29350, sample SAMN05509838) | bioreactor metagenome | biome: bioreactor; material: wastewater | place: South Africa: University of Cape Town | collected 2014-03-17 ...
CGTTCAACTTGAAAAACTGACTGAATCTTCGTGCAACAATCCATCCAGCTGTCACTAGATTGGGATCATCGCCAAATTTCTGGACTTCAATATTATATAAAACGAATTCCTTCCCTCCCTGTTTCTCGTCGTTTCCAACAACATAAGACTGAATACTCACACGGGACTTCGCATACAAGGAGTTATCATTTTCCTGAACTATGTACTGATGCATTTGTAATTCCTTGTATTTGATTTCCCGTTCCAACGACACCTTGGATTTCCTTAAAATCTTAAGTTCACCGACATTGTTCGTCAACGATGCCTTTCGGAGAAGTGGTTCAAGTACAGACAACTGTTCATTCAAACTTTCTAATTCTTGGGACAACTTACTTATTTGTTCGGCTAAAGAAAGATCGCCTGGTGCTGCCAAGAATACCTGAGATCCTTCTGTATTTTCTTCTAGTTCAATGGAGTCTATCAATGGGGAATCGCTGGTAATCGAGTCAGTATCTGATATGCTTTCAGTTTCAAATAATCTGGAATTTCTATTCTCATATTGTCTCAAATGTCTATCATTTGCCAAATCTAGTAAATCAATAGAGCTGTCATTTCCCTCCAATTTCGAACTAGAAATAGTAGAATCTTCAAAAAGTCTATCTTCGGAATCATTGTCATTATAAAATAGTGAATGACGAACATTTTCTTTAGAGCTTGATTCAGAAAGCAATGGTGAATCATGCTTCAGGTTTGAAACTCCAGAGCTTGTCAAAAGCTTCTTGTTTAGACCAGTTGGATTCTTCATGATTTCTGTAAATGCATCTTCAACCGCCTGTACCACTTCAGCACTTACATCGTCATCACCTCTTTCATCATCGGCACCGTTTGTATCAACATCTACACTACCCAAAAGAGCTAATGATATCTTCCTTGTTCTGTTACCCAAGGGGGTCTTTGTAAAATACGTTGATGTAACATACAATGGAAGATCGACAGTTTCCATTTCGTTAAACACCTCCTCCTGAAGATTGAAAAGAAGATTTCTACACTTCATATACTGCTCAACAGTGGCAGTGGTATCGAGCTTTTCAAATTCGGATTTAAGTTGTGTTGTAACTGGTATCAATGCACTGTCGAAGTACTTTTCTGGCACTCCACGTATTTCCTGAAGAGTGGAGAATTCTAGGGATATTGACAAACTGCCATTTTCCAAGGGAACCTTTATTCGTTCGATATCCTTCCAAAATTGCAATAGTATCTCTCGTTTACGATATGCCATGAATAACATAAAACTGTCATAATCAGTACTAAGAACGTCAAGCAACTTGTGGTTTTGTAAATTGCCATATTTGTTGCTTGATTTATCCAATTTTTCATTAACAATAGCTTTTAACAACTGTAATCGCTTGTTTAGTTTTAGCTTAACTTTCTCAGATTCTTGCAAAGTACTTACTTGTTTCAACTGGAATAGAATTGACCGTTTTACCAGTCTTAATTCATCTAGGGATTTGATGTCTTCAATGGAGCTACAGATCTCTTTGAACGCTACATCGTCAAGATCCTTCGTAATCGTAAAGACTGCTGCTGCATCTATCAATTCACGTTCCGTTCGTAGAGAACGTAAAGACATTTTCTTAGATAGATTTGATGTGTGTTCTTCAAGTGCAGCCCTCAATTGCTTCACTTGATCTCTATGCTTCAAATTATCTCCAATAAGCTTTATTATGAGGACATTATGAAAGTCTGGATCAGCCACCAAGTTGAACACATTAACAAGAATCGTACAAGCCAATATTTCTGTAACAAACGATAGAGAAATGTCGTTATTTTTCTCCTCATCTGAAAGTATATATGGAAGGATTGACCGTATGCGTTCTCGTAAGTACACCTTTTCCCTATAATCTTCTTTTTCCAAAGGATCTATTGTGACTCCTTTGTGCAATGGGAAAAGCTGGGCCAATTGAAGTTCTGAACCCGACGAAAGCTTGCTTTCAGCTCTCAAAAATTGACGAAAGTGGGTGTTTACAACAGGCAACATTTTCGAAACAAGCAATTTGGAAAAATTAACTGATTTGAGTCTGGCTGTCAACTTTAGTATCACGGTCAACATCTCTAATTTTACGTTCTCTGTAAATGCTAGGTTTGACGATACTGCCTTAAACCATGGATCAATGAACTCACCAGTAACCAAATCTATAAATTCCTCTATGGTTTCTGAGATCATGCTAGACTCTTGAACAAAAGGTCGAGGTAACTTACCATAGTTGGACTGCAAAGACTCAGTTTGCAACTCCCATTGATCCATAAACTTGAACTTTTTACCTATATTGTGCTTCTTATGGCTGGAAACCTGATTCCTTAGAACAAAGTACCATGATAAGATTAAGCTTGTAATTAAGCCTGCAACATATGTGAAAAGATGGGACCATGAAAACACTTCATACCCAAAATAGGCCATTATCGGCAAAAGCCAAACATTTCTGATCCAGTTATATGTGCCATTCTGTTGCATCTGGCATTGAACAGTTTGTGATGATGGAGTGGGTTTAAGTTAAATGTAGTGTTGCATTAATGTTGCATGGGTGTCGCAGGAAATTAATAGGCGTGCAAGGCGTACTCAGAGACGGTAGTAAACGCACTGCCGCGTCGCAGTACTTTTTGAACGGGCCGACGTTGCGTCCAAAAGAGGCTGTGGAAGTAATACCGTTGCTGCGCTGGTTGCGAACCTGGTTGTGAAACCAACCGAAATGGTTAAGTAAATACTCTGTACCAATTACTGTAGAGAAACAGGTCCGTTTTCTACGTATTCGCCCTTTACTCTATTTGTGTTCCGAGAAGATCTGGCTGGATGCAAACACTTGGTGAACTTTCAGCGCTGAGGGAAGATAAGGCAAATTCAGTCCTTATGTCTGGGGACTGATGCCTGTTCTAGTTAGGTGAATTCCAATGTTGTCCTGTAGCTCTGTCTTCAGTTGCAATTTGCAGTGGCTGCAAACTGATAATTCACTAAAATAAGATATTAAAGGCGGTGAAAAGCCTCTGAGTACCCAAATCTGCATCTTTTGCAAAAATCATACACACCTCCGTATATTCTCTCCAGTTCGTCATTACAAAGAAGAAGAATAAAGTATACTTTGTAGCTTGATCACAAACACGGGTAATAAATGTCCGGCATATAGGGACAGGATTATTTCCTTCAATAAAGGTCGAACATGCGAAATTCAGCTTGGTTGCCTCACGCTCCTGTGAAAACATCTAGCCGTTACTCCATTCGATTGAAAATACCATCAAGTACTGCATATACAAATTGCTCCACATTAGACCCCCCAGATCAATTTCGAAATTTACAACTCTCATTCAGATCAGAAATTAACGAGTCATGACAGATGAAAAAGTTGAACCCACTAGAGAAGTTGTCCGTAGAATCACTGTTCGGTTTAATTTAGCTTATAGAAACCAACCGATTTGGGTAAAGGCGTTGATGAGCCACTTCGATCCTGAGTGCCCTCCCACTATAGTTGAATCTAAAAACATCTTTTGGCCAGAAGCCAAATTCTCTACTACTTTTTTAAGAGCATGTAAATTTTCCATCATTGAAAAAGAATTGGTTTTGGATTTGCACCTGAGTTTTACACCCCTCAAAACTGTAAAGCGGTATGAATCGCAAACACTCACGATTATATCCAAATTACCACGTTGTAACATGTGCCATACCTTAGAGCACACAAGATTTCGTTGTCCTAGGTATAACTGTATGTTATGTAACTCACCTGAGCACAACGGTCCACAATGTCTAAAGAAAAACCAACGGAAGAAAAAAGCACATTCGAACAGACGAAATGAGGCAAATGCCCAAGAATTAGGTGTTCGGTAATGTTCACACCAGAGATGTCAAAAACCGAAACTTTTATTTATGATTCATTACAAACTGTTTAACGGAATGATATACCTGAAACCAAACAACATGTGCACTAAGGTCCTCGTGTTGATTTTACGGAAAAACCTTACAAATCTAGAAATAGTAACTGCAACTATGATACCACGAAGAAATGCAGGTGTAATTGAATACTCCTTGTATTACGAGTGTTCTAACTTGGGTTTGACTGCTGTATAGATATACTTAAAAAGCATATGTTGCGTTTGAATTTGCGACCTACTGACTCGATTTGCTGTTCAGATATTTGCTAATCAAACTACTCAGAGTTCTGGAAATTCGAAAATCCTCTTGAACATATGCCATAGTGTCACAATTTCTCTTCTAGACGAACGAACTAAATTAACTACACTGTACACACACTTTCTTAGAAAACCAGTTCAACTAGTGTTTTCATCTGACATGATTACACATGTTGGTATGTTCTCGGTATCCATGTTACATTTATCTTTCCCTATCTGTATTTATTGTCTATGAATTGTAGTTGTAATCTTAGTAGATGGAAAATGTCAAATGCATTATAGAGTAATGTTTGCGTTAACGGCGTTTCTTATTGGAGCCAGATGGGTCATCTGCTTTACGCTTTTGGGATTTGGTCGGCACTTTGTTCAGCGTAGTTTTTGCATCTTTATCTTTTGGTTTCTTAGTCTTGTCTTTTCGCACCTTTTCATTCAGCACGTCTTTCAATTTGTCTTTCAATTTGTCGTTCGAATCTTTTTCCTCTTTCTTTTCCTTCTTATCTTTCTTGTCTTTCTTCTTTTTATTCTCTTTCTTGTCTTTCTTCTCTTTCTTCTCTTTCTTTTCCTTTTTTTCCTTCTTCTCCTTCGTTTCCTTTTTTTCCTTCTTTTCCCTCTTCTCCTTCTTCTCCTTGTTTTCCTTCTTTTCCTTCTTTTCCTTCATCTTCTTCTCCTTCTCACTGCTTTCCCCATTCACGGCAAGAACAGCCTTGCCTACAGTTCCTGCCAAACCTTCACCTTTGATAAACATGCTATACAACACAGACTTTTTAGGCTGTGTTACATCTCGTACCACACCATCTACATTCTGATTAAATGACAACCCATTAGAGTTGTTGCTGACCTCCAAGTTTTTCAATTGTCCATCAAACAATCTCTCCCACCAAACATCTCCATCATCTGCATCTCCTCCCAAACCCTTGGTATCTTTCTTATGCTTCACCAAAATTGGCTTTTTGATCCCTCCAGCTTGTAAAGCTTCATTGTCCTTCCACCCATATGACCTCAAATACTCACCAGCATCCATATTTGGTTAGGTTGAGTTGGTCTCGATAAATCTAAAAAAGTTCGAGATGAGCATCGCATGAAGTGCATCTAATTATCTCACATATAAACACCATAATAATTATAATAATAAACACGCTGTATGTTTTGTCAACCTGATAATGAATCCATCACATAACGAAATTGAATTGCTACAGCAGCAATTGACTGAAGACATTTATGACTTATCAAAGTACGATCGATTAATTCAACTTTTGAGATTAAAGCAAGACTGGGTTTTGCTACAGCACGTCAGAAAACAGAAACTATGTCTAGCCGCCTACACCACGGCAGAAATCACTAATTGGTTGGACGACTTACTTCTTGCGGGTGATAGTAGCTTGATACTCGAATTTTACTCTCTTATTATCAAAGACCGTCCCACAGCAGGTTATTGGCACAAATACCTTGAGTATTGTATAAATTTACCTGGTTTTGATCCGGCCAAGTTAAAAGAATTGTTTGCAACAGCCTTGGACGATGTAGTTCACGATTTCAAGACAGGAAACATGGTATGGCTGTTATTACTCCAATACTATACGGATATCTACGAAAAGACCAAGTCCGATGACGACCTTCAGTTCCTCTTGTCATTACACAAGAAGAGATTAAGCTACCCACACGAGGGTTTAGACGACTCTTTTTCCCAGTTTTCAAAGTTTGTATCGAATCATATAGCCTCTGATCAGTACAATAACTACATGATTCCAGCAAATAAGGTGTTTTCGTCGACTAAGAAAAAGATGAGATATTTTGAAGAATTTGAAATCAAACTCGCAAATCAACCAGACGACCCAGAGATTTGGATCCATTATATGGAAGCTGTAAATAAGTACAGCAAGAAGTCTGAGTACAAGAACGTGGGCTCAATTTTTGAAAGAGCTGTTGAAACTTTAAAACAAGATTGTATTCAGATATGGATGGCTTATTGCTACATTCTTTATAGCAAAGAGGTTGCAACCGCTGATTTGGAGCTGTTCTTAGTGAGATTTGTTAGGTCGTTTCCAAATTCACCAATCAGTTATGCTGAGTATATCAGAAATTGTTCCGATGTGGAGGTTTATCTGGCAATGAGAAGTAGAGTAGATTCACTCGATCTTATGAATAATTCTAGTTATGATCAATGGAAGGTGTTAGCATTGTCAATTTTGAATTTTGATAGAGTTGTGGTGCTGAACGATATTGAATTTGTATCCCAGTTATATCAAGACTTGCTAAAATTTGTTGATTTTTCGATATCTGAAAACAATGATGTTTTCCATAGTGTCGAGAAGATGACAGTTGCAATTTTTCAGGAATTAGAGGACGTTCAGCAAGCAGAGAAAGTTGTTTCATCAATGATAGCGAAATTTGCTTCACAATCTGAATTGTGGATCTATGCAATTAACTTCTACAAAACGAATTTTGATTATGAGAAAGTCCACGGTGTCTTTTTGGAAGCATTGTCCATCGCAAATGAATTAGATTGGCCAGAAAGGGTTATTGAAGAGTGGCTCCAATTTGAGCAATTGCATGGGTCATTAAGTACTTATAAGCAAGCGATAATTTTAGCCAATAATAAAATGAAGGAAATTAGTCAAAACCGAGCTCAAGAACTTAAAAATCACAACGATCATACCAAAAAGCGAGAATACGAGGATGAATCAGAAATTGTTAAGGATTTAAAGAAACAAAAGCTTGAAGAACCACCTCAACGGTCGCGAGAAACATTTTCAGTAAAAGTAACCAACTTGCCCGATTCCATTACTGAAGACAAGTTGAAAAGGTTTTTTGGAGAATGCGGGACTATACGAGAAATTATATTAATTGACGATAGCCCAAAAATTGCAGCTATAGAATTCTCAAATGAACAGGAGGTGTTTTCTGCATTAACCAAGAACTTTAAAAAGATTGAATCGAACAATATAACAGTAATGAGATTGCTAGAAAGCACCTTATTTGTCAATAATTTCCCATCTAGCTACAGTCAAGAGCAAGTTCGAGAAATGTTTGAGAAGATTGGAACAGTAGTCAGTGTCAGATTTCCGTCACAAAAACAGGGCCACCATACACGCAGATTTTGCTATGTTGAATACAGCGATGGTAAGTTAGCGCAGGAAGCTATAACAATGTATGATGGGAAGGAACTTGTTGATGATATTACCAATAAAAAGGTCGTTTTATCAGTACAAATATCCAATCCTACGAAGAAGAAGGCTAGAGATGCTAAAATGTCTGAAAAGAAAATAAGAGTATCCAACTTGCCGTTTGAAACGACCGAGAATGATATTCGAGAAATATTCAAAAATTTCAATGTTGAACAGATAACAATTCCGCAAATAAATCGCAAGCGGCCATCAGATCATTTCAATGATGGAGTAGCGATAGTCATGTTACTCAAAGCCGACGATGTCCCCAACGCTATAACTGAAGTAAATGGAATGACAGTTGGATCCAGGAAGATTCAAGTGGCCAAGACAGAGGCAAAACCACATGCGCAACATCTACATGAATTTGACGATAGACGCACAGTTGGTATCACTAACGTCGATAAGACTATCGGTAGTGAACAATTAAAAGCATATTTTGAAAACAAAAATTTCACAGTATCCAAAGTGGAAATCTTCCCACAGCAGGAAGCTGCACTTGTCGAGTTCAAGGAAATAAGCAGCAGCGGTCAGGTGTCGATGCTGGAACCACATGAACTCAGTAACAAGGTATTACGGATTGTTCTGAAACAAGATGTAATGGCCATTATTTCAGGAAAGGGAATGGAAAAACCACGGGAGAAAATGATACCACCAAATTTATTGCGTCGGAGAAGACGCTAGGGAATAAGCAAAGGTAGGTATTTTCTTGATGACTTTCGGCAAAAGACTGATGGAGGGATATGATGGTGTGACAATTCCTTAGACAAAGCTCAAGCCACTTTCCGGGAAAACAAAAAGGGAAATGCAATTTTCTTGTTCCACATTAAGCAAGGAATATATATGTTAAATGTAGATTTGTCAATACCATTGATTTCTTTTGTGAGAGTACAGTACGACCGTTGAAAACTCACACAATGAGAAATTTCCTGATCAAGTTTTGAAACAATTGCCGAAAAAATGTTTTCATCACACTACTCGATGTTTACAACAAGAACAACTCATTCTCGTCACAGCTTTGCTAACAATCAGACTCTATTTTGTCCCATAATAGCCATTTTTTTGCAGCCATGAACCTGTCTATAAAAGATAGAAAAATATTGTCCTATAGACACTACCCTGAAAAATTTCAAAAATCATTATGACACACAGAAGACGAAAACAGTAAAAACTCTTACAACTTTACAACCCGCTAGTATGAGTGCTCCTATTAAATTAGAGAATACTGCTCGTAGAGACGGTTTAATCGCCTTAGAGAAGAAATATCAAAAGGAGTGGGCTGATGCTAAATATTTCGAAGTTGATGCTCCTACCATTGAAGAAGATGGTGAAGACGATCCAGATGTGTTAAGAAAGAACCATCCAAAGTACTTCGGTACCATGGCTTATCCTTACATGAACGGTGCTTTACATGCTGGTCACTCTTTCACTTTATCCAAGGTCGAATTCCAAACTGGGTTTGAAAGAATGAATGGTAAAACTGCATTATTCCCATTAGGTTTCCATTGTACTGGTATGCCAATTAAAACCTCTGCTGATAAGATCAAGAGAGAAGTTGAGCAATTTGGTGCTGATTTCTCCGGTGCTCCAACCGAAGAAGAGGAAGAAGAACCTCAACCAGTCAAAACTGAAGCTAAGGCTGATCCAACCAAATTCAAGGCTAAGAAGTCCAAAGCAGCAGCTAAACAAGGAAGAGGTAAATACCAATTTGAAATCATGTTGCAATTGGGTTTGACTAGAGAAGAAGTCGCAAAATTCGCCGACCCAGCTCACTGGTTAGAATACTTCCCTCACTTAGTGCAAAGAGATGTCACCAATTTCGGTGGTAGAGTCGATTGGAGAAGATCTTTCGTCACTACTGATGCTAACTTATACTACGATGCTTTTATCAGATGGCAAATCAACAGATTGAGAGATGTAGGTAAAATCAAGTTTGGTGAAAGATACACCATTTACTCCGAAAAGGACGGTCAAGCTTGTTTAGATCACGACAGAGCTTCTGGTGAAGGTATTAACCCTCAAGAATATACCGGTATCAAAATTAAGGTTACTGAATTTGCTGATGAAGCAAAGAAAGTGTTTGCTGAAAACAACTTCGACGTCACCAACAAGAACATCTACTTGGTTGCTGCTACTTTGAGACCAGAAACCATGTATGGTCAAACTTGTTGTTTCGTTTCTCCAAAGATCGATTACGGTATCTTCTCTGTTGGTAACGGTGATTACTACATTACTACTGAAAGAGCATTTAAGAACATGTCTTTCCAAAAGATCACTCCAGCCAGAGGTGACTACAAAGCTGAACTTTTTGTCAACGGTAAGGCATTTATTGGATCCAAAATTTTACCACCATTAGCTGAACTCAAAGACTTGAGAGTTTTACCTATGGAAACTGTTTTGGCCACCAAAGGTACCGGGGTTGTTACCTGTGTTCCATCTGATTCTCCAGATGATTTTGTCACCACTAGAGATTTGGCCAACAAACCAGAATATTACGGTATTGAAAAAGACTGGGTTAAGACTGAAATTGTCCCTATTGTTCATACTGAAAAATACGGTGACAAGTGTGCTGAATTCTTAGTAAATGAATTAAAGATTCAATCACCAAAAGATGCTGAGCAATTAGCTAAAGCCAAGGAATTAGCCTACAAAGAAGGTTACTACAATGGTAAGATGATTATTGGTAAATATGCTGGTGATGCTGTTGAAGTCGCTAAACCAAAGGTTAAGGCTGATTTGATTGCTTCAGGAGACGCTTTTGTGTACAATGAACCAGAAGGTCTTGTTATTTCTAGATCAGGAGATGAATGTGTTGTCTCGTTAGAAGATCAATGGTATATTGATTACGGTGAAGAAAACTGGAAGAACCAAGCTTTAGACTGTTTAGAAAACATGCAAACCTTCGCTAAAGAAACCAGACACGGTTTTGAAGCTGTTTTGGATTGGTTAAAGAACTGGGCCCTTACCAGAAACTTCGGGTTAGGTACCAAATTACCATGGGATAAGTCATTATTAGTTGAATCTTTATCTGATTCTACTATCTATATGGCCTACTATACCATTGCCAGATTCTTACACTCTGATTATTACGGTAAAAAGGCAGGTAAATTCGACATCAAACCTGAACAATTAACTGATGAAGTATTTGACTTTATCTTCAGTCGTCGTGAAAATATCACTACTGATATTCCAATCGACCAATTGAAGGCAATGAGACGTGAATTTGAATACTTCTACCCATTAGATGTCAGAATTTCTGGTAAAGATTTAATTCCTAACCATTTGACTTTCTTCATCTACACCCACGTTGCTTTGTTCCCAAAGAAATTCTGGCCAAGAGGTATTAGAGCTAACGGTCACTTGTTATTGAACAACGCTAAGATGTCCAAATCTACTGGTAACTTCATGACTCTTGAAGAAATCATCAAGAAATTCGGGGCTGATGCTTCTCGTATTGCTCTTGCTGATGCTGGTGATACCGTTGAAGATGCTAACTTTGACGAAGCCAATGCAAATGCTGCCATCTTGAGATTGACCACATTGAAAGAATGGTGTGAAGACATCGTCAAGAATCAAGATTCCTTGAGAAATGATGGTGAATACAACTTCTTCGATACTGCTTTTGATAACGAAATGAACGACTTAATTGAAAAGACATATGAACAATATGAATTAACCAACTTCAAAGCTGCATTGAAGACCGGTTTGTTTGACTTCCAAACCGCAAGAGATTACTACCGTGATGCCGTTGGTACTAATGTTGGTATGCACAAGGACTTAGTTCTCAAATATATTAAGACACAAGCGTTAATGTTGGCACCAATTGCTCCTCACATTGCCGAATACTTCTACAAGGAATTACTTGGTAACAAGGGATCTGTTCAAACTGCTTCTTTCCCAAGAGCTGACAAGCCTGTCAGCAAATCGTGGTTAGACTCATTAGCTTATGCTCGTAACTTGTCGAGATCCATTCGTGAAGCTGAAACCAACGTGTTGAAGAAGAAGAAGGGAGGCAAGCCATCTGAAGTTGACGTAACCAAGCCAGCCAAGGTGACAGTATTTGTATCCAAATCGTTCCCAGAATGGCAAGACAACTACATTCAATTGGTCCAAGAATTGTACGAAAAGCACACCTTAGAGGACAACAAGGAAATCAAACAAAGAGTCGGTAAGGACATGAAGAGAGCCATGCCTTTCATCTCGATCTTGAAACAAAGATTGCTCACTGAGGACCCTGAGACCGTTTTCAACAGAAAGTTGACATTCAACGAAATCGAAATCTTGACTACTGTCCCAGAAATCATCAAGAGAGCACCATATTCCATCAACGTCACCGACGTGGAAATTGTTTCCTTCGATGCTGGGTCCAAGATTGGTAAGAACGTTCTCACCAACGAAGACTACCACATCACCATCACCGGTAAAGTCATCGACTCGGCTGTTCCAGGTGAACCAGGTATCATGATTAATAACATCGAATAGATTACATAGAAACTACTAACTTGTTAATATAAATATCTTTAGTTGACCATTTAACTAGTATGTAACCACTATACCACAACACAATCCAGTGAAAACTACAGCAAATCCCACCTATACAGCTGAATATACCAAACCGGCCCCGCCGAACTCGTTTCTGGTCTCATATGCGGTGCCTGTCATACAAATATTGCTACTTTCTCACCCAGTAGATGTACTCCAGATTTTGACTCAGACTACATATGGTGACGAAAAAATTGCGTATGTAAATATTGAGCACAATTGTTTTCAAAAAACACCTCGTTCAAAGTCTATTTATTTGTCGTTAAACTGTCGATTTGAAAGTATCTTTGGGCTAGGGCATCGCATATTAGTTACGTTATCACTTTAAACCGAAACATTTGCACAAATAGTCGCCACACTAGCTAGTTGTTTTCCTTGAGGTTCCACACAAAGCCAATAGTACCAAGTTATTACGTTTAGTGACGCTTTCCGTGTTTGTCTTTAGTATAATTACAAGTTCCGATGTCGGGAAACAATTTGCCACCTTTGTTTCCGTTGCAGCTGGAACCAGCCAAGTATGACTACAAGCTCTTTAATGGTAACAACAAGTTGGGAGAAGGATGGTTACAACTGCGGTATCAGAAGTTGTCGCTACGTTCTGAAGCGTGCTCGGCCCACGATGGACGGGAGTCGAGAAAAAGAGAGTTTGAAATGGACTTGACTCCAGTAGAGTCGGCCTTGGACCACACCAAACCGGTGTCTGCTGAAGATATAATCATGCTGTCGGACACAGATTCCAACTTGTCAAATAGTGTAGGATACCAGCCACCCAAAAGAAGGTTAACTGCGGTTGTTCTGGCTGATTCCGATAATTTGAACCATAGTTTGGGCCAGGGCCTCAACCAACAAGATTCCACTTCCACGCTCGTTCAGCGTCCTGGCGATGGTATTACAACTCGCCAAACACAACTACCTGACCATGTTCACCCTAGAACTCCAACGGCAATGCAATCTCCATCGCATACGCCGCCATCTGACTTTGAAGAAGTCCCACCAAATTTGCCCTTACCGAGCCCTAGTGCTTCTCCAGTGCAAGATATCGTATCATTACTGCGTTCAAAACAACTAAACAACATTCATAGTCATGATATAAGCCAGTCTTTTGACACTGTGGAGCTACCACGAACGCAAGCAGAATTAGTAGACATGATTGTCCATCTTTCTACGTTTTTAAACGAAAGGAATCACAACCACTTAATCTTCAAGCTTTTGCAAAACTGCCAGAGAACACCACTTTCCACATTTTCCAATTTGATCCAAAATAGTCTAAAACGGGACTTGATTTCAAATTTCCCTATAGAAATCACAAACAAAATTCTAGGATATCTTGACCACAAGACGTTGATCAACTTGTCCAAGGTGTGCAAAAACTGGTACAAAATCATCAATAACCCCGACATATGGATACGACTTCTTCAGAAAGATAAATTGATCACCAATGAGGATACCATAAATCAAGAATTGCAAGATACTACACAACTAGTTAATGAATGGTGCGAAGACGTAAATACCAACATCAACAGAGCACAAATCTTGTACAAGAAACGGTGGACCATTTACGACAGATGGATGAACCCCAAATACAAACCCAAGCGGATCACAGTGTTGTGTCATGGTTCTAAAGCAGTTACCTGCTTGCAACACGATGACGAGAAAATTGTTACTGGAATTGACGACAGATACGTGAATATATACTCGACAAAAACTGGTAAGTTAGTGCGAGTATTGGATGGTCATGAAGGTGGTGTGTGGGCTCTCAAGTACACGGGAAATACCCTTGTGACTGGTTCTACTGACAGAACAGTAAGAATATGGAACATGAAAACTGGTCAGTGTACCCATATTTTCCGGGGTCACAGATCGACAATCAGATGTTTGGATATAATACATCCAACGGTGATTGGCAAGGATGTAAACGGAAACGACATTGTGTTTCCGCAATTTCCAATTTTGATTACTGGTGCTAGAGATCACAATATTCACGTATGGAAGCTCCCAATCGCTCCTGAAAACGAAGAAGCACCTCAACCAACACAAGACTACAATGAAAACGAGAATCCATATTTAATTGCCGTGTTAATGGGACATACTCATGCTGTTAGATCGATTTCTGGGTACGGAAATATCATCATTTCTGGATCGTACGACTCGACAGTAAGAGTATGGGATCTTTTGGAAAATGGAAAATGTAAACATGTGTTAACAGGACACCAAGACCGGGTTTATTCCACGGCAATAGATTTTGCCTCTAAAAGATGTTTTTCTGGGTCCATGGATGCCACGATTAATGTGTGGAATTTCGAAACTGGGGCATTATTAAACACCTTGGAGGGTCACAGTTCATTAGTAGGTCTAGTCAGTCTAGTAGACGGAGTGTTGGTATCAGCAGCTGCTGATTCATCGTTAAGAATATGGGATCCCAAAACTGGTGAAAACTATAGTAAGCTAGAGGGACATACAAACGCAATTACATGCTTTGAACATGATGGATTGAAAGTGGTCAGTGGTAGTCAAACTATGTTGAAGTTGTGGGATGTCAAGAAAGGAAAGTTTGCTAGGGATTTGTTAACGGATGTTTCTGGTGGAATATGGCAGGTGAGAATTGACTACATGCGGTGCGTAGCTGCTGTTCAGCGATTCACCACCAACGAAGAAGAGGAAACGTTCATTGAAATTTTGGATTTCAGTGAACCACCCAGAAAACTTCCTGCTATTCAAAACTAAATGGAGTGGATCTCGTTAAATTTTTCAATTCTTGACACCTACGTGGGTTTGTCCTTGAAATCGATTTGTCCATGTTTATTTTCAACTACCGGTCTACGATTTATCTATGGATTTTCGTTGATTTTTAATATATTCTCGATATGGATAGTCGTGTTCGTTTAGTTCAAACAAATCAATTGTATTAAAATTCTATACTTTTCCGTCCCGTTATATACCAACATTTACAGAATATCATAAATCGTTCTAACCAGTAGCTCTGTAAGTCGATAACCCATGATGATTTCAGCAGTTCATATAGGCAAAAACAAAATTCTTCGGCTAATACTTTGTCCCACCTTGTTAGTTTCGAGGCTCGCAAGGAACACAACCAATAAAACATGTCATTTTGCTATGACCAAGTCCTCGTTCTTCTGCTACTCTTCCTTCAAATAAAACTTCCGTAGCTTGTGTAGCCTTTCCATGCCTTCATTAATATCGAAACTAGCTCTTCTCTTCACCGGAGCATTAAAGTCAATAAGCATATCATCCAGCGAGAACAGCCCATCAGCACGCAAAACCTTAGTAGATTTGGCTACCATGGTTTCAAAATAGTCATAAAAGTATATCTGTTCCGATAACGAGTTCATATGGTTGATGTTACAGCACCATGGTTTGTGCTCGGTATACGGGTTGAATCTGTCTACAGTTTCTTCATCAGCAACGTTGAGGGTGATTGGGTTTACGCACGGTGTCAATACCTTTGACGTGGACAAATCAAGACCAATACTGACGTTGTTAACATGGGTAGAATTTAAGAATACTCTCTGATTGCACTTGGAACATATGAGTAAAAGAACCACCTGTTTGTCGAAAGTTTGAATGTTAAGAGACCACCCCAACATCGCTAGTCTGTAGTACCATTTCGGTATGTACTGTAGCACCACCGAAAAGTTCTCCTTGTTGTCCGGATACTTCGAAAGTAGCCAAGTATTTGTGTTTACTATGAACTTTTCTTCCGGAACATGGCTAGTAAAAGAATCGACAAAACTGTCGCCATAGTCAGACAACACAACATGGTTATCAAGAAGGTTTTTGAACGTGTGCAAGTAGTCAAGAATCAACACTTCGTCGGAGGCCTCGACGTATGGCCGTGGGTAGTACAAGTTCTCTAGTGTGGTCTCTAACTGTCTCCAGCAACAGTCCACGGCATGGCCATCACACACTACTTGCTGGAGGTATAATTTCGCAAGTTTGGCATTGAACTCTTCGTCGAACTCGTCGTCGCCGTCTACAAAGCTGTACGAGTCCTGGTGGTGGAAAATGTCACTGTCTGCATGGAACTTGAGGACCAACTGCTGGTTACATGCCGTGCAAATCAAGTGATTTTTGGTGTTGTTGTTCATAGAAAACGAAATGCATTTCCACCCGTTTCGGGCACATTTCAACTCGTTCATTTCACCACAGATACTGGACGGTACGTTCCAGTTCATCACCGTGAATGTCTTCAATCTGTTGAGTAATTCTTGACGATTAAATGGGTCAAAATGGCCGTTTTTAGACTGGATTTTGTCCACTATGGCGGTGTTGCCGTCAATATTCGATTTGTGGTAATTATAATGGTTCTTTTGCTTTATTCGCTGGAAATACTGGACATCGGCATTCTGACAATACAATCGATCACGAGCCTTGGGTACGGCCTGGTACTGTTCGTGGCCCGGAGCTTCTACCGCTCGGTAGCACTCCAGTATTACCCTCATGGTATCGCCTCCGACACCCTCCATCTCGAAAATCGGCTCCATTTGACGTGCTGTAGCGGACTTTGTCGTGGTGAATTTCTGTAAAATCGTACAGATTTAGAGTGGAACACGTCACGTGATATTAGCAAGCCGTGCTGATGGTTTTCTTCAGTGGTGCAAGAGCCAG
>ERZ778017.2190-NODE-2190-length-16477-cov-4.640969_pt1 | contig 16477 bp, 11 predicted proteins | sample MGYA00375747_ERZ778017 | MGnify/ENA primary metagenome ERZ778017 (study PRJEB29350, sample SAMN05509838) | bioreactor metagenome | biome: bioreactor; material: wastewater | place: South Africa: University of Cape Town | collected 2014-03-17 ...
AACAAGGATAATTTTGCTCAAAAACAGTTTTTCTTGTACCAGCAACACCAATTGCAAGAATCAAATATATTCAGCCAGTTCACTTTAGATAAACCGAAAAACATCCGGTTCTTGATGTGCATCAACATGAAGGAGGATCCGAAAAAAGATATTAGCAACAATATTTTGTATGGCAGCACTCCATCGAGTTTCACTCCATTAAGCTCAATGAAGAATACCATTAAATCCAACGAAGTTTTACAGCAGATTAATGTTTCGAAAATCGAAGTGAGAAACATGATCCAGAACTTGTTGGATGACATCTTCAATATTGAAGATGATGCCATTATCGATATGTTTACTAAGGATTGTATCAAGGTCAACTTTTTACCGGTATTTTTGAATCTTGATCCCGACCGTGGAGTCAGTTTACGGAATTTCCATATTCAGGTCTCAAAGTTGTCTACATGTTCAGATTTTATAGTTTATGGAGCCCACCAGACTACTGCATTGAGCTACGCTAGAGTTCTCTGGCTTGCTCAACAATTTGAAGCATTTAAAGAAGGTATTTCGCCTCAGTACAATGTGTTTGTTTTTGATGGGTCTATTGATCAATTGCACGAGGATATGGTCTGGAGTAACGATTTCCAAATCAAAGAAAAGATCGAAATCACAAAGATGTCATCAGCTACAAAGATTAATCGAAACGTGTGGGTTGGAAACTACTGGGACTACAATGCCATGATTTCGAATTTACTTGATAAATCGAATGAATTTGACTATTCACATCAAAATGGCCATTTATACTGCGATCCTGTAAATTCCATTGTACACCAACAAAAGATATCAGGAGACCTCTCCAATTATCTTCCCAAACCTAAAGCCAACTGGAAACTATTCATGTACTGTCATAGTGATGCTTCGTTTCCGAGCTTGTCAGTATTATCAAATTTGTTGTTTAAGTACACCATTTCTTCGCATCATGACGATAACGAGGATTCTGACTATCATCTGTTGGAGTTTCCACCATCGGGTTCCATTGGAATTGGTGACTGTAAGAAAGATAATTTGATGAGTATTTTGAATACGTGCAAGTTGATTTACCTTTATTCTTCATCTAGTGGGAATGACCCCAAGGTGTTATCTACATTGATTTATTGTTCGGATGGATATACCGAACTGTCCCTCTTTGTATTGTGTTATTTGATGTATTCATTGAACATCGGGCTTGCAGATGCAATGTTAAAGTTACACCTAGAGTTTGGAAGGCCATTTTACATATTCAATTCCGATGTTTTAATCTTGAACAAGTTGGAAGGATTACTTAACAAATTCAGTCCCAAGTCCAGGCTGATTAATTGGGGTGAATTGGAAACTATTTCCAATGAAGAGATCAATGAGTTGTTGTTGGGTCCATCGACGTCACCCAAGTCGAATATTCGACTTGGGTTTATAGAGAACGATGATGACGAAAACGACGACGAGCCCGAAGTAAAGGAGTTGTTATCGAGCAACTGGGTGAACGATGTCGAAGGCTCAATGCCGTCACAAATACTTCCGTACATCTACCTAGGGTCGTTGAAACATGCCAATTGTTTGCCATTATTAAACAAACTAGGAATCAAGAAGATCATTTCTGTAGGCGAAAACTTGGACTGGCTCAACGGGTCCAAATTCCGAGTTCATAACGAGTTATCTATTGATTTGGAAGACGACGGTAACATTGAGTTGTTCCACATCAAGAACAAGTCCGACAAATACCCATGTTCTATTGACACAGTTATGAAAGTGAACAACTTGCAAGATGACGGGATTGACGAGCTTTCGAGGTCGTTACCGCGGATCCTACGGTTCATTAATGACCAGTACGTCGAGTCTAAGGGTGAAACCAAGATCTTGGTGCATTGTCGGGTTGGAGTTAGTCGTTCTGCTACTGTTGTCATTGCTGAGGTGATGAGAAGGTTGAATATTACTATTCCCAATGCCTATCTTTACGTGAGAGTAAGAAGACTAAACATCATTATTCAGCCCAATCTCCGGTTTATGTACGAACTATTCAAGTGGGAAGAACAAGAAAAGACAAAGATGAAGGCTACGACGCTTCGTGATATTGACTGGTTCATAATGTGTCGTGAGATCATGAAACTAAATCTCCCTTATTTGAATAACTAGGTGTGCATCTGTGTATTAATAGAGCAATATTTATTGAGCTAGACAGTAGATTAGTACGACTAACCGTTTTACGCTATTTGTAACACTCTGATAAGTTCTATATATCGATCATCAAATTATAGTAGTCTGGTACTAAAGCTAGAAGAAAAACTAGGTCTCTTGGCAGAAAAAGCAGAATCTTAGTACATGCGTGAGCACAACGGCTGTGAAATCACTCGAACCAACCAACGAGTGTCGATCGGTGGCTTATGGTGACGCTAATCCCCGACAGCCTGTTTGGGCTCCATCTGCTTGGAACTGGTGTCCACCCACCGCAGGTCCACCTCCACCCACCCCATGGCAGTACCTCACCACGACCAAATGGTAGCGCTGTGGCAACCCCTGTGCCCGCAAATTATCAATCAGCCCTCACCAACATTAGAAAATTTTCCTGGCCAAAAATTGAAACATTTTTAACACCACCATAAAACCGTCCACGTCATCCGATTTCGCTGTGCTGATACCGCCAATTGTTTTTACGAGAATTAGCAGGGAGAGTGATAATCCGTCGTACTTTTTATAGTGAGCCATTATACACTTCAATTGCACCTTTACATCTAGGCATAATGGACACCCACCAGTTATCTTTACACGATCCGTCGATTATTTCGTTTTCGGAGGACCTGGTGTTGAATGCCACCGTCGCCGACAAAGGCAAGTCTGAATTGCTAGGAAATTTGAGTCCCACAAATGTCCTTTCCAAACTTTTGGATTCGGCCATGGCCAACGCAGCTAAGGAATCGACACCTGATTTTGAACAATCGGGAGAAAATAGTACTCGTTACAACGAACCTAAACCAATTGACGAAGGAAAGTTTGACCTTCCGTCGTCATCGTCAAATTCGAAATATTCTATTGAGTTTTTGTTGTCTTTGAGACACTCTAAAAACATCCCCAATTTTGATGGGAAATTGCCAGATAAGTCGTTTTGGTACAAGTCCAAAAACGAATTCCCCAACCAGACTACAGGGAAACACCGAAAAAGCTCATTTACCAAGAAAAATCATGCTCAGGACCATTGGGAGAAGAAGTCGACACCTGTTGGGTTTGTCAAGCAAAACGACTTGGACTCGTTATCTTCAGAGAAGATTTCCAGGCTTTTAGGCGAGCCATTTGACGAAGGCCAACCAGAATGGGATTCTGCAGATATCAAGAGTGTTGGTATGGCTGATTTGAGCTCAATGGGTCAGACAGTGGAGGATTTTGAGAAATGGAAATCGCTCATGAAAATGGAAGAACGCCGTAAAAACAACGAGCCTCTTGACGAAGAGTTGGAGGACGATTTAGCTGCTGAAAAAGCAGGAAACGATGTCGATTCGTTTTTCTCGTTTGCCAAACCAAGGTCTACAGAAGGATCTGTGAGATCAAGCTCGATCAGCTCGACAACAAATAAAACTTCTAATATCACGAAAACTGAAACCACGGGAAGAAGTTCGAAATTCTCGTCGTTTTTCGCTCCTTCTCCCAAAGCCACCGAACCCCAGAATCAAGAGCAACCAGTACATCGTGCTGAACCACAAGTACAAATACCATTACCACCACAATTACAGCAACAACCAAAGCCCAATCATAACGGAATGCCACAATTTCAAGAACCACCAAGAAGAGATCAACCACCACCAGGATTTTCGAGATTCTTCAACGAACCAATGGAGAAGAACAGTTCGATCAAAGCACCAAATCCACCTCCTGGGTTTATTCCCGAACGGAACGACAACCCACAAGTGCCAGCCACGTCAAATGATTCATTTTTCATGTCGTTAATGTCCAAGAAAGAACAACCATCAAACGATCCAGCTGGCAGTGGAAGAAATGCTCCGGATGCCAACGCAAAGAGTGGAATGCAAGCATTATTCACCGCCAACCCACAGCCATTCATGAGTCCAAACCAAGAAAACGGAGCAAAACCGCAAGAAGGGAGCCAACAGAAACTTTCACCACAACAGCCCAACGGACCCTCGCAGCAACAACGACAACAGCTACCACCATGGGTGAAGCAATTTCAAAACGGAATGCCCATGCCACCGCCAGGGATGCAATACCCCCAAAACTTCCAGGGTCAGAATTTCCGCGGTCAGCTTGGTGCCAACGGTCCGCCAAACTCCCACCAAGGAATGCCACCACCAGGGATGTATCCCAACGGCATGATGCCCAACGGCATGCCACCACCACACCAAAGAATGCCACCCCCACAATTCGTCAACGGAACCCCCAACCCACCATACCCACCACCACAATTCATGGGAGTGCCCCCAGGAATGCCCCCACCAATGCAAAACCAATACATGCAACAGCAAGCAATGCAACAGGGAAACCAACGGCCCCCACCGCCGCAGAAATGAATCGGGCCGTCCATTACATAGTTTGTATAGCCGTCTTATTTGTGTTCAAAGTCTACAATACCATGTCATGTATTTAGATGTGAATAAGATTTAATTAATGAGATTTATGAACTAAATTACAAGCTGTTTGCGATTTGCAAACATAAATTCAACAACTGGATGTGTTCGTCGGTCCCGTTGTTCAATTTCCGGTCGGTTTCGAACAACTCCTGGGCAATGGAGTTTTTCACCTTGGACTCAAGAGAATCGTCCAAGATGAACGCATCGTGTAGCTGATCACACACCTGCTGTGCACTCCATCCTTGGAGCATGATTTCGTTCACCACGGCTATTATGGACGAGAGGGCCTTAGACTTGACGGTGGTGACCAATTTGTCGATATCGTCTTGCGAGAGGATTCCCGCAATCTCTTCGATCGAGTTGATAGTGATGGCTGGGCCCTTGGTCCCGTTTTCGTCCGCCATGTCTACATCGCCGTCGGCACCGTCTCTGTACGAATTGTGAAGTTTGGTGGCAGACTGCAAATACGTTATGGCTTTTCTCAAGTCTCCCCCTGAGACTTTCAATACTTGCTCCAACACTGGCTCCGTAGAACTGAGATTTATATTCTCTTTATCAGCGATATACTTCAACCGACCCAACGCGTTCTCGTTGTTCAACGACTTGAACCGGAACTTGGAGCACCGCGACGCCAATGGGTCGATGATACGCGTGATGTAGTTGCAAATCAAACAGAATCTCGTCACACTAGAGTAATTTTCCATGGTTCTTCTTAACGCAGACTGGGCATCATTAGTCATGGAGTCGGCTTCGTCAAGAATGATGATCTTGTACGGCGGACACGGGTAGTGCTCCAAGTCGTCTTTGGTGGGAGTCGACACTATCAACCTCGCGAAGTTCTTTATCTTCTGTCTTACTATCGATATTCCTCTTTCGTCGGACGCGTTCAACTCCAATACTCGAGATTTGTACAAGTTGGGCCCGTACAATTGTTTGGCTAGGGCGAGAATGGTAGACGTCTTCCCTGTTCCTGGGGGGCCGTAGAACAACATGTGCGGTAAATTGGCGGTTTGAATCGTCTTCTTCAACACTGTCACCGCGTGGTCTTGCGATGCCACATCGTCCAAGTTTCTCGGCCGGTACTTCTCGACCCACGGCGTGTGCTTCAACCTTTCTTCGTCGTACTGCTCATGCTTGGGCTTGGATCCTAATACCGACGTCATGGTTGAGGCAATGGTTGTGGTGGACGTGGTGGGTTGGTTGGGTTCTTTCGGTGATTTTTCACCGGTAGCGCCAGACAGAACGTAAAGTAGCAATTTGAAAATCGCACCTTGAAAATCGCACCTTGAAAATTGTGCGCGGCGCTACCACGAAGTTTTCTATATGAGAAGTGTATTAAACTAGATTAAACTATAACGAAAGAAGTAGATCCCACCGGTGCGGTGGTCAGTGTGAAAATGGATGAGGTTTGTAATCGGGAATATGAGCCGCGGTGGTTTGCTGAAAAAAATCGATGACTTTTGTAATCGAGAAGATGAGTTGCGGTGGTTTATGCCGGGTTGGTTGTGGTGTTTGCGTGGTCTATTGCACGCCAATCACGGATAATTCTAACGTCCAAACTCGTCTTATGTGAACCTTGACAGTCATGAACTTTTCCTTGGTTTCAAAAACGTCGCCGGCGTCAATATTGACGTCTATTATCTCGTTGGACCACCAGCACTTTCTCGCTGGCTTTCTCCAAAATAACAATAACTTCGTGTGGTTCTCATTGGACTTTCTCGACTTCGATAATGACCGAGACGCTGCTCGAGCACTATTTGCAAGCGTACTCAACCTTGATCTGGATCTCGATCTCGATCTAGATTGGCCAGATTCAACTGGCTCCAACGAGTCTCTTGATTCGGCTGGTGGCGGTGTCGTTCGAAGTCTCACCAACAGCAACGACAGAATAACGCATTTGGATGGTTCAATTGATCTGGACCCCCACTCGCTATTTCTCTCAAATCCTGAAGTACACAACATGTCGAGTAAATGCTTCTCGGCCGGGCCCAATTTCTGGTCTACAGTTGGAGGTAACGTGGGATCGTATCCCAACCCACTAAACAATAACTTGTTTTTCAACAATTCCTCGGCCACACCCAATTTCAAGTGTCTCATCTGTTCGACGGTCAATCCAGAAATGGGAGGAATGACATAATAATCCAAATCTTCTCTCAAAACGATGATTGCTGGCTTATTCTGCAACACATTTCCTTGGTTAGTTTTATTGTGATGAGTGGTTTCTTGAGATAATGGCGATAACACACTAGATTCCATCAATTCTCTTTGAGCCTCTTGGAAATTATCGATAATGTATTGGAAACACGAGGGCTCAAAATTGACATAAACAATGTCATCTTCCGTCAAGTTTGCAATCACCTGGTTGTTGACGTCCACAAACACCCCATTAGGGAACAAACACAATAAGATACTTTCGGGTAAACTCATCAACTCATCTCGTGTAATGGTAAAACTTTTTCCTCTAATATTCAAATGAATCTGGCTATTAAGGTCTACCGGCTCCCCCTCATATTTTGGGGTGCCAATAGTAGGAGTAGACTCCTGGGAAACCTGGGTAATGATGTTTTCGGTCATGATGGATCTCGGCAGAAGGGGTCAACAGTCTGTCAAGAATCGGTCAAAAAACTTAGCAAAATACACCAGTTGCACAGTGAAAAAACCTCGAAACACAATTGACGGGGTTTGTAACGATAGCACCAAGTTAGACTCGTAATTGCTCAAGGATACCAACGAAACTGCTGACGGAGAAATGCCGCCTGAAACAACGTGAATTCAGCCGCTTCTTCGAGTAAACTACTACTTTAGGTTACCAGCACCTAAAAAACACACTTGGAAACAGAAAACGTATCGGATTCTCCGGCTGTTCAAATGAGCATTAAATTAATTGTTGCACAATCGTCGTTTATCCTCAGCGTTTATGGTGAGGAAAAAAAATTGTGCACGGAGCCACGACTTTAATTTTTCATTCTTTTCAGGGCTAGCCAGTTTGCCACGAGTTTACTGTGATAACGGGCGGTAATTGGCGATTTGTTGGTTGGTATGAGTTGCAGAGGTAATTGCAATCATGGATTGGTGGAAAAATCTGAGGTTTTACTTCATGACTCGGACGAGATCTGGGCTGATACTGATGATACTATTAATGTGAATGCTGATAGAGAAAGAAGCCATTACAAGAAGGGGTATGTTGATGGGATTAGTCAGGGTAAAGAACAGGGTTTACAGGATGGGTTTGATAAAGGATATCCGTTGGGAGCTCAGTTGGGGGTACGGGTTGGTAAGGTATTGGCCCATTTGAAATCGGTGGATTCGGAGTTGTTCTCGAGGGCCAGAAGTGAGTTGAATATTAAGCATGTGCTAAGTCTGAAGTATGTCGACAGTAAAGAAGAGTCGCCGCGTCACGAATTGGTGGAAAAATGGGAGAAAATTTGCTCTGAATACCCAATAAAGTAGTCCAACAAGTATCTTAGTAAGCGAACTAATAATCAAGATGATCTTGGAAAGACAACAGAAATAGCCAAAATTCACCAGCTCCTTGGAAAATGGCGAGGTTGGTACGTTGAATGACAATTGGTAATTTTGGAGCTTAATTTAGAATATCAGTCCATACTGGCTCCAGTTAATGTTCCGTATAAATCCATAAACAAGGTAGTAGTTATGTGTCTGGATCTAGAGAATTTAGATGAGATTCTCTATAATTTACTTCAGTTTATGTCATTGATTTGAAATCATCAGTCCTGCTATTACAGCTTTATTGGACTCCTTATTGGACTGTTCTCACTAAGACAAGCAAAACACACAACAGTGTGCTTGGAAGGAGTCTTTTCAAACTACAATGAAAACTTGCATTCACAGTATCAACAACTATGCTGCATACATTTCATAACTTTCGTATTGAATCTGTTCATAAACATCCTGCTTCATAATACAGTCAAAAGTCAAAAAGTAAAACACTACCGTCATCATAGTTGATGCAATTACTAGGTGGCTATATAGGTATCTATTTCGTCAAACGAGCGTGAACAGTATCCAACATACAATTTCGTAGTCTTGTACATCACTTGCCAAATGGCATGTCATTCACGATTTGGTTATTCAAATCGTCTTGTAATGCCAATAACTTTTCTTGAGTTCTAAATCGGTTTTTGTTCCAATCTAACCACAACTCACTAATGAGATACTGTGTTTCTTGCATCATCAAAAATTCTTCAAGACAGCATTTCTTAATTAACCAATCTCGGTTCAATTCCTGGAATATTTGTTGCTTATCGTCGATTATGCTTTGTCTCAATTTTGCCAAGTTTGTTCCTGAAGCATCAACATCTTCGTTGTTTAACTTGTTGAACTTTGCTTCCTTTTCCTTGATTTGTCTTTCTAGTTGCTCAATGTTGTTGGCAGAGAGCCGTTTCGTTCTCTCAAATAATTCTTGTAATGAGTAGAGGTAATCAAGGTAGTTTTTGAATTTTTCGTTAATTTCGTTATTAATCATGTAGCTTTCGTCAATCAAAATTTGGCTGGATTTGGTGAAAAATTGATTTATCCCAGTCAAGGAGTCATTAATGGTGTTGATATCAGGTCGGTTGTTTTGCCCTATTATTGAGTCTTCATCATTAGGATACAAACTCCCATTCATTGCTTTATACAGATTCAACATTTCAACAAATTTGGAGTTATCATATGCTTGTTGCTGTTGTCTTTTTTCGTGTCTTTCTACTAGTATCACAATTTTTGTCCAGGTTTCAATCAACTTTGTTATGGAATTCTCACAATTGGACCAATTCTTGAGCATTTCTTGACCAATTGTTGGCCAAATTGAGTTGATAAAATCGGTCAAAATCTTTTCTCCTTTGAACTCAATGGAATAATCTATCTTTGCTTGCTTCTTCCATGTAACTATATCGGTTGGAAGACTCAAAAATGTAATTACAACCGGCTCTTGTTTTAAGACCGGGTGTTTCACTAGCTGATTTAAAAATCTATGTAAACCACGACGACGTCTTTGTAAAAACTGAGAGTCTGGAGACGATCCTACTGTGTTAAATTAGTATATGTTTCAACAAAAAGCGGCCGACCCCGCCAAAATGCAATACATACCCGTAAACTTCTTTGGTGGTAATCCTGGAATGACCCTAAATGGATACTTCTTCAATAAGAAATCTAAGAGCCTAAACAATTGTTAGTAAGGAACAGGAAATAGATCGAAAATTAAATAAACATACCAAACAAAATCAGAATAACGTCTGATAACTTTCTTGGTTCCAGCAGTACTGTTCATTCCCAACTTCAAATCATGGGTTATGATATAGTTTACATGCTTGAACAAAAGTCCCTCTTTTTCAGGAATCTCTTTGATTTTGATAGAATCCACCGATTGCAATAACGGCTTGAACTTCTCCCGGATATCATCAATGTACTTGTTTATGGAATTCGAATCAATTGGCACTTGATTATGGATTTTTTTCTGCGGCGAATGCTTGACATCTGGTTGCTGCTGAAGAAAGGTATCAGAGTGGTCCGTCAACAACGGGTCTGGTTTGCTCCAGTTGCTTTGTGGTTTGTCATCTTCAAGTGTAGCATTTTCCAACAGAACCCCCAAAGGGTCCACGATCGTCCTTGTAGAGCACAAATCATCCACTGCCTGTTTAGGCAACTCTGGCAAATTGGCCAATTTGAACTGTAATGTAACGTAATCTCCAGTCCCGGGAACACTCAATTCCAACGCAATCAAACCCAAGATCTGGTAAAAGTTCGTCTCGTCAGATGGAGGCAACAAATTGTGATCATAAATAATGTCAAGTATCCTTGACTTCTGGTAACTAGTCAAATATTCCCCAGTCACAAGTCGATCAAACACCACGGTTTCCAACTCATGCGCTGTCGGAACTTTCTGCCCGTTCTTAGAATAAACTTCACGGTACGACGACGGAACATTTGTCACTTCCTTCTTCACACTGTCGCTAGATGATTGATGGGTATTACTGTTAAGCAATTGTGATGATGTGAGATAAGTAGAGTTAAACCCCAGAAACCCCTGGGTATTCTTCGACTCGTCTGTCCCAGTGGCCCATCCGTTCTCCCACGGATCGTCAGAACTGTACAATTGGCTCATTGTGTGGTACTTCTCCTGGTATATATTTGCCTAGATTGCTTATCGGTGTGAAATGGCACTTATATAATGTCGGCGCTACCATCATCAACCGATTTATAACCAAAAGCTATAATCTCGGGCAGAATTGTGCTACGGGCAAGGGAAAGGGTGGGTTCTAGAGCAGAGTGTATATTGAGTTATTAGAGCTTCAGCTAAGTATTGATTTTAGTATTGTTTTAAATTTTTAATTTTGTTTCGGTTACTCCACAAGTTCGAGCTCGTGGTTCTTGATGTTGAGGGTGACTTTAAGGCCATTACCATCGGGATAACCAAACGCCTGGGTACGTGGGAGTCCAATATCAGTGGCACGGTTTTCAGGACTGGAAATCGGCTCCATGTTGAAACATGTCTTGAGGAAGAACACCCACTGGTTGTACTCGAACGGGTCGTAAACCTCGAGACGGAGTTCTGTAATTGGCGACAAGCACTCAGTAGCCACGGTAATGTTATTCTTTTCCATATACTCGTGGTAGGCGAGGTTGGTGAGTCTGGTGTTGAGGTTCTCGGTATCACTAGTCACAACGGTGATGTCCTTAAACCCAGCATCTGTGTACTCAACGACACCAGCACTGGAGTTATTTCCTGGTGCTCTGTGTAGCTGGACCAGGTTAATTTTCACCGGTGGGAAGTAGTTTGTTTTGAACGTCTTGTCGCTGTACTTTCCTTGTAAGTAAATCAAGCTTCTCATGCCGTCCTCTGCCACTAACAAGTTTTGGTTCGAGTCAATCAAACACTTGTTAAATACTTCAAGAGTCAACCAACCGTCAAACTTGGTATTATGGATGATTTCCAAGTCCTCCACTAAATTAGGGAAATTTCCCTGAAATGGAAATACCCTATAGTTTTCAGCATAAAATGGCAAGTCCGTCAAAGTCAATGTAGGAGCATCACACAATTGTACGCCAAAAAGTTTCAGTTTTAAGATTGGAAGGTCATCGAGCCGCGACTGGTTAACGTGGATGTGAAACGAGTCCAAACAGATCCCAAAATTGGGCTCGTCAACGTTCTCTACGATTTCACATAGTTTCTCAACCGTCTTAACATTAGTGGCCCAACTAAGGTTTTCGTACGCCAATCTGATGCCACGTTTTGCAGCCAACTGGGACGCAGTTTTGAATTGTCTCACGATAGTGTCCATGTCGCTTGAGGGCAGACGCAACACATTCGAGCAAATGATCAATTTATCGGTGCACAACTGGTTCATGATAATGAACGTTTTCTTCAACTCGTCGATTTTGGCGTAGAATTCTTCATTGCAGTACCATCCTCCAAGGTTTCTGAATGGTTGGACCCCTGTGACCACCAAGTTCAACTCACAACAGTACTTGTACACTTCGTCCAAAGACTCGACTTTTCTCAAGTCCTCTAAGTCAATTTCTACCCCCATAAATCCAGCATTGTGGATTGCCAATAGCTTCTCCCAGATGTTTCCACTAAAGCACCGTGTTCCAATGGCTGGTTTGATGCCAAATTTACGGATCAAATCACCAAACTTGCTGTCTTCACTAGAAGTATTGAAGGCACGAATTGCACCAAAACGATAACGCAGCACGCCAATGCTTCGCCAGCACGTAGATAATCGCCAAGATAACATGTTTGGATCACTAAACTGTCATATTCTGGGAGGTTTATCCCGGTTTTCAAACTACACTTAAAATTGGTTGTGACATCACCCCACATTTTGGAAATTTCACTATGAAGTACAGAAAAGAAGACGATTTTATTGTGTAAAAGTTATATACGATATTTCTACTATGATATGATTTTGGACAATTGGGACAACCGGGAGTATTAGGATTGCGGTTGGTATTTGGCAAGAAGTTTTTTTGCTTCTTCTTTCAAGTCTTCTTGGTCCGATTCTCCTAGGTCTTTCAAGATGTTTATACATGCTTGCTTAACTGGGGGCCGGTACATAATAAGAAATTGTAGTGATAAAAACCCGATCTTCGATCTGGCAGGATCGATACACAAGGACTTGATTCGGGATACTAAATCTTCATTTAGGTATGGCAAATCTGATATCAATCTGATGAAGATTTTTCTGTCGTTGGGTTCCAAGAACGGAATCATGGCATCCAACACTTTGCCTGCCCATTTGTTGTAGGTTGACGTAGTTGATGTGGTTGTGGCATCGCGGTTTTCTTGCTTTGTGTCGTCGTTTTGTGATTTCAACTCTTCGTTGTAGACTTGCTCACTGTACCATTCTTCATTCAACCACTCAATGATCAAATCAATTCTCCCGTGGATATTGTCTAGGAAGTAATCGAAAATGGCGTTTCGTATCATATCGCTCAACTCGGCATTTTTCGACGACTCGGGATCAGCATCGGTGGTCTTCATTCCTCTTGTCGCCAATCTCGTGAGAAGAACTAACCAGCTGTCTTTTTTCCAATATTTGATGGCGACTTTTGTTAACTCCTCATTGGCCTCGTTATCTTCATGTGGTGGTTCTACAGAGTTGGGGTTGGATGCTAGTTTGAAGAAGTTCTTGATGATTATTTGTGTATGTTCTCGTTTCTCTTTCCACGATAAACTCTCTGGTGGTGGTAAAGTGTACACTGATTCGGGGTTGTAGTCACCCTCATCGTCATCATCGTCTTCATCTTTGATTCTAGGCTCATCTTTAATGGCGTTGTTTGAATTTATACCGTTGTTTGGATTATTAGGATTTGGTTTGTTTAGTTCGGATTCTGGAGTAGCCTTTATTACGTTGATGTACCGCTCGCTGATGATCTCTAATGCTTTTGTAAGTTTGGATATAGATGCTTTTTGCAATGCGTTAAAAACCATCGAGCTGAGAATGTGTTGAGGAACAGTGGATAAATCAAACTCGTTAAGTTTATTGGAGACTTCATTCAACGTGTAAAGGTTCTTGTAATCAACAACTTTGAGTTTCTTACTTGGATTGTAGAACCCTTCAAATTTACGTTTCTTAACCGATGTATCTGGAATCGTGAATATATTCTTTTTTCTTACTTCATTTCCTCTGTCAACTAATAAGTTCAATTTGTTGGTGAAACTTTGTTGATAATTGGATGGAATTAAGTTGTTACGGAGACAATGGTTGATGAAGATTTTCAAATGACGATCGATGTACTTTTTTGCAAGTTTGTACTGGTCGATTGATTGGTAATTGGACTGCAATTTCTTCTCTGTGTCGTAGGACTCCAAAAGGGACAAAACTTTACCTGCAAACTGGGGCTTTCGTTTCATAATTATTACGCAGTTGAATATGGTTGCTGAAAACAACTGTGGAATCAAGATATCTGACTGGAATGTTTTCAAGATTAAATCTAATAACGAGACCGATTCGTACTCCATATTGTTATACTTTATTAAGGAATGGTTTTGGCTCACCATGGACAAATTAAACGGCACTACATTATCAGTGTCATCATCTGGCCTATTTGAGGACTTTGATTGATAGTCAATGACAACAATGATGAATTTAATCAACTCAACTTTAGTGTAAATATTTCTCAATAAATCATGTTCTTCGTTATCGGAATTGGGTAACGGGAAATTGGTTTGGAATTTGTTGACCAATCCATTTTTTAGTTCGGTCAACTTCGACCAAACGTGGTTGGATCCGTCGTTTTCGGCTACATACCGAAATACAATCTTGTACACCACAACAACGATATCGATTACTAACTTCAAATTGTAGATATCTTTGACATTAGCAAGATGTATCAATGAATCCAATGAGTCTATAGCCAAGTCGGTTCTGTGTGAATTGGCCACTACGGTGTCGCCTACGAAAGATTCATGAAGGAACTTTATACACCATGCTTCAATGGCGGTATCAGGGTTGGGAAGAAACTGTAAAATTTGCTTAAAGACATGGGGGTATGTGTCTGTGTTAGATCGAGCCAAGTCTCGTGCCTGGTTCAACTGATTTATGATCAGCTCCGAGCTTACTTCAGCCATTGTTGTTCCAGCCTGGTTTGTAAATTCTGTATTATCGTGAAACTTTGGTTTTTCTAAGACGAAGGGGTTACCCGGAAATAGGTCCCAATACTAAGCCAGGCAGTTGGCGATGGAAGCTGCAAGATTGGGGAACTTGCTAGGAAACAGTATCCAAACATAGTTAGTGGTTGCGTGTATGGTTGTAGAAACATCCAGAAATTGCTGATTTGCGGAGGTTAAGTTTGCAACGTAAAAATAGTGGCTGCAAAATTTGAAAAGAGTTGCTATAAACGACGCAGCACGTCACAAGAACAAAGCTCGGAGAAGTGTGGCTACTGAGAACGTAAAATAATAGATTTAGAATGCCTTGTGATTTATTAGTGTATCGAGAGATTTTTGTGTTGGTGTACCTGTCTGCCATTCTGGGATTGAATGTAGCCCGAGGGCTTTGCAAGGAACGGATTTTCCAAGGTTTTAGGAGCTGTCAAGTAGCGCCACGGCATGAGATATCAATAAAATGCACTAGTAAATCTATTTTTGTCATCTAAACCCTTTTATTGCTGCAATCTTCCGTTGGCGATATGGTGCAGATAAGTTTTATTTACACATCACCGTTGTAAATCTGCGCTGCACGGCGAAAATACGTTGACCAAGCCGCAGAACTGTAGGTTGATGCACATTCCAATTACGGCAGTGGTGCAACTTTGGGGGATCAACATCAAAAGCACCATCCCCGAATGCGTTTTCAGCGACACTTGGGTTGGTAATCCCTGGATGTGTATTCAGAGTATATCAGGCCATTTAATTTTTTAGCTTCTGCATGTGCTTGCATTGACAAGGGTGAATGTACGACAACAAGGCAGACACCAAAAGATAGCCAAAAATACACGAAAACCTTCTTGAACAGGACATCTAGAACCTATCAACAAGAACTTCTCAGGGATAGCTAAAAATTCGACACACTGTCATCTCCAATTCGTAAATTGGTCTTGTCATGGATCTGGGTGTCAAGAAAAGTTGGCGGGTGTTATCCCCGGGGATTTCTTAACTTAATATTAGACTGGAACGCATTTACGTGGTGATAAATAAGTGTGTCTGCTGGAAATCTACACAGGGACGCTCGCACATGTAGGTAATTTTGCTGCTGGACCGTAATATGGGATTTTGCAGATTGCAAAAAATAACGTACACCAGTGTCCAAATAGACTAGACCAGAAGAACCCAAGGTTGCAGTGCAAAAAACCTGTCTCAATAATAATACCCCTAAGTCACACGGGAATATGGTGCATTTCGCCTATTTTGCGCCTAGAGAGCCATGGTGGTATTTGGTAGGTTTACCCTGCAACGACGTATTACCTTGTTTTTGTCGTGACGTAGAGGCACAGTTGTACTATTCTTAGACCAAACACCTCTGTGACACTAGCAGTGTCTGAAACCTCCGTGACACTAGCAGAGCGTCTGAAACTGGTTCGAAACCACTTGTTACCGTATACGTCGTCCATCTATAGCTCCAGTCGTGCTGTGTAATGATTGTTTCTAGTCTCATTCCAATTCTCTTATCACCATCCTGTTCTGTAGACCCAGCGATACGCGTTTTTCCATCCTGGTGCCACTCCTCTAGATTGTCGTGTTCGAATAGGTCGCTGCCCGCTGCCTACCGTGCACGTCGTTTCCGACTCTGTGCACCGTGGTATTGTTTCAGCCTGTGCCTTTGTTTTAGGTCGCACATTACGTGTATCATCTTTGATTCACAGTTCTCATCTCGTATATAAGACCCTGGTTTTTTTTATCACTCAACCTGCTCTGCGTGGTCAACCGGGCTTTCTCTTGT
>ERZ778017.2197-NODE-2197-length-16440-cov-9.862435_pt1 | contig 16440 bp, 17 predicted proteins | sample MGYA00375747_ERZ778017 | MGnify/ENA primary metagenome ERZ778017 (study PRJEB29350, sample SAMN05509838) | bioreactor metagenome | biome: bioreactor; material: wastewater | place: South Africa: University of Cape Town | collected 2014-03-17 ...
CCGAGGCGCAGAGCCCGCCGCGCAAGGACAGCGGCATCGAAGGCAAGGTGATGAAATCGCTGATGGGCAAGGCGGGTGCCGGCGGCGTGTCGGCAAACCGCATCACGCTGCTGCGCGACGCCGACGGTGACGGCAAGGCGGAAGTGCGCAGCGCCTATATCACCGGCCTCAACTCGCCTTACGGCATGGCGCTGGTGAAGGATACGCTCTACGTCGCCAACACCGACGCCATTCTCGCCTTCCCCTATGTCGAGGGCGCGACCAAGATGGCGGTCCAGGCGAAGAAGATCGCCGACCTGCCCGCAAAGGGCACCAACCGCCACTGGACGAAAAGCCTCGCCGCGGCGCCCAATGGCTGGCTCTATGTCGGCGTCGGCGCCGACAGCAACATCGGCGAAAAGGGCATGGCGAACGAGGTGAAGCGTGCCTCGGTGCTCGAGGTGCGGCCGGAGAACGGCTATGTGCGGACGTTCGCCGCGGGCATCCGCAATCCCGTCGGCCTCGCCTTCTATCCTGGCAGCGACCAGCTCTGGACCGTGGTCAACGAACGCGACATGCTGGGCAGCGACCTCGTTCCCGACTATCTGGCCGAGATCGACGAAGGCGATTTCTATGGCTGGCCCTGGTATTATTGGGGCGGCTACATCGATCCGCGCGTTGCGCCGCCCGAGGAGGATCAGCGCCAATATACCAAGCGCCCCGCCTATGGCCTCGGCGCGCATGTCGCGCCGCTGGGGATGACCTTCACCCAGGGACTCGACCTTGGCGAGCGCTGGGCGAACGGCGTGCTGGTCGCGCGCCACGGATCGTGGAACCGCGAACCCGCGACGGGCTATGACGTCGTCTTCGTCCGGTTCGGCACCAACAAGCGCCCCGCCGACGCGCTGCCGATCGTGCTCCTCGACCGCTTCCTCGCCGCCGACGGCAAGACGACGCGCGGCCGCCCCGCCGACGTCAAGGTCGCGAAAGACGGCAGCGCGCTGGTTGCCGACGACACCGGCGGCGTGATCTGGCGGGTCGCGAAGGCGGGATGACGACAAGTCCTACGTCACTCACTGTGTTCAGCGGTAACGACGAAGCCATCCATGACGCGATGACTTGGACGGACTTCCATGTCCGTTCGTGTCGAGCGTAGTCGAGACACCCATCAACCTGGTGCAATGCTTACGGGTGTCTCGACTACGCTCGACACGAACGGGACGATGGATCGAATTCGGCCGATACCATGGATCAGCGCCAACATCATCGCCGCCATGCTCCTGCGGCCGAAGCTCAAGGCAGCGTTTTCACGCCCCGCGGCATCACACCCGCATCGGCATCAGCACATAGAGCGCCGGGCTTTTCTCGCTTTCGCGGATCAGCGTCGGCGCATTGGCATCGGCGAGATGCAGTTCGACCGTGTCGCCATCGACCTGCCCCAATATGTCGCTGAGGTAGCGGGCGTTGAAGCCGATCTCCAGCGGCTCGCTGTCGTATCCGGCGGGCAGCTCCTCGGCCGCGGTGCCGTTTTCGGGGCTGGTCACCGACAGGGTGATACGATCCTTGTCGAGCCCGACCTTCACCGCGCGCGTCTTTTCGCTCGCGATCGTCGACACGCGGTCGACGCCCTGGAACAGGCTTTTCGGATCGACCTTCAGCAGCTTGTCGTTCGCGGTCGGGATGACGCGGCTATAGTCGGGGAAAGTGCCGTCGATCAGCTTCGACGTCAGCACCGCATGGCCGAGCTGGAAGCGGATCTTGGTCGCCGACAGGCTGACCTCGACATTGCCCTCAGCCTCGTCGAGCAGCTTGCGGATCTCGCCGACGCATTTGCGCGGCACGATCACGTCGGGCATCGCGCTCGCACCGTCGGGCCGCGTCACCGTATAGCGCGCGAGGCGGTGGCCGTCGGTGGCCGCGGCCTTCAGCACCGGCCCGCTCGCATCCTCCGCGACGTGCAGGAAGATGCCGTTGAGATAATAGCGCGTTTCCTCGGTCGAGATGGCGAAGCGCGTCTTGTCGATGATCTGGATGAGTTCGGCGACCGGCAGTTCGAAGCTGGTCGGCAAATCGCCCTCGGCGATCACCGGGAAGTCGTCGCGCGGCAGCGTCGGCAGATTGAAGTTCGAGCGGCCGGCCTTGACCTGCATCTTGCCTTCGGCGGCGGCGAGGCTGACCTCGGCGCCTTCGGGCAGCTTGCGCGCGATTTCGAACAGGGTGTGCGCCGAGACGGTCGTGGTACCCGGCGTTTCGACCTTTGCCGCGATGGTCTCGACGACCTGCAGATCAAGGTCGGTCGCCATCAGCTTGAGCTGGCCGCTCGCATCGGCTTCGATCAGGACGTTCGACAGGATCGGAATCGTGTTGCGCCGTTCGACCACCGACTGGACGTGGCCGAGGCTCTTCAGAAGCACTGCGCGTTCGATCGTCGCTTTCATTCTTGTCCGCCATCCTGTGTCTTGCGGGAGAAGTCCCTGCGGGGGGCGGGCGATTCGGCGCCCCGATTCCCTGCCCCCGAAAATGCCAACCTTCCTTACCGAACGCATCGCGCCGCGCAACCCAATGCTTGCAAAGCCGAGCGTTTCGCGCAATCGGACCGGATGCGCCCGGCGCTTTTCCTCCTCCTGCTCGCGGCGCTGCCGGCCGCCGCCTGGGCGTCCCCGCGCACCGCGCTCGGCGTCTTCGACGGCTGGGGCGCCTTCCGCGAGGCCGCTACACCGCGCTGCTACGCCATCGCCGCGCCCGCGGCGACGATCGGCACGCCCCGCACAAAGGCCTATGCCAGCGTCGGCTATTGGCCCAAGGCGCGCATCCGCGGCCAATTCTATGTCCGCCTGTCGAAACCGCGCGGCGCCAACCGCGAATTGCGGCTGACCGTCGGCAGCCGCCGCTTCATCCTCACCGGCAACGGCCTCCATGGCTGGGCAAGCGACGCCCGCATGGACGCCGCGATCATTGCCGCGATGCGTTCGGCCCCGAGCATGAGCGTCGAGAGCAGCACCGAAAGCGGCGGCGCGATCGCCGACACCTATCGCCTGCGCGGCGCGGCGACCGCGATCGACGCGGCGGCACTGGGATGCGCGCGGGCGGGATAGCGCCGTCGCTGCGCCGTGCCTACTTCCGCGCCGCCTTCGCCTCCGGCGCCAGCGTTTCGACGACCTCGCCCGCCGCGTTGAGGAATTCGATCGCGCCATAGCCTTCGGGGGTCACCGTCAGCCGAACCCGCGCCCGGTCCTCCGCATCGGCGAGCGCCACTGATGGCGTGCCGTCCGCCGCGACGTCCAGCTTGATCCGGGTCGATGTCGCCACGCCGGGAACCAGACGATTTCCCAGCGCCGGCTCGCGAAGCAGCGGCGGTGCCTGGTTGATCGAGAAGCTCACCGCGCCGTCGGGCGCGACACGCCAGCCGATGGCATCCTGCGCCGGATGGTCGAGCGCCAGCACCGCCATGTTGACGGCGCGCAGGTCGGCGACGCCGAACCCGCCGCGCTCGCTGCCCCGGGCATCGTAGAGGATCAGTCCCGACACGTCGAACGCCCGCTTATACTGGATGCCGTCGATGATCGGCGCCGGCGTGTCGGCGGCCAGGGTCATGCGGATCGTTCCGTCGTCTCCGACGATGTCGATTCGCTTGGCGGTAATGCGCTCGTGATCGACCGATTCGACGCGCAGGGCGGGATCGCGATCGGCGATGATCTTCTCGAGCGTCTCGATCGAAGGCGCCGCCGGCCGGGCGATCGCGGGCGCCGCGGCCAGGGATCCGACGAGCAGCAAGGGAAGGGCATATCGCGGGGGCATGATGGTATCTCGCAGAAAAGAGGGGAGGAACCGATGGAAACGACCCGGCGGGCCCGCATCCTTGCCCGGTGGCGGCCGGAACCGTCAAGCATTCGCTCCCTTTTCTTCCGAGCGGATGGATCGTTACGCCGACCGACACGGATTCGACAGATTGTTGCGATGACGCTTGCCCCCACCCGCTTCTTTGCGCATGATCGCGGATGACTGCCGGGGACGCGTCCAGCAGAAAGGCGCGCCCTGCCCGGTCGAACGATTGGGATGAGGAGACAGCAGGATGAACGCGCCCGTGCGCTGTGACGGTACCGCCCGCGAGCGGCACAAGACGCTCGATTTCATCGGTTTGCGCGCCCATGCGACGACCGTCGGGCTGATCCAGCTTTGCGAGGAGCTGATGAACGCCGGCGTGCTGAGCGCAGAGGGATTGCAGCGGATCAAGGATGCGATCCGCATGGAACTGACCGTGTGCAATGTCCGGATTTCAGGGCAGTCGAACTTCGACGACACCTTGCGCCGCCGCCTCGACGCGATCTTTCCGCAGGCGCCCGGCCGCCCGCCCGAGGAGCCGGTCGGCCCGCTCACCGATTTCGAGGAAGCGATCGAGGAAGGCCTGCCGCACTGAGATGAAGGCGGGCGATGCGCGATTGCGCAAGCCCCCCTTCCCTCCTATATCGCCGCGCATCATGCAGATTCCCGGCCATATCGACCCGGTCACGACCGGCACCGTGCCGTTGCGCGGCGGCAACCGCATCGACCTGGTCGGGTTGACGCGCGAAGGGATTCGCGCCGCGCTGCAGGAAGCCGGGCTCGACGCCAAGGCGGCCAAGCTGCGCGCCAAGCAGATCTGGCACTGGATCTATCATCGCGGCGTCACCGAATTCGACGCGATGACCGACATCGCCAAGGCGATGCGCCCCTGGCTCACCGAACGCTTCATCGTCGGCCGCCCGACCGTCGTCACCGCGCAGGTTTCGACCGACGGCACGCGCAAATGGCTGCTCGCGGCGGCGGACGGCCAGGAATATGAGATGGTGTTCATCCCCGACGCCGATCGGGGAACGCTGTGCGTGTCCAGCCAGGTCGGCTGCACCCTGAACTGCCGTTTCTGTCACACCGGCACGATGCGGCTCGTCCGCAACCTGTCTGCCGGCGAGATCGTCGGCCAGGTGCTGCTCGCGCGCGATGCGCTGGGCGAATGGCCGAAGGGCACGATGGCCTCGACCGCCGACATCGACGACGAGGATGACGACGCGGGCCATTATACCGCGGACGGCCGTATGCTGACCAATATCGTGATGATGGGGATGGGCGAACCGCTCTATAATTTCGACGAGGTCAAGGGCGCGCTGAAGATCGTGATGGACGGCGACGGGCTGGCGCTGTCGAAGCGGCGCATCACCCTGTCGACGAGCGGCGTGGTGCCGATGATGGCGCGCGCGGGCGAGGAAATCGGGGTCAACCTCGCCGTCTCGCTGCACGCGGTGAACAAGGAAATCCGCGACGAGATCGTGCCGCTCAACCGCAAATACGGCATCGAGGAACTGCTCGCCGCCTGCGCCGCCTACCCCGGCGCGAACAATGCGCGGCGCATCACCTTCGAATATGTGATGCTGAAGGACAAGAACGACAGCGACGCCGACGCGCGCGAACTGGTGCGACTGCTCAAGCAGTATCGGCTGCCCGCGAAGGTCAACCTGATTCCGTTCAACCCGTGGCCCGGCGCGCCCTATGAATGCTCGCCGCCCGAGCGGGTGCGCGCGTTCAGCAACCTGATTTTCGAGGCGGGGATTTCGGCGCCGATCCGTACTCCGCGCGGGCGCGACATCATGGCCGCCTGCGGCCAGCTCAAGAGCGCGGCGACCAAGCCCACCCGCGCCGAACTCGACCGCATCGCCGAGGAAAAGCAGGCCGCGCTGGGCTAAAGCATGATGACTTTGGAAGGACTCGTCATTGCGAGCGGCGAAGCCGCGCGGCAATCCAGAGTGGCGCAAACCGCCCTGGATTGCTTCGCTCCGCTCGCAATGACGCAAGTCGGTCAATCCAAAGTCATCAGAGTCTAAACGCTAATCGGCTTCGCCGAAATCAAGCTCCCAGCCGTCATCCCAGCGAAAGCCGGGCTCGCTGTCGACCCGACCCAAACCCGCAAGCGATTCCAGCTTTCGCGGGATGACGAGGCCTGCTCCATTCTGACCGTGTTGCAAAAACAACACAGGTAAGAAAATTGTCTTATTCTGAACGATCCATTCATGGCAGCGACAGGCCGCAACCCCATTTAGGGGCCGGGTCGCGACCCAATAGGGCGCGTCCCGATTGAAGAAAAAAGGAAAATGACATGAAAAAGTTCGCAGTTGCCGCCGCTCTCCTCACCGCGGTCGTTGCCACCCCCGCCCTTGCCGCCGACGGCGGCGAAGCCCGCGTCGAAGTGCGCGGCGGCTACATCTCGGGCGGCGGGCTCGACGACGCCACGCTCGGCATCGCGGGCGGCTATGACCTGAACGCCGGCCAGACGACCTTCATCGGCGCCGAGATCGCCGGCGACAAGGTTCTCAAGAAGGGCTTCGACGTCCAGTTCTCGGCCGGTGGCCGCGCGGGCGCCAATGTCGGCACCAACGGCAAGGCCTATGTCAACGCGGGTTACACCTTCGGCCAGATCGACGACCCCTATGTCGGCGCCGGCTATCAGCACAAGCTGGGCCAGAACGTCTATGGCAAGATCGAATATCGCCATCAGTTCATCAACAACTTCAGCGACCACGACACCTTCGGCGTCGGCGTCGGCCTCGCCTTCTAAGGCGACCGCCAGAGCTGAAAAGGAAAGGGGCGCACCGCGGTGCGCCCCTTTTTCATTGACGTCAGGGCGCCGGGACGGTCATGCCCTTAGCGCGTCGATCGGAGCGCCGAAATTGATATGATAGGCCTGCCCGCCGAGCACCAGCGCCGGCACCGAGCGGACCCCGGCGTTTTCGGCTTCCGGGACGCGGCCCGGTGTTTCGCCCAGATGGACGCGTTCGACGTCGTAGCGCGCGGGGTCGATCGCGTCGGCCACCACCTGCTCGGCGTCGAGGCAGACGCTGCATCCGGCATGATAGAAAATCGCCTTCTCGGTCATGGTTCGTCTCCTTTTAAAAGTATCGAGTCGATACCATACATCTGTCATGCTCACCGGGATTGTGCAAATGGTTTTTAGTCGATACTAAAAAGAGATGACGCAGGACCTGGCCGACATGCTGACGCGCGCCGCGCGCCTGATCGCGGGCGACGGCCACGCCGCGGGGCTCAAGCCCGTGCAGTGGCAGGCGCTGCGCTATCTGGCGGCCGCGAATCGCTTTTCGCGCACGCCGGGGGCGCTCGCCGCATGGCTGGGACAGACCAAGGGAACGGTGTCGCAGACTGTGGCGGCGCTCGAACGCAAGGGGCTCGTCGCGCGGACGGGCGATGCGGGCGACCGGCGGCTGGTCCGGCTCGCCCTCACACCCCAAGGGGAGACGCTGCTCGCCTCCGCCCCCGACACCATTGCCGAGGCGATGCTCGCCCCGATGGCGCCGGCCGACCGCGCGGCGCTGGAGGCGCTGCTCGCCCGCATGCTCGGCGGCTTTCTCGCCGCGCGCGGCCACCGCCCCTTCGGCCTGTGCGCCAACTGCCGGCATTTCCGCCGCGATGCCGAAGGCGGGAACCCGCATCGCTGCGCCTTGCTCGGCGTGCCGCTCGACGAAAGCGATTCGCGCGCGATCTGCATCGAGCAGGAGGCCGCATGAGCATCGCCATCGACGCGCTTCTGACCGGCAAGGCGCGCGCCTTCGGCGATCGGGGCGAACCGAGCGCGATCGGCAAGACGCCCGTCGCCGGGTCGCGGCATGTCGGCTTCCTCGGCATCGCGGGCGACGAGCAGGGCGACCTGACGGTGCATGGCGGTCCCGACAAGGCGATCCATCATTATCCGCGCGACCATTATCCCTGGTGGATCGAGCGGCTGGGCGGCCATCCCCTGCTCGCCGCGCCCGGTGCGTTCGGAGAGAATCTGTCGACCCGCGACATGGTCGAGGATGCGGTGTGCATCGGCGACCGCTACCGGCTCGGCTCCGCGCTGATCGAGGTCAGCCAGGGGCGCCAGCCGTGCTGGAAGCTCGGCCACCGCTTCGGCATCGCAAGCGTGCCCGCGACGGTGGTGAAGACCGGCCGCAGCGGCTGGTATTACCGGGTGATCGAGGAAGGGACGGTCGCGGCGGGCGACACGCTCGATCTGATCGCGCGGCCGCTGCCCGACTGGACGATCGCGCGCGTCTTCGCGCTGCTGATCGGCGGCGCCGGAAAGCGCGATCCGGCGGCGGTCCGCGATCTGGCGGCGCTCGACGCGCTGGCGGGAAACTGGCGCAGGCGCGCCGAGAAACTGATCGCGCCCTGACGCTACCCGGCGGCGGGGAGTGCCGCCTCGACCAGCGGCGCAAGGCCCTGCACGACGATTTTCACTCCCTCGGCATTGGGGTGCAGATGATCGGCGAGCATCAGCGACGGGTCGGTGACGACATTGTCGAGGATGAAGGGATAGAAGCTGACCCCATATTTCGCGGCAAGATCGGGATATATGGGATTGAATTTCTTTTCATAATCGCTGCCGAGATTGGGCGCCGCCATCATCCCGGTGAGCAGCACCGGGATATCGCGCCGCTTGAGCTCCGCCAGCATCGCGTCGAGGTTGGCGCGCGTCTGGTCGGGACCGATGCCGCGCAGCATGTCGTTGCCGCCGAGCCCCAGCAGCACGAGCGCGGGTTTCTGTCGGGCATTGTCGAGGACATAGGCCAGCCGCTGGCGTCCCGCCGCGCTGGTATCACCCGACACGCCGGCATTCTGCACCCGCGCCACGACGCCATCGGCGGTCAGCGCGGCCTGAAGTTGCGGCGCAAGACCCTCTTTCGGTCCGAGCTGATAGCCCGCATAGAGGCTGTCGCCGAACGCGATGACCAGCGGCGCATCGGCGGGGATCGCGGGCGCGGCCTGCGCGTGCGATGCGCCGTCGCCCTTCGGGGCCGCGGGCGCATCCGCCGACCCGCAACCCGCGAGCGGTTGGCAAAGCGCGAGCATGCAACCATATAGCAGCATCGAACGCCATCCGGCCGTTTTCATCTCCAAAGGGTCCTTTCTTGACCGACGCGCTCTCCGCATCGCCCGAACCGGCGATTGCCGCCCATAATGTGACGCTGACGCTGGGGACCGGCAAGGCCCCGGTCGAAATTTTGCGCGGGGTCGACCTGATGGTCGATGCGGGTGCTTCGGTCGCGCTGCTCGGCCCCTCGGGCTCGGGCAAAAGCTCGCTGATGGCGGTGCTTGCGGGGCTCGAACGTGCGAGCGGCGGGACGATCCGCGTCGCCGGGCTCGATTTCGGCACGATGGACGAGGATGCGCTCGCACGGGCGCGGCGCGGGCGGATCGGGATCGTGCTCCAGGCCTTCCATCTGCTCCCGACGATGACCGCGCTCGAAAATGTCGCGGTGCCGCTCGAACTCGCCGGGCACGCCGATCCGTTCGGACGCGCGCAGGCGGAGCTGGAGGCGGTCGGGCTCGGCCACCGCCTGACGCATTATCCCGCACAGCTTTCGGGGGGCGAGCAGCAGCGCGTCGCCATCGCGCGCGCGATGGCGGGCGAGCCCGCGATCATCTTCGCCGACGAGCCGACCGGCAACCTCGATACCGCGACCGGCCATGCGATCATCGACCTGATCTTCGCGCGCCGCGCCGCGCTGGGCGCGACGCTGCTCATCATCACCCACGACCCGGCGCTCGCCGACCATTGCGACCGCGTCGTCGTGATGCACGACGGCCGGATCGAGGAGCGGGCTGCATGAACTGGCCCATCCTTCGAAGGGGCGCGAATTGACCCCCGCCCTCGCCACCCTCTGGCGGATCGCGCGGCGCGACCTCGCCGCGCGCATCCGCGGCCTGCGGCTGCTCGCGGTCTGCCTGTTCCTCGGCGTCGCGACGCTCGCCGCGATCGGCAGCCTGACCAGCGGCATCACCGCCGAGCTCGAGGCGCGCGGCCAGACGATCCTCGGCGGCGACCTCCAGCTCGCGCTGCCGCAGCGACAGGCGAGCGCCGAAGAGATAGCGGCGTTCCGCCTGGCGGGAGCAACCTCTGCCACGGTACGGATGCGCGCGATGGCGAATGCGCCGGACGGCGAGGCCTTGCTCGCCGAGCTGAAGGCGGTCGACGACGCCTATCCGCTCTATGGCACGATGCGGCTGGCGAGCGGCGAGCGGCGCGGTCCCCCGCCGCCGGGAACGGTCTGGATCGGCGCCGACCTCGCCTCGCGGCTCGGGCTGGAACCGCAATCGAGTGTGAAGTTCGGCGAAAAGGCGTTCCGAATCGACGGTATCATCGCCGACGAGCCCGACCGGCTGGGCGAGGGTTTCACGCTGGGGCCGGTCGCGATCATCGGCATCGACGACCTGCCGGCGACGCAGCTCATCCAGCCGGGCAGCCTCTACGAAAGCAAGTATCGCATCCGCCTGCCAGCGGACGCCGATCCGGCCGCGGTGGGCAAGAGCCTGACCGCCGCCTTTCCCGATGCGGGCTGGGACGTCACCGACCGCAGCAACGGCGCACCGGGAACGCGCCGATTCATCGAGCGCATGGGTCAGTTCCTGTCGCTCGTCGGACTCGCAGCGCTGGTGATCGCCGGGATCGGCGTCGGCAACGGCGTCGCCAGCTATCTCGCGGGAAAGCGGCCCGGCCTCGCCACGCTGAAGGTGCTGGGCGCCGACAGCGCGACCGTCGCGCGCATCTATGGCTTGCAGATTCTGACCGTGGCGGCGCTCGCCATCGTTGCCGGGCTCGCCGCCGGTGCCGTCGCGCCGGCGGCGATCGGCGCGATCGCGGGCGACGTGCTGCCGGTGCGCCCCGGTTTCGCGCTCTATCCGCTGCCGCTCGCGGTCAGCGCCGCCTATGGCCTGCTGATCGCCGTCGCCTTCGCGCTGCCGCCGCTCGCGGCGACCCGCCGCGTTCCCGCCGCCGGGCTCTACCGCGCGACGGTGAGCGGCGCCGGACGGATCGAGGCGCGCGTGCTGGCGGCGGTCGGCGTCGCCTTCGCCGCCATCGTCGCGCTCGCGGTCGCGACGGCGCGCGAGCCGCTGTTCGCGCTGGGCTTCGTCGCCGCGGCCGCCGCGCTGCTCGTCGTGCTGGTCGGGCTCGGCTGGCTGGTACGGCGCGTCGCGAGCCGCCTCCCGCGACCGCACCGCCCGCTGCCGCGCCTCGCCCTCGCCAATCTCCACCGCCCCGGCGCCGCGACCGGCGCGCTCGTCGTCGCGCTCGGGCTCGGCCTCACCCTGTTCGTCGCGCTCGCGGCAATTCAGACGAGCATCACGGCGGAGATCGCGCGCACCGTGCCGCAGCGAGCGCCGAGCTTCTTCATCCTCGATATCCCGCGCGACGGCGCCGCCGATTTCCGATCGCTGGTGACGCGCGCCGATCCCGATGCCGCGATCAACATGATCCCGGCGCTACGCGGCAGCGTCACCGAGTTCCGGGGCCAGCGCGTCGACGAACTGGCCGAACTGCCGGAGGGCGCATGGGTGCTACGCGGCGACCGCGGCCTGACCTACAGCGCCACGTTACCCGCGGGCAGCACGCTCGTTGCCGGGCGTTGGTGGGACGCGGGCTATCGGGGCCCACCGCTCGTCAGCGTCGAGCAGGAGGTCGCGGCGTCGCTGGGGCTGCGGCTCGGCGACACGCTCGGCGTCAACGTGCTGGGGGTCGAGGTGCAGGCGAAGGTCGCCTCCTTCCGCACCGTCGATTGGGAGAATTTCGGGCTCAACTACGTCCTCGTCTTCTCGCCCGGCACCTTCGACGCGGCGCCGCACAACATGGTCGCGACCGTGGCCGTGGGACCGACGGCAGAGACCGAACTTTCGCGGAGCGTGCCGCGCGCCTTTCCCTCGGCCTCGCTGATCGCGGTGCGCGACGTCGTCAGCCAGGTCACGACCCTCCTCACCCAGATGAGCCAGGCGATCGCGGTCGCGGCAAGCATCGCGATCCTCGCGGGCATCGCGGTGCTGATCGGCGCGATCGCCGCCAGTCGCGAGCGGCGCGTCTACGACAGCGTGATCCTGAAGCTGCTCGGCGCGACGCGCGGACAGATACTGGGCGCGCAGGCGCTCGAATATGCGGCGCTGGCCGGCATCGTCGCTTTGCTCGCGCTGGGGCTCGGGCTCGCCGCGGCCGCCTATGTCGTCGTCGAGCTGTTCGATTTCACCTTCGCGCCCGATCCGCTGGTCGTCGGGCTGACCCTGCTCGGCGGCGCCGGCCTCGCCTTCCTGATCGGCATCGCGGGAAGCTGGCCCCTGCTCTCGGCCCGCCCCGCGCAGGCGCTGCGGAGTCTGTGACCGCTCCCTTCACGGGCGATACGAGCACCCAAGACGCTTGGCGTGGTCGAACAGCCGCTTGTCGAGGGTCCATAGCCGCACGCCCGATTCGCCGGCAACCGATGCCAGCAGATGAGCATCGACCATGCCCAATCCGGTAGCGAACAGGCGGTGATCGGAAATGAATGCGAGCAGGCGACTATGATCGACGACGGGCATCGGAGGAAGGTAGGCCAGCATCGCGATGAATCTCGCCCGCTCCGCAAGCGATCCCAGCGCCAATTCGGCGGTGACGAACGGATGCTGGCATACCTCCCCCTCGGACAGGGCAAGGGCAAGCGCTGCATTGGCGCGGCGCAGATGATCGATCCAGACCGACGTATCGACTAATATCATACAGAGGGTCGTTCGCGCGGCGGCGCGGCCGCATCGGGCATCGTTCCCCCCATCAGCGCCAGCGCCCGGCCGGCTTCGCGCTGAAGCAGCGCAGACACCGCCGCGCGTTCGAGCGCCTTGCGGTCGCGAATGCCACTGATCCGCGCGGCTTGGTCCCACAGGTCGTCATCCGCGACAGCGCGCCCAGCGCGGCTATGGTTTCTCACCCGTTCGAAGCGGACCCGTCCGCGTTGCTGGTCGATTTCGCGCGTTTCCCATCCGGCATCGATCCACGCCTTCGCCTGGCTATGATGGCCGCGAAACTGGTTAGCCCACCATGCACGGTGCTGGTGCGCGCTCGGAGGAAGCTTGAAGCGAAGAATCTTTTCGATTTCGGCGAAGGTCGCGTCCCAGCTATCATCCGGAACCGTCGCCAGAAAATCGGCAAGTGGCCGATATTTTCCCATGATCGTCACTCCATTTCGTAGCCAGAATAGTTCGAAACTATTTTTATGCCAAGAAAACTATTCTCCCGCTGAAACGGTCAGTTCAGCAGCCGCACCACGGCGGAGACGGCGGCAACGCCCAGCACGACCGCCACCATCGCCTGCCAGACATGCGGCGCCACGCGGCCGAAGTGGCGGCCGCCAAGCCGGTTGCCCAGCCACATCGGCAGGAACAGCAGCACGGCCAGCAGGAACAGCCGCCACGTCGCCAGCCCGACCCACATCGACGCGAGCGTCCCGGCGATGGCGGTCGCAAAGAAGATCAGCAGCATCGACGCCCGCGCGACGCGCGGTTCGAGGGGACGACGGTAATAGAAGGGAACGACCGGCGGCCCCGGCATCGCCGCAAAACCCGTCAATATCCCAGCGGCGAACCCGGTGCCCCCGATTGCGAGCCGACCCGGCTGGTGCCCCTCGGGCTGTTTGGGCAGCAGCACCGCGACGAAGGCGCCCACCGCGACGCTGGTGATGAGCAGCCGCGCGACATCGGGCGTCACGCCTTTCAGCGCCAGCATCCCCAGCGGCGTCGTGACCACCGCGATCAGCGCGATCGGAATCGCGCTTGCGCGGTCCGAATCGTGGATGATCGGCCCCAGCCCGACCGGACCGATCAGCAGTTGCAGCAGGATGCCCAGCGTCACCGCCTGCGCCGGCGCGATGATCAGGCCGAGCAGCGGCACGAGGATGATCGCCATGCCGAAGCCGGTGAGCCCGCGCACATAGGCGGCGCCGAACGTCATCGCCGCCGCCCCCGCGATCGTCAGCGGCGCGAGGCCGACCAGATCGTCGAGGCCCGTCAAGCGGGCCGCAGGTCCGGCGGCGTCGCCTCGTCCTTCAGCATCGCGATCGCCTCGGCAAGCGGCAGGATACGCTGGCCGTCCTGGCCGAGGGTGCGGACCGCGACCGTCCCTTCCTCGGCCTCGCGCTTGCCGACGACGAGGAGGTAAGGAACCTTCGCCAGGCTGTGTTCGCGCACCTTGTAATTGATCTTCTCGTTGCGCAGATCGGTCTCGACGCGGATGCCCGCGGCCGCAAGCTGCGCCGTGGCGCCCGTGGCATAATCGTCGGCGTCGCTGACGATCGTCGCGACCACGGCCTGCACGGGCGCGAGCCAGGTCGGGAAGCGACCCGCATAATGTTCGATCAATATGCCGATGAAGCGCTCGTAGCTGCCGAAGATCGCGCGGTGCAGCATGATCGGCCGGTGCCGCTCGCCGTCCTCGCCGATATAGCTGGCGTCGAGCCGCTCGGGCAGCACGCGGTCGGACTGGATCGTGCCGACCTGCCACGTCCGCCCGATCGCGTCGGTCAGGTGCCATTCGAGCTTGGGCGCGTAGAAAGCCCCCTCGCCCGGCAGTTCCCCCCAGCCATAGTCGTCGGTCGCGAGCCCCGCGCGCACCACCGCGTCGCGCAATTCGGCCTCTGCGACGTCCCAGATCTCATCGCTGCCGAAGCGATTGTCGGGCCGCAGCGCGAGCTTGATCGCATAGGAGAAACCGAAATCCTTGTAGATGCGGTCGGCGAGTTGGCAGAAGCTCTGCACCTCGTCGATGATCTGGTCCTCGCGGCAGAAGATATGCGCGTCGTCCTGCGTGAACTGGCGCACGCGCATCAGCCCGTGCAGCGCGCCGTGCGGTTCGTTGCGGTGGCAGCAGCCATTCTCGTAGATGCGCAGCGGCAGGTCGCGATAGGATTTGATCCCCTGGCGGAAGATCAGGACGTGCGCCGGACAGTTCATCGGCTTGAGCGCCATCCATTCGGCGGCGTCGGAGACGAGCGGGCCCTCGTCCTCGGTGTTCGGCACCTCGTCGGGGATGACGAACATATTCTCGCGATACTTGCCCCAATGGCCCGACTGCTCCCACTGGCGCGCGTCCATCACCTGCGGGGTCTTGACCTCCTTGTAGCCCGCGCCGTCGATCGCGCGGCGCATATAGGCCTCGAGCTCGCGCCAGACGATATAGCCCTTGGGGTGCCAGAAGACGCTGCCGTGCGCTTCCTGCTGGAGGTGGAACAGGTCCATCTCCTGCGCCAGCCGGCGATGGTCGCGCTTCGCGGCTTCCTCCAGCTTGTGGAGATGCGCGTCGAGCTGCTTCTTGCTCAGCCAGCCGGTGCCGTAGATGCGCGTCAGCTGTGCATTGCGCTGATCGCCGCGCCAATAGGCGCCCGCCACCCGCATCAGCTTGAACGCCTGCGGATCGACCTTGCCCGTGCTCGCGAGGTGCGGGCCGCGGCACATGTCGAGCCAGTCGTCGCCCGACCAATAGACGGTCAGATCCTCGCCCTCGGGCAGTTCCTTCGCCCATTCGGCCTTGAAGACCTCGCCGTCCTTTTCCCACTTGGCGATCAGGGCATCGCGGCTCCAGACCTCGCGGCGCAGCGGCTTGTCGGCGCGGATGATCTCGCGCATCTTCTCCTCGATTGCGGGCAGGTCGTCCATCGAGAAGGGTTCGCGGCTGTCGGGCGCCTTCACGTCATAGTAGAAGCCGTCGTCGGTCGCGGGACCGAAGGTGATCTGCGTCCCCGGCCACAGCGCCTGCACCGCCTCGGCCAGGATATGCGCATAGTCGTGGCGTACGAGTTCGAGCGCGTCGGCCTCGTCGCGGCTGGTGATGAGCGCGAGGCTGCTATCGACCTCCAGCGGGCGCATGATGTCGCGCACCTCGCCGTCGACACGCGCGGCAAGCGCGGCCTTCGCGAGCCCGGGGCCGATATCCGCCGCGATCTGCGCCGGGGTCGTGCCGCGCGCGACTTCTCGGGCAGAGCCATCGGGAAGGGTGACGCGGATCATCTCGGACATTGGGAAATCGGCCTTTCTGGCGAGGGAAACTGCGCCCCTTTGCCAGCATGCGATATGGGCGGCAAGGGGCGGATTCGCAATCGGGGTTGCAATGATACAGTGTATCATTATGGAGGCGGCACGCATCGCCACCGCGAAGGATTCGCCCCATGTGCATTCCCGTCCCCCGTTCCCGCGTCGCCGACCTTGCGGGAATCACCCTCTCGTTCGGTTGCCTCGTCCATTGCCTTTTGCTGCCGCTGCTCCTGCTGCTGGCGCCGGCGCTCGCGCCGTGGCTCGGCCTGCCCGAAAGCTTTCATGCCGCGGTGCTGCTGCTGGCGCTGCCCGCGGCGTGGATCGCGATGGCCGGCGGCTGGCGGCATCATCGCCGACGGCTGCCCGCGATACTGGCAGCGGCGGGCTTGTTGCTGCTGACGCTGGGGCTGGCGGCGCACGGGCAATGGATCGCGCTTGGCGATTCCGAGACCGCCGACAGGCTGTTCACCTCGCTCGGCGCGCTGAGTCTCGCGAGCGCGCACGGCCTCAACTGGCGGTTCCGCCATCGCCGCGGATAAATCGGCGGCTCCGGGGGGCAGCGGGGGCGGAGAGCTTGCAGGCCCCCTGCACGCGGGCTAGGGGCAGCGGGTCTCGATA
>ERZ778017.2198-NODE-2198-length-16440-cov-5.301434_pt1 | contig 16440 bp, 23 predicted proteins | sample MGYA00375747_ERZ778017 | MGnify/ENA primary metagenome ERZ778017 (study PRJEB29350, sample SAMN05509838) | bioreactor metagenome | biome: bioreactor; material: wastewater | place: South Africa: University of Cape Town | collected 2014-03-17 ...
AGATCGGCCTCGATCATGGTCCTGAGTGGATGCACGCGAAGCTGACCGACCTCGTTACGACGTTCTCGTGAGCCGCGTCATTTGCCGCGCCTACGGGGCGGGCGTCTGGAACGGCGTCGAGTTCCGTGAGGTTGAGGTCGATGGCCTCATGGTTGGGGTGGCGGAGGTGGAGGGTGAGGCGTTGGACTGGTTCCGCGCCCGCCCGCACGCCTTCACGGTCATCGAACCGGACGTCGAGCCTCAACCTGAGTCGCCGGAGGGCGACGAGCCCGAGGCTCCCGATGAGGGTGCAGGTGCTGCGCAGGAACCTGCCTTGGACAGTCAGGTAGAAGACGAGCCGGAAGCGCCCAAAGAGCTCGAAGTGCCCGAAGAGGCCACCGATGAGCCGAAGGGCAAGAAGCGAAAGTGAGGTAAGCCATGGCGCGGACCTACGACCCTCAACTCCTAACCGCGCCTGACGTGGCGAGCCTCGCGTGGGCGCGCGCCTGGGTGCGCATGACGTTGCGTGACGCGCCCAACGAGGCGGGCGCCTACCCCCCGAATAGCCTCTTGGATGAGGAGATCGACGGGGCGTTGACGCTCAACTGCGTGACTGGCGACGGTGACCCGCCACCGGTTCTGTACGCCCCGCACGTGGCGGCGGCGCAACTGGTGGAGGGCGACCCCAGGCGGGTCCTATCCTTCGCCGTGGGTGGCCTCAGCGAGGCGCTGCCCGACGCCAAGCAGATTGCTGCGGCCATCCGCAAGAACGGCGCGGGCATCGAAGCGCTCATCATTGCTGCTGGCGGCACGCCGCCTAGCATGCCGGGCCGCAGCATCCGCCGAGACTCGGTCTTCTGATGGTGCGCGAGTCTCGCTTGACCTTGGTGGTCGAGCGGGCCACTACCACCGAGAACGCCCTAGGCGAGGCCGTGCAGGCGTGGGCGGCTGACGGCACCGTGACGGTGACCGTCGCGCCCGCCAGCGCAAGCGTGCGGTCTCAAGCCGCGTTGCGCGGCGTCACCGTGAGCCACACGCTCCTAGCCCCCGCCGGGTTCCAGGCGGACCCGCTCGACACGCGCCTCGTCGGCGGCGGCATGACCTACCGCCCGCACGGCGTCACCATCACCCCTGCGGGGGTCATCGTGGAAGTCGAGGCGACTCGTGCCTGACGTTCCCCAAGCCATCCTCGACAAGCTGCACAAGCAGGCGGAGCGCGTGCTGCGCGTCCGCAGCAACGGCCTGCGCGCCGAGATCTACGGCGTGCTTGAAGAAGCGCGCGTCGGGCGCGGGCAGGCGTACATCATGCGCGGCCTGCGGCCCGGCGAGAAGTACAACCCCGACACCGACAGCATGGGCGTCAGCCCACTCGGTCACCTGTTCCCAACCAGGAAGCGCGACAAGCCGCACTTCGCATCAGCGCCCGGCGACCCGCCCGCGCGAGATACTGGACGCCTAATGGAGAGCGTGAAAGTCGTCAGCCTGGACGAGCAGAACCTCACAGCGTTGGTCGGGCCGGACCCCGCAGCCTTCCAGGACCGAGATTACTACCCGCTGCGCCTTGAGTTCGGCACGCGCGCCATGGCACCTAGGCCGTTCATGCGGCCCGCCCTGGAGCGCTTCAAGCAAGCCATCCACAGCGGCGAAGGGAGACCAACGTGACGCTCCTAGAGGTGCTGGCGGCCGTCAGAACCGCCTTGAAGGACGTGGCTCCGGCGTTCATTCGTGACGCCGTGCCGCGCGTGGGTGGCGTACCGCAGTTGCCGGATCGGTGCATCATCATCGACCTCATCACCGACTCGACCGTGCGGGACTTCACGAGCGTTTACAACTCGATTCTCGTGCAGGTCGGGTGTTGGGCGCCGAGCATCGCGCAAGCCCTCGACGACCTCGAAGCCGCCAGAGTCACCCTTGAAGCGCACGAGTTGAAGTTCGACCTGGTGCGCGTCAACGCCATGCAAACCGACGAGCAGTACCGCGGCGTGACCGCGGACTTCACCACCCTCTACTAAAACCCCGCCCCCTAGTTCAGTTTGGCCCCGCCAGCGCGCGGGGCACTTTCGTTTGGAGGAACCCATAGTGAGTGTCCAGAAGCTCATCCGCCGCAGCGGCGTCAAGCTCAGCGTCGCACCCGAAAGCGTCACGCCCGGCACGCCCGGCACCGCCATCAGCGTCGGCCGCCCAAAGCAAGCCATCAACATCAACGATTCGCGCGGCGTGCAGCAGATCACCGACTTCGACACGGCCGCGTCCGCCATCGCCGACCAGATAACGGAAGGCCGCACCGTCACCGTCTCCTGGACCAGCAACCTGGTCACGGACGACGTTGGCCTGGTCGCGCTTGAGACCGCCTACAACGCGGACGACCTCGTGTACTTGAAGATCGAGGCGACGGCCATCGACGGCACCACCACGAAGACGTGGGGTTACGTCGGGTTCGTCAGCCAACTCAACATCACCCTGAACGAGTCGGGCGTGGCTGAGGCGAGCGTCAGCTTCGCCGCGTCTGGCCTGCACACCTGGGCGTGATATTGGCGGTCACGCTGCGCGGCAGTCGAGGCAGGCCGCGAAGCAAGAGGCCGGACATCCTCGGCTTCGCCGCTTCGGTAGAGGAGGGGCGCCTGCGGGCGCCCCTCCTCATCGTCACGCGCGCCACGCGCGCTAAGAAGCTCTCAGCAGCGCTGGTGGATGCCGACGGCGTGCATACACCCATCACGGTGCGGTGGCCAGCCCTAGCGGTCGGCGCGCACAAGAACCAGACCCTGGAGGTCACATGAGCAAGATCCCCGTGGAACTACCGGCCCGTGGCGTCGTCAAAGTCCTCGGCCGCAGCATCCCCGTCCTGGACAGCGGCACGGTCGGGGAGGTCATCGAGCTGGAGCAGCTCCTAGCCACCCCGCCGACTAGCGGCTTGCGTCAGAACCTGGAGGCGCTCGCCATCCTCATCAGGCATCGGCTGGGTGAGGCGGTGACGGCGGACGACCTCCTTGGAGCACCCATGGGTGATTTGGCGGAGTTCGAGGAGGCCGTGAATACCCTCTTGGCCCCTTTCACGAAGGCGTTCCTGGCGGCGACGATGAGGCGCAGGGAACGCATGCTGATTGCGGCAGCGGAGGCGATGGCGAAGCTCGAGACCCGGTTGACTGGGGAGCCGTCCAAGCCACTGTCCTGAGCACATTCCCCGGCTTCACGCCGGGTACTTTCATGCGCACCAGTGTGCGCGTCGTCCTCGACCTGTTGAAGCGGGCGCGCGAGGTTGAGTTCCGGAAGGCGTGGCCGCACGCGCAGACCGCGTTCATGGTCGCTCGCACAATGGGCGGGTACGACGGCACCGTGGAGGAGTTCATCCCACCATGGGCGCGCGTAGACGCAGCACCCCGCAAGGCGCTCGTGAGTACGGCTGTGGATGCGAGCATCCGCACCGCCTTGCGGCTCGGGTTGGTAAGCCAGGACGCGCTAGACGCCCTCGTGCTCGCCGGATTCGACGCCTAATCGGTCGTCAGTGCGCCTGTATAGCACCCTTGTGCTTCTAATGCGCCCTTCAATCCCTGAATCGGCAAGACGTAATCAACGTCGCCATCGAATGCGGCGATACGGACAACGAGCTCTTCACCTGCCGCCAGCGCGTTCAACACGCGACGGACAGAGCCTTCCGGAAGAAACACCGCTTCGCCGTCAACGGAGGCACCCCACGGGTTCGTATTTGGGCGGTCCTTATCGACGCGGTAAGTGACCAGATAGTAGTCCTCGTAACCCAAGTAGCGATCGGCGTCGAAGTACACACTCACTCCGCTGGCAGAGAGTACGTCACAGCGAACCACCATCGCACCTTTCGCATAGGGCGGATGCATGGTCGCGACGGCGTAGACGATCGAGCGATCTAGGTCCGAAATGCGATCTACCTGCGGCGAGTAAGTCCAGTAACCGAAGTGTTGTGGTGGGCCAGCTTGGGCGAGTGCGGCCGCCGACAGAAGCGTAATCAGCGTCACCCCCAGCATTCTTTTCATTCGTCGAGCATAGCGGCTCGACCTCACAAGAACCTCACAAGGGAGGGCAGACATGGCAACCGTGCTCGAGGAGCTCTTAATCGCCCTTCGCGTTGACGACGGCAAGCTGAAGGCTGAACTCGCGCGCATCGTCGATCAGACCCGAAAGGCGGGCTCCGAAGGCGAGAAGGCCCTCAAGCCGTTCGAGTCTGGCCTATCGCGCATGGCCGCCGAGGCACGCGCGGGCCTCAGGCCACTATCTGACCTCAGGGCGGAACTCAAGAAGCAAGAGGCTGACCTCAAGAGCCTCGCTGCAGCGCAGGACAAGAACAGCGGCGAGTACCGCAAGACCGTCGAGCAACTCACGAGTGTGAAGCGGGAACTCGCGAGCGTCACCACCGAACTGAAGACGCAAGAATCGCTATTCGACCGGCTTGGCGGAACCATGACCCGCGTCGGTGGCGTGCTATCGCTCGGAATCACAGCGCCGCTCACTATCCTCGGCGCTACCGGCGTGAAGAGCGCTCAGCAACTCGAAGTCTTCCAGCGGTCCCTTGAGACCCTGACGGGCAACGCCGAAGCCGCACGCGACGTATTCGAGGAACTCTACGAGTTCGACACCAGCACCACCTTCACGTGGCCGAGCCTCACGAAGGCAACCACCCTTCTGGCCGCCTTCAACGTGGAAAGCCAGGACCTAATTCCGACCCTCAGCCGCCTGGGTGACATCAGCGCGGCCGTGAACATGAACATCGACGAGCTGGCCGAGATCTACGGCAAAGCCAAGGTGCAAGGCCGCCTATTCATGGAGGACATCAACCAACTCAGTGGGCGCGGCATTCCCATAGTTCAGGAGTTGGCGGCGCAGTTTGGGGTGGCGGAGAGCGAAATTCGCGGCATGGTCTCCGAAGGCCGCGTTGGCTTCGCGGATATAGAACAGGCGTTCACGACCATGACTAGCGAGGGCGGTCGGTTCTTCGAGATGATGAAGACCCAGACCGACACGAGCGAAGGCCGAATGATGGCGCTCCGCAAGGAGTTCGAGCAGGTCACGGACTTGATTGGTGACGCGTTCATACCAACTGTAGATCGCCTAGTTGCTGGCGCTAGGACTGCAGTGCAGTGGTTCGTTGACCTGGACGAGAGCACGCAGCAGTTGATCATCAACATCGGGTTGTTCGCGGCTGCACTTGGGCCGCTGCTGATTGGGTTGGGGCAAGCCGTGCGAGTCGCGGGGCAGTTGCGGACGGCGTTCGTGGCGTTGCGCGCTGCTGGCCTGCTGATGGCCGGTCCAACCGGGTGGGTAGTCCTTGGCATCGCCGCCATCGGCGGCTTGGCTCTCGCATTGTCTGGCCGCGGAGACAGCCTCGACGCGAAGCTCGAGAAGGTTCGCGCTGAGTTCGATAACGTGAAGACCGCCCTCGGTGAGAACGATTCGACAGGCGTCCGCAGCGCGCTGAAGGAACTCGCTACGCATCTGGATGGCCCGGCCAAGGACGCAATCCAGCGGCTGATTGACAAGCTCGGGAAGGTCAGCGAAGTCACTGAGGCGATGCTCCTTGACGTGCGCATGGCCGTGCTGCAGGCGGAGGCCATTGCGGAGCGCAGCGCAGTTGAGATTCGCCTGAAGGCCGTCGTCGAGCGCAATGCCGCGCTGATGCCTGAGGAGTTCGATGCGGCCGACACGATCATCCGGTCCGTTGAGGGCCGCGGCGGTCGTGCGAACGTGAGCCCGCACGAGCAGGCGCAGTTCGACCGCGCGCAGCGCGTCATGAGCGGCACGGCTACGGCTGATGATTGGTTCGTTCGTAAGCAGCGTGAGCAGGACGAGCTTTGGGGCCGTGTAGAGTTCTTGACGACTCAGATTGATTCCTACGAGTCTGCGGTGCAGCGGTTGCTCAACGCACCCGAGGAGGGCGGCAATGCGGGCAAGGCGCCGCCACCAGGCGAGAACGACCCAGACGCCGTTCAGAAACGTGTTGCCGCCCTCCGCGCAGAACTTGCAGCGATGCAGCGCGAGGTCGACGTAGGGCTCGCCGACGCGGCCACGCTCGCCGAACGCAGCGCGCAGGCGGTAGACGGCGCCCTCCGCGACCTCATCCGCTTGGGGGCGGACGACGATGTGCTGGACGCCCTCCTGGGTGACAAGTCCACCTTCGAGTCTGCCGTCAGAGACCGAACGAAGCTGCTCGCCCCCATCATCCGAGCAGAGATGCTGGATGAACGACTCCGCATCGAACAAGAGCAGACCGACCAGGTGATTCGAGACGCCCAGCAGGCCATCCGCGTTGCGGAGCAGAGGGCGGAAAGCGAGCGCCTCGGTGCCGTGGCTCGCGCTCCCTTGATCCGCGCCGCTGAATGGGATGCGGCCTGGTTCGCTGAACGCGACGCGGAGGAAACCCAAGCCCGAAGGACTAGTGCCGAGTCGACCATTGCTCAGAACCGCAAATCTAGAGACCAGCAAGCAGCGGTCGCGCGCGCACCGTTGATTCGCGCCGAGGAGTGGGACCTCGCTTGGTTCGCTGAGCAGGCCGAGATCGCTTCGTTGATTGCAGAGAACGGAACCCGAGCGGTAATCAAGGCGAATAACGACGCCCTCGCAGAGAGGCTCGCTGCCGCGGCTGAAGAGGTGCAGCGGCGCGGTGCAGAGAGCGCGAACACGCAAACCCTCCTGCGGTTCGGGCAAGACGCCCGCTGGTCTTCGCCTGGTGCGTCTGAGGCGTTCACGAATCAGGCGGCGCGGCAGGGTGGAGGCGCTGTACCGATTGCCATGCCTAGCGTCTTCGCGGGCCTTGACCTCGAGCAGACGGCGTTCGTTGAGAAGGTACGTGGTGATTTGAGTGCCGCCATGGACCTCGCCGCCTCGAAGGCCGCCGCGTTGGGTGAGGCATACGACCTGCCGAAGGAACAGATGAGCCTCCTCCGCGCCGCCGTCATGGACCTCATCGAGGGCGGCCTGGACCCCGCCTCGCCAGCGGTACAGGAGTTCGTCGAGAAGTTCGGGGAGCTTGGAGAGGCGGTCGAGGAAGCCGCCGCGCAGGACGCGCGCCTGAAGGCGTTCGATGAGGCCGTGGTGTTCGCTAAGGACGCCCTGGGTGAGATGCCCGGCCCGCTAGAACAGAACATTGACACGCTCCGCGCATACCGCGACTCCCTCGACCTAAGCGAAGAAGGCGCGCAAGCCCTCGCGGTTGAACTCGACCGCCTCATCGCTGCCCTACAGCGCCTGCAGGGTATCGAGAACAGTGGCCTCAGGCAGTTCGCGGGTGACGTGAACGCCCTCGCCGCCAGCCTTCCCGGCCTCGGCGGCACCTTCGCGCGCAGCACCGGCCTCGTAGCCGAGGGCCTCCACAAGATCGCGGAGACGGACAACAAGCTCGAAGGCACCGCGCTCGTCATCCGCGGCGTGACCACCGCCATTGAAGGCATCACCGCCGCAGCCAGTGACGGGGGTCTCAACGGCAACCAGATCATGGAACTCATTGGAGGCATAGCTAGCGTGGCCGCCGAGGCCATCGGCTCCCTCACTGGCATTCCTGGCCTCGGTCAGGTGGCCTCCGCAGCCTTCCAACTCATCACCCTTGCAGTTGGTGACTTGTCGGACGGCCTCGCGGAGATCCAAGAACAGGTTGACCAGACCGCCAAGAGCATGCCGCTGCTTGCTCGCGGGACGCTTGACGCGTTCGCGAGCGAGTACACGCGTCAAGTGAGCGCTGGCGGTTCGTTCGGCCGCACGAAAGCCGAGCTGGACAAGGAAGCGTACGACGCCGCCGTCGAGTTGGCGGGGTCCTTCGCGAACGTCTTCGCCACCTCACTGGCCAGCGCGGACTTCGCGGGAAGCCTCGACCTGGGCTTCGACAAGATGATCAGAGACCAACTCATCGAGGCGTTCATCCTCTCCCCGGAGGTCCAAGCGCAGATCAAGGCATTGGTGGAGTTCTGGCAGAAAGCGTGGGCGGACGGCACTCTCGATGACGCGGAGCGTGACCGCTGGGAGCGCTTGAAGCAGGGGCTCATCGAGAGCGGGCAGGCGACGCGTGAGCAACTCCGCGAACTCGGGTTGCTTGAGGACGAGCAGGCGAAGAAGACGCGGACTGGCGGGGCGCGCATCACTGACCTCACCGGCCCAGCCAGAGATCACTTCGCTGACCTGCTCGCGCCGCTGCGGAACCTGGGGGCGCAACTGACGGCCTTGCAGGACATCCGAAACATCCTGGATGCACGCCTGCCTAAGGTCGGAGTGTGGAACGGCGGCGCCACCGTGACGGCGGGCGGCCCGACCATCCACATCGACACCGTGAAAGTCGACCACGTGAAGGACGCCCGCAGCTTGTTCGATGAGCTGAGTCGCATCGCTTCGCGCGTGGAGAGGGGGAGGTGAGGTCATGCCGCAGGTGCTGAAGAACGCCGCCGGAGCGACCATGACTCTGCCTAGGCACGTGTTCGTGACGGGCTTCGACCGCCCGCAAGCTCTGCAAGTGGTTCAGGGCGGGTTGGGGGCAGTGCTCACGCGCCGCACGCACCTACCGATGCGCGGGAGCATCCAGGGCCGCTACAGGGGCGCCGATTACGCGGCGGCTCAAGCCCAGCTGGACGCCCTACTGGCGTTCTTGCACTATCAACCCATCGAGCTGCGTTTGTTCGGCGCGACCGGCCGGTACTTGCGCGTCGTGACCGAGGGCCTGTCAGACATCGATACGCGGCAGGGTCGCCTGGCGGAATTCCGCGTGCCGCTCATGGCCCTCGACCCCCTATGGTTGGGTGCGGCTGGTAGCGATGGGCCGCGCAGCGTTACGGGCACGAGCACCTTTAACGTCACAAATGCGGGGAACGCGCCAGCGCCGGTGCTGTTAACAATGACCGCAACGAGTGCGAACCGCCCGAAGGTTGAGAACCTCACCACCGGCCAGGAAGCCGAGTTGCTCCTGACCGTCACCACAGGCAACACGTGGGTGATGGATGGGCAGTTGCACAGCGTCCAGCGCAACATGGTTGCGTCTAACGACGCGGCTGGGAACGCCTTCCTGGTTGGTGGGTTCGAGCTCGCGCCGGGCGTGAACGAGATTCGCGCCACGCGGCAGTCTGGCTCGTTCAGTCTCTCCTTGGGTTGGGTGACGCGGTGGTACTGACCACCCGCATCCTCGACCGTTCCCGGGCGGTACTGGTCGTGCTTCCGAAGGCGTTCGACGTCCGGTACTCGCGCCGGCCATTGTCGGCCACAGAGGTCTTGGTGAGCGTCCCGCGCGACAGCCCTGGCCTGGAACACGCCGTGAGAGGAAGCCTCCTGGAGGTGTGGCGGGGGAACAACCTAGAGGCGTCCGGACGGCTCGAGCTGCGCGACGTTAGCGGCGGCGTGGTCACCCTAACGGCGTACACGGAAGAGATCCTCCTTAAGGACGTTCGCCTCCCGGCGAGTTACGGCGCGGTCTTCAGCGGCATGGACGCCGCAGACGTAATCCGCAGTTGCTTGGACGGGTGGGCAGTCAAGCGAATAAAGGCTGCGGCAGAGTGGGCCGCCCCGACCGGGAGTAGCAAGGTGACGGCGGTCGATGCTGGCGGCGGCACCCTCTGGCTCACCCGCGACGGCGCTGGGAAGTACGAACGCAACGGTTACGCCTACTACCGATTCAACTCGTCTGAGTTCCCCGGTTTCAAGAGCTGGGATCGCATCAGGTGGGCTAGTGACTACCCGCCCGACGGGCTCGTGTACACGACGGTGCAGTACCGGTTCGGAACGAGCGGCACTTGGCTCCCGAGCGTCACGTGGCCAAGCGAAGGCGACCCCAGTCAGACCCTCACCGGCGAACGCGGCGTGCTGACTGATGAGCTGGGGTTGAGCCTCGGCGCAGCCACTAACAGCATCCTTGAGGTGCGCTGCAACCTGTTCAGCGACGATCAGGACAGCCAGGAGGAAGGCGAGGTGGGCACGAGCGGTACCAGCCCGCGCTTCTACGCGCTGGAGGTCGTGGCGCGCACAACTGGCAGCCTGACGGTCGGGAGCATCCCCGCCAGCACGGGCGTGACGATGCAGGCCGTGAATGCGGACGCCGCTACCGCCTTCGACGTCATTCGAGACGCCTGTGAGCAAGCCAGGCTCGACTTTCAAGTCGTGCAAGGCCAGTTGGTGATGGCAGAAGCGTTCGGGCTGAGCCTCACCAGCAGCGTGAACCTCGTCACGAGCGAGGGCCGAGCCGCCCTGACCGCCCCCAGCACTATCGAGGTGCTCACGCTCGCTGGTGAACCCATCACCTTCGAATCCGAGTTCATCACCGTGGAGGTGCCCCTATGATCGCCGCCGAACTGGTGACGTTGACTGACGGCGCAGACGGCTTCGCGACGAGCATCACGGCCCGCGGGCCAGGCACCGGCATCAACCGCATGCAGGTGACCGTCAGGAACGAAACCGCCATCACTAAGTACGGGTTGCGGGAGGCGGTGGAGGACTTCCCGGACGCCGTCGACGCCGCCGACCTGCTTGCGAAGGCGAATGCGCGCCTGGCTGAGGTGAGTGACCCGGCGAAGTTTCAGCAACTCACGGTGCGCGTCTCCGGGCACACGGAGCCGTTCGCGCTCGGGCAGCGCGTCCGCGTTAGCGACGGCGAACTTGGGTTGGCCACGACCGCGAGGATCACTGGTGTTGACGTAACGGAGGACACCGCCACCATCACCCTCGGCGATGCACCCTCCAGCCTCCTTGACGTGTTGAACGCCCGCGACGCTGAAGAGCGCCGCGAGGTCGCCCTGGGATTACCCGCCCCCATCAGCGTGCAGTTGGTGCCCGCCCCGACCGGCGTGATTGTGCTCGTGCAGCTCGGGGCGAACAGTCGCGCCGTCGGCGTCGAGGTTCACTGCTCGCCAGTGAATGGCTTCGCGCCAGACGTGAGCACGCTAGTGGCGCGCGGGCCTGGCGCGCGCTTTGAGGTGAACGGCCTGCCGACGGCCATCCGACAGTTCTTCCGCGTCCGCGCCTACGACGACCGCGGGAACTTCAGCCCATTCACCGACCAAATCAGCACCTCCGCCAGGGGTGTCGGCACCGCCGAGTTAGTGGTTGGTCAGATTGACATCACGAACGCCGAAAGGTCAGATGCTGCGCTCTCGGTCAAGACGAGCAGCGCGGCAGAGGTGCTGCGACTCGGAAACATCACTGGAAAGCCGGGCGTGCCGGCCGGAACGCAATTTGGGCTGTGGGGCGCTCTCGGTACCGGTATCTTCATCGAGAACGTTCCTCGAATTGTCTATGCCGATTCGGCAACTCTCGTGGTCGAGACACTCATCACAAGTTTGGCAGCAGGCGCCAATGCGGGATTCTCAACTAGCACGGTCTTGAAGGCCTTCCCCGTCGTTGAAGCGTTGCCTGGCCAGAAGGTGACGGTGAACGTCGCCGTCCGCCAGGTCGGTGCGCGCTGGTACAAGGACCCGGCTCCCGGGGAAAGCCCAGCGGTGGTGTTCAACGATTACGCCTTCAACACCTGGATTCGTCACTCACCATCTGGCGTGTATATCACCGCACCGTTCACGGCTGGCGTGAACCCGTACTTGTTTGATGGGATTCGAATAAACCTGAGCGGCACCATGCTTGCCATTACCGCGTTGACGAAAGGAAGTTTGAAAGCGGTGGTCCAGTTCGACTACCTTGTCGTGGTAACGGGCTAAACGCGGCGTCCGCCGCGGCGCGTGAACCAGAGTTCTGGCTCACACCCCAAGGAACGGTGTTGTTGATGTTCGTCCCGCGAAACATATGAAGTCTCGCCGCCCACTCTTAAGATCGAGATTGGAGAACACGATATGCCAGAGCTCGTTAACACCGGCAACGTCCACGCCACTGCCGCTGGCGGCGGCGTGCGCCTGGACTCCGTTATCGCCGCGCTGGGCCCTGAACTGGTGGCCGACACAGCCTTCATTGATAGCCTGATAACCAGTCTCATTGGGCCCGTGTCAAGCAACGCGAACGGTTCTTTCGTTCGCCTCGCGAATGGCCTGCAAGTCTGCTGGAATCCCACAGTCTCCCTGGCTTACGTGAACTCGACCACGCTTCGCGCGGTCTGGACGTTCCCGGCCGCTTTCAACGCACTACCCGCGGTCGCACCCAACCTTCGCGGGTGGAGCACCTTCGTAGTGGGCACGCCAATCGCCCTCACGGCGGTCGACACGGCAACGCTGGAATACCGCGCCACCGGCTTCACCTCCGGTAACACCGTGACATTCAGCGCACTCGCCATCGGCACGTGGTTGTAAGGATTGTCGCTACTTCCACCGGCCAATCGAAATGTAACCGGGCACGAACTCTTGCTGGTTGTTGACCCCATATCCACGCAGACTGCATCCGGTAGTTGACACCGCAACAACAACGACGCTCAACGCGAAGTTGGAGGGTCCGCTCCGGCCGGACGGAACGATCACCGGCGTCGCCACAAATGAGGTCGGGAACGTGAGCGCGACGGTGGAGCTATTCCAGTACGGCGCAACGGTTTGGGTGTTCGTTGGGGTGGGCGTGCCGGATTGATACCAGGCGACTTGCAGGCCATTCGCGAGGCGAACGAAAGAACCGTTGGCATTACTCTCGACTGGCCCAATAAGACTGGTTATCAGGCGACCGGTTGGATACTTCACGCCTAATTTCCGCGGGCCAATGGTACCCTCACGAGACACTCACGTTTTGGAGGGGAATACATGAGACGCACCGCAACATTCCTGGCAATGGTCGCCGCGCTAGCACTCGCCGCTTGCGCTCCAGTGGCAACCATTACGCCGACAGAGCAGATTTCCAACCTGTCGTTCGACGAGGCGTTTCGCAAAACGGTCACGGCCATCAATAGCCAGCCTTACCCGGCAGACACAGGCGGTTGGGTAATCACGACCAGCGACCAAGTAGGAGGATTCATTAGCGCCGAGCTAAACGGTCGCGCGTTTGTCTTCTTCCAAGGCAACGTCCCCTACCGGGCCCTCGTGTCCGTGAGTCTCGTTTCGAGAACGGAGACGACCACCTCGGTAAATGTCTCGGGTAACAACGAAAAGGAAGCGGGGTTGCTAATGGCAAACATCCGCTCGGCTCTTGGTCTGAACTAGAAAGCTCGACGCACGCCTAGCAAGAGCAACGCGCCTGTCGCAGATCCTCGCCTTACAAGTTCCAGCCCCGCCGGTAGGCGGGGCCTATTCACTGGAGGAGTCCGTTACCCGGCATCAACAAGGCGACCCACCAGGTAGCTGGGGCCATCACGTTGGGCTCTGGTGTTTACGCGCTAGGAGGCCTTACGAGTCCACGCTCTCAAGGGTGGCGGCATGGAAAGTCCCAACCTTGTTCTCGCCTGTAGCATCGAACCATGCCGTTTGCACATAGTCCGGGTCAGGCGGGGAGGCAGCCATTCCCGAAGCACGTACTGTGACTGGCTTGCCGAAAGCGGTAACGGTCATGAGCGGACCGCCGGACTTTAGCCGAACGATATCCCCAATATTCATGTTTGCCCCGCCGTAGATTACACACAAACCCTTACAAGCTTCTGACGCCTCGCTTCGCGCGGGGCCTTTCTTTTGGATCGGAGGAGATGTGGAGCGCCTGAACGACAAGCTGTTGACGAGCCTATTACGTGCGATGGCGGGCCAGGCTCGGGAGGTGCCGACGGAACCGCGCCTGTGCCTCGCCTTTGTTCGCGCCGTGATTGACGACGCCTTGGACGGTCCCCGGAGCGTCGCGTACGACCGATACTTGGTGGCCGGCACCACCCAGCGCGGTAATGACGCGGCCGCGAACTTGCGCGAAGCCCAGCGCGACCCGTGGGCCGCCGACTTCGAGTACCACGTCCGCACCGACAGCCTCTGGCCCGACAACCCCGAAGGCAACCCAGTCGTCGTGACGCGATACGGCACCGACCTACCCGCCGAGGCGAACGTCAAGGAGGGCGTCACTTACGGCCCCGCCGGTAATTACGAGGGCACGCTGCGCGTGAGCGATAGCGCGTCTCTCGCTGACATTGCCGCCGTCACGGGCGCACAAATAGCCGCAGCCACAAACAAAGACGCGTAACACCCGCCAGCCCACAACCCCGAGCCCCGCCTTGCGCGGGGCCGTCTCGTTTCAGGAGGTGCCAGTGAAGAGCCCACCCATCAATCGAGAGCTTGGCCACCTAGCGCCCGCCTTCCGCGTGCCGTTCACGGCGTGGTTGGTTGCCGCGGAGTCGCTGCTGACGCACGTAGAGTTCCGCGTGACCGAAGGCAGGCGCACCAAGGCCCGGCAAGAGTGGCTATACGCGCAAGGTCGAGAAGAGCCATTCATGGGCGCCCCGCGCGTCACCTGGACGCTGGATAGTCGGCACCGTTGGGGTTTGGCGGTGGACATCGCCATGATCCGCCGGTCGACGGGCGAGGCCATCTGGGAGATCACCAGCTGGGAGTACCTGTACCGAGTCGTGCCTCTCGCGCCCTACGGCCTCACGACCCTGGCGCCCACCGAGTGGGTGCACATCGAGCACCTGTTGTCGGACGAGTTGATTGCGCGCGCTGACGCCGTGCAGCTCGTGCACTCGTGAGCGCTCGTCATACTGCTTGGCTTCGGCGCCGCCTCATGCGGCGCATCACGCGCAGGTAACCGCCCCTCTCCGGAGGGGCGAGTTCGTTGAGAGGGGGTGATTAGTGGTCCGCAGCGACGGGCACACGCCAGAATCCTGGCTCCAGCATCAACGCTTTTGAGGACGCGGTTGGCGCGCGCGATGCCCAGGCGCGCCAACCGCACCCACATTGGAGGAACAGTGAAACGACTAGCCAAACTACTGATGCTGACGCTCGCCTTGAGCGTCGGCCCTGCCACGCTGGCGACCGCGCAGGCCGCGCCCATCGGCGTCGAGCTGACCGCCGTGCCCGTCATGCTGGCCACCGCGACGGTGGCAGACGCCCCCGAGGTCGCTGCGGCGGCAGAGGCCACCATGCCGCCCGTCGAGTCCTGGAACCCCGCGGACTGGTTCAAGGACGCCGCGGTGCTGGGGGCGGTGATCGCCGCGCTCGTCGCGCTAATCAAGGCCAACTTCCTCAAGGAGTTGAAGGGCCTCGCCACGCTCGCACTATCGTTCGGACTCGGAATCGCACTATCACTACTCGGCACAATCACGCTACCCGTACTCGGTCGACTCAACGAGCTCTCTGGAATGGCGGCCGTGATGTTCGGCGTCAACGCGGCAGTCTTTGCCTCAGGCGGTTGGGATGTGATCAAGGGCCTCATCATGGCGGCGCTGGGGGGAAAGCAATCGCAGGCGCCGGTGGCTTGAGTGAACCGGCGCCTGACCCCGCACCCGGCCACAACAGCCGCGACGACTCAACCCGTGAGCGGCACAGGCGCCGCTAAGGAGTACCGACAACTCCAACTCCACGGGAAGATCGCCGCAGGGCGGTGCACGAAGGTGGATGTAGACCTTTTCGAGGAGCTCAATGCCTACCGCTGGCACATGACCAGCGCAGGCTACGTGGCACGGACGATCGTCGATGGCCGCAACCGGAAGAAGGTGCTAATACATCGCCAGATTCTGACGGTCCCACCAGGGCTAGTCGTTGACCACATCAATGCGGATCCTCTGGACAACCGGCGCGCCAACATACGAGCCGTCACAACGGCCACAAATATGCAGCGGGCCGCAGTACCAACGGGCGAATGTCGCTTCCTGGGAGTGCGTATTGCCAAGCGCGCGAAGGCGCGCAGGTACGAGGCCAGGTTGGGGCCGAAGTACCTAGGCATGTTCGAGACCGCAGAGGAGGCCGCAGCCGCCTATGACGATGCTGTGCTAAAGGTACACGGACCGTTGGCAACCACCAACTACAAGTTAGGCCTTAGAACGTGAGGCGCCAACTAGCCATGTTGGCTCTGCTGTTGCTAGGGAGCGCCACCGCAGAAGGTGAAGCGCCGGCGGATCCGGCGCCCGCCTTTAGCGTGCTGGCCAACACCACGATCAGTTGCAGCGCCGCCTGGCCAAGCACCTCAGTCGGGTGCTTCTGGGAACGCCCCCTGCTTGTTCTGGGGGCCTTCGAGGTCGCGCTCGGCATCGACGCGCAGGCGGTGCTAGCAGGGAGTCTGGACGACGCGCACCTGGCGGCCTACGCCGTCGTGGCTTACTACGCGGACACGTGGAGCGCGTGGACGGAGCTACGCCTGCCACAGATCTCTGGCATCCCCACCATCGGCTCGCCCGACTGGCTGCGAGCCGGGTTTACCCTGAGATTTCCACCTTAGAGAGGAGGATCGCAATGAAGAGCTTCTGGCGCGAGGTGACCGTCCAAGGCGTCGTCGTCGGCCTAGTGGTCGGCATGCTCGTTGGCGGCATAGCCGCGAACATCGGCCGCTTCTAGGCGGCCGCACAACTAGCTGGCGCTTGCAGCAAACCAAGCGCCAGCGACACTATCTGACGCACTCGCCCCAACGTATCCGGGGCCCCCACTCAGGAGGGGAGATGGACCAGGTGATGCTCACGACCCTCAGGAGGGACGTCGACGA
>ERZ778017.2199-NODE-2199-length-16439-cov-7.950073_pt1 | contig 16439 bp, 12 predicted proteins | sample MGYA00375747_ERZ778017 | MGnify/ENA primary metagenome ERZ778017 (study PRJEB29350, sample SAMN05509838) | bioreactor metagenome | biome: bioreactor; material: wastewater | place: South Africa: University of Cape Town | collected 2014-03-17 ...
TCTCCCTAGGTAGTAGAATCTACTATCATCTCCCTAGGTAGTAGAATCTACTATCATCTCCCTAGGTAGTAGAATCTACTATCTCTTAGTGCTTGTTACACTCTGTACATATTCCTACCACATTTTTGTAGTAAATGTATGACTCTTCTAGCGGTACCTTCTTCTTTTTCAGATGAGCATTTACTGCATTGTGGAATTCCCATGTCCACTTGTAGAAACCAATGTCATTACCATCAATATCTTTGATATTCCAATACTTGTAAAAGGGATTCTCATCAAGGTACTTTCTAAAGTGCTTCTTACATTCTAGGCATCTAAATTTCTCACACATGTCATTAATATTAATTTCGAATGCCCATTTAAGCTCTTCTGTTGTTGCATTACATGCTAGAGTATGTAACATGAACCATATACCAGTGAAGTTAGCTGTATCGGTAAACTTACTTCCATCCATTTTTAACTACATTGTTTTTCTTTGTTCTGAATGTTGTGAATTAGATAATATTACTCAAAAGAGTAATATTGTAAGGTAATAAAGTGAGAATCTCATTGTTTATTCATCATTGCAACAATGGATCACTGGACGATAACAGGTTCTCTACAAGAAGTAGTAGCATTTGTCAAGTCAGAGAAGCAATATGCTCCTGATGATAGATACTACAATAACAATGGTATACATTGTTATGAGTATAATAGCATGACCAAGAAAAATACTACCATTGAAGTTACTGACATTAATGACAAGTATGGCAATGTATCTCTTTGTCAATATGATATCATGACTCAAACAAAGTATGCCATTATTTATAACGATGTCCTATTGGTCTCTTGTGATAGATACCAATTAGAACTTCTTCAGCAGAATCTAGATATTAAATGTGGAATATTCATTCCTTCCGAAACTATAGATAATGCAGAACCACAAGAGTTTGAAAAAGTAATCTCATTTGGTGGTATATATGTAGTAAAATTAGAATATTGTAGCTTTGATATGTTGTATGCATTGCCCACAAATAGAATAGACTTTTCTGACAATTTTTATACAGAACATGTAGATAGACTTCGAATAGTCTTGAACAGAAGATACGATCCTGTTCAACTTGAGAAGATATTGAATAAACCATGTAGTAAGGTAGAGATATATTCTAAATACAATCTTGTCATTAGAGGTCCAATATTCAAGAAATGCAATGCCAAAACAATCAAGTTTATCAACGTATCTTTGAACAAAGAGGCAAGAGAAAGCATCCAACACCTTGACAAATTAAAGATAGCTATTTCAAACGGATCAGTAGGATTCAATAGCATTTCTTGTGATAATTTACATGTATCGGCCTACAGTGGAGCTCCAATGGACAAGAAGAGATTTACAATTTCTGGTAATGTTAAGCATGTATTTATTCATAGCGACTTGGACATATTTGTGAATAGTACAACTGTTGAGTCGATAGAAGTTATACATGGTCATTTCAATAGACTATTCATCAGTGGATGTGAGAATCTTCAATCATTGAATTATTGTTGTCCGCTGGTTATAGATGAGATATCAGCACAAAATGTACATGAATTAGATGGAACACTATATCAGTCTCTTGACTTCTTTCCAAGATTGGAACATCTTGATACATACCATCTGCATCCATTATCAGACCTGTCCAACTTGATAACATTGATATTTTGTGAAATAGGTAATGTTACTAGTCAAGATATGGATATGTACGAACTACAATTGTTAAAGGCAGAGAAGTTGGAGGCATTGAGTTTTCACCATGATATTAATGATAGATGGAATTCTATACTTCTTAAGCTGTTACAAACTGGTAGATTCAAGGAATTACCATACATTGATGGCATTGACATTGATGATTATCCTTCTATTATTTTTGAATATGATATGTATGATGATTCTATTTATGATAAGGTGAAAAGTCACAATGAAAGAGCAAAAGTTAGAAATGTTTGTCTTGTCGATTTATCATGATATAATGGTGATATTGCTCAAAGAGTAATATTCTGAAATTAGTGACTGTTAAGTATCACAAAATAAGGGCAATCCAACGATGGAAGGCTTGTCTGTTGAATGTTCATTGAATGATGCTATTGACTACATACATGAAGGGCGAGAAGGACTTGCTATCGATGTTACAGACATTGACAGTAACTATAACAATGTATCCATTTGTACCTATGATCTTGGGGACGAAACCAAATATACAATGTTTTACAAAGATGTCCTGTTGATCTCTTGTGACAGATACCAACTTGCATTTATTCAACATTCAGGTGAGGAAATCTCTGATCCAATCAATGTTGTTCTCAATTCAAAACCAAGAGCATTCACTGAAGTAATCTACTTTGGTGATATAGCTGTAGTCAAAAAGTATGAAGATGAAATTGGCTGGATAGAAGGCGAATTCTTTGAATATACTCCTGTTGAGTTTTTGGATAGCTATTACACTGAAAAGGTTGACATTCTCTTTATCATGCTAAAGAAGTGCTATGATCCAATTCAACTCAAGAAGGTGCTTGGAAAACCATGCAGAAAGGTAGTCATAACTGCCAATTCTGACAATATTGTCATTAGAGGCACTGCCTTTGAACATTGCATTGCTAGCAAGATGACACTGCAGAATATATCATTGTCCAAGGAAGCGCGAGAAAGCATCGAGCATCTCGACAAGTTGGAATTGCGTATTTCTGATTCTTCTACAGGATTGTCAGGCATTTCTGCCAATAGATTAAAGTTGGTGCCTAATTCGGACTCTAGCCTGAGGCAGAGATTTACTGTTTCTGGAAATGTTACTAATCTCAGCATTATAGGATACATGAATATCTTTGTGAGAAGTAAGACCATCGAGACAATATATGAAGAAGGTGGATCAACAATTTTTATCACTGGATGTGAGAATCTTCATTCTTTGACTTATGATGGAACATTGGTCATTGATACTGAATCAGCACAAAATGTAAACAGATTGAATGGATCATTAGATATTCATATTGATTTCTTTCCTAGATTGGAATACTTTGATGGTTTGTGTTTGGAACCAACAGAAGATATATCCAACTTGATTGAGCTGACTTTTGAACCACATTTTGAAGCCAGTGAAGACATGTACCGAGAACAGCTATTGAATTCAGAGAAGCTAGAGAAGCTGCGTGTCCTCGATGCTGACAGTGATGAATGGGATTCCATCTTTAAAAAGCTACTACAAATTGGTAGAATCAAGAGCATCAACCTTCCTGAAGGCATTGATATTGATGACTATCCAGATGTAGTATTTATCTTTGACGGCCCAGAAAGGAGAAAGAAGGAAGTGGAGGAGCACAACAAGAGGGCAATGGCTAGAAGTAAGAAACTCATGAATCTATAAAGTACTATAAATATGGCTCTTTGAGCTATATATCGAATATCAGAAATTACTGACCCAAAAATCAGGATAGTTTTCAGGGCAACTTACACCAGATGGACAAAGGACAGATGGATCAGTTAGATAGAGTGGTAGGAGAGGAACTAGAAGAGTTGGAGGAAGTAGAAGAGGAGATGGACCAAGAGGACGAGTGGAATGAACTTTCCAACCTGCTTGATGCTATTGAGAATATCGACCCAGAGGAACATTATTGCATAGAGGTTACTGACATGACTGATGATTTCAACAATGTAAGTTACTGCAAGTACAATACTCTGAATAGAACCAAGTATACTCTTGTGTTCAACGGAGTAATGCTCGTTTCTTGTGATGAGTCAACGATACGCATGATCAAGAAGCATTTTGGCATTAAAGCTCCTGTATCTTCTCCTATCAAAGAATCAGGCCCAATCACTGTCAGGGTTCGAGGTGGTCCCACGTTTGTTGATGATGTTGAAACTGCATTGACATATCTATTGTTTCATTCTGCTGATCGAAAGACAGTCAGCATTATCATTGACAAGCATTACAATTCCAAAGAGTTGGAGCAAGTATTATGTAGTCTAGGTATTGAATCTGTCAAAATTATTGGTAAGGACAATAAGGATGTTGTCATTAGAGGTAGACTGTTCAAGAAGTGCAAGATTAAACACATTACTTTTGATAATGTTTCTCTGAACAGACAAGCTCGTGAAAGTATCCAACACCTTGAAACTTTGACTATTCAACATCAAAGTGGAAATACTGGTTTGGGTAGAATTTCTGCTGATACTGTGATTGTTAGTGGTGATCCATATGGTCTAGAAAGAAGATATACTGTTACAAATGGAGTCAAAAAGGTGGTAATAAATGATGACAACCTCAGAATCTTTGTGTCAGGAGAGACCATTGATGAGATTGAATCAGAAGTAGAACGCTGTTCAGTCTATATTAATGATTGTCCAAATCTTCGAGTGTTGGATGCAAGCATTACCATTTGGATAGGTGATGAGTCAACACAAAATGTATACAAGATCACAGGACAACTCGAAAATATTGAAAGACTTGATCCTGAAATATTCTCAGCAGTCTTCCCAAGAGTAAAAGAGTTGGAAATTATGGAACTAAATTCATTGGTAGACATTTCTAATTTGGAGGTACTGAGAATTATGGAATCAGAAGATGTTGATTCTGACTATATTGACACCATTGGTTGGAAATTATTTGCCAATGATAATCTGAAGGTGTTGAACATTGCTGGTGATGATGAAAGGTGGAATGGAATCTTCATGAAGCTATTGGAAAAGGGAGATATTGAGGAAATTAACACTTTTGAAGGTGTTGACATTGCCGAGTATCCATCTGTAGTGTTCAATGATGAGAATGGATATATAGATGATGATATCTTGGAAGAACACAATAGACTGGCCAGAAAGAGAAGAGAATCATTGGTGAATCTGTCTTAGTAGAATGAATGAATATGCCTTGTCAAGGTATATCTTTGATATTGAGATATTTTCGATCCATCTATCTAGGTAATTATCCATTTGGAATGAACTCTAATCTTGATTATCTTATTGAACAGTTCATTGATAATGGTTGTGATCTTGATGTTACTGACATTGACGGTGACTTTAACAATGTAACTTTCAACCATTGTGATTATCATCAAGGTAGATATCACTTTAAGCATGAAACAGATGAAGGCACAATAGTCATCATCTCTTCCGACGAAGATACATTGATTAGAGTAAAGAATCACCTTAACAGTGATGCCGAGGTAGTCAGATCTGAAAAAGAGCCAGACTCTGAAGAACCAAATATTGTTGACAATACTATTCAGTATAGGGGCATATTGGTAGAGAAGAGTGTTATATCTTGTGACGAACAGGATTTCTGTCCAAAACTGGAGAATCTTTCTATTGTGCTATACTACAATTATAATGCTTCTGATCTAACCAGAGTTCTATCTATGCCTTGTCCTGTAATGTCTATAACTGGAGGGAATGATGACGTTGTAATCAGAGGGCCAGTATTTAGTCAATGTAAAGCAGAGAGTTTGCACTTTGAGAATGTTAGTCTGAACAGAGAAGCAAGAGAGAGCATTCCATACGTTGAAGAATTAACAATAGTTCTTGATGATTATACTACAGGATTCAATGGTGTGAATGCTGAAAATCTCAATATAGACATTTATGACGAAATGGATAGATACTACTGTATAAATGGTAATGTCAAGAAGGTAAGTGTGTTTGGAAGTTTAGCAAGAGTGATCATTAGATCTGATACTGTTGTTTCTGTTGATAGCAATGGTCACAAAGATAGACCTATTGCTCTTACAATTAGTGGATGTACCAATTTGGATGACTTGATTGTGAACAATACCGATCTTACTATTGACGTGGAATCACAACAAAATGTTACAAAGTTTTGTGGTGATGCAGAGCTATGCAAGACATTTCCGAGAATCAAAGACTTGAGCACTAGCAATCTTGAGTATGATTTTGATCTTTCCAATATTAGAAGCTTGATTTTGACACCAAAAGAGAATGTTGATTACATTGGTGCTCTTCTCTCAGCTGAACATCTTGAGAAGTTGCGTGTTAGGGGAACTCTTGATGATAAATGGAATGAGTTGTTTATTGATTTGTTGAAGAAAGGGACCATTAGAGATATTAATCTACCTGAAGGTATTGATATGAATGACTATCCTTCTGTTGTATTCATGTCCAAGGGGAAGGGTGTTGCAAAACACAATGAGTTGGCAAAGAAGAGAAGCAAACTGTTAGCGGATGTTGTATAAAATATAGCTCGATCGAGCTATATTCATGTTTCAAAGGTACTGAGATATTTTCGATCCATCTGGGCAATTACCTGGAATGAACTCTAATCTTGATTACCTTATTGAACATCTCATTGATGATGGTTGCTTTCTTGATGTTACTGATCTTGATAGTGACTTTGGTGGAGCAACCTTTTGTCGCGATAATCTTGAGGCTAGATATCGTTTTGAACACAAAGTAAATGGTTCAATGATTGTCATTGCTTCTTGTGATGAATCTGCGTTGATTAGAGCAAAGGAACATCTTCATAGTGATGCAGAAATCATTATACCAAGCGATGAAGTTCAGTCAACACCACCAATCATTGATGAAGATACTATTCAATACAATGGCATAACGGTAGGGAGATTTCTCACAACTAATGATGAAGAAAGCTTTTACAATCGAAAGCTGGTAGCTCTAGATATTTGGTTGAGTCAACATTACAACTATGATGATCTCACCAAAATTCTATCCAGACCTTGCAAAAACATTGATATACATGGAGAAGGTGATGGCATTGTAATCAGAGGACCTGTATTCAGTAAATGTACTGCAAAGAATATTTGTATTGAGAATGTTAGTCTGAGCAAAGAAACAAGAGAGAGCCTACCGCGTACAAAGAAGTTAACCTTGAACATTAATGATAACATGACTGGCATTCCAGTAATGAATACTGACTATCTTGGTATTGAAATCTCTTGTGATGAGATGAAGCGTGACTTTTATATTACTGGCAATGTCAAAATATCTATAAAAGGTATATCTACTGGCGTACATATCAGTACTGATGCTGTTACTGCCATCAGAGCTGAAGGCACGACAGAAGATATTGATGTGCATATCAGTGGATGTAGCAATTTGGAAGGTCTGATTATGTACAAAGTAAGGCTCGATATTGATGAAGAGTCGCAACAATATATTACAAAGTTTAATGGATCTTTTGAGATTTGCAAGACATTCCCAAGAGTCAAAGAGCTGATTACTACATGTTTACAACCTACTGATGACATTTCTAACATTACAAAGTTAGCTCTTTTTATGAATGATGATACTGTCTATAGAGATGCTCTTCTCAATGCCGAACATCTTGAGAGTTTGTGTGTACTTGGCAGCAATAATAGTGAATGGAACAATCTATTTATTGCATTGTTGAAGAAAGGTAATATTAGAGATATTAATCTACCTGAAGGTATTGATATTGATGACTATCCTTCTGTTGTGTTTATCTCTCACAATCTAAAAGTCATGAGACATAATGAATTGGCTATGAAGAGAAGGAAATCGTTGTTGAATTTGTCTTGATTATATTACTTATAGAGTAATATATGGAACTATTAGATTGTCTTGGTACAAATCCTCAATGTATTGATGTTACTGATTTGCCTAGAGTGTATAGTCTTGATAGTATTTATACAAGAGATAAGTATTTCTTTGTTCATAATGATATATACATTGTCTCTTGTGATTTGGAGCAACTGTTAGCAGTTCAGAGATACCTCGGTAATACTAATAAAGTAATATCACCAGAACCAGACAATGAGTCAACAGATCCATTTATTTCTAATGAATATGTTAATTATAGAGGCATACAAGTAGCAAATAAGGATGAAAATGTAGCTGCCTTTCTTCGCATTTATCTATTTCACGATTACAATAGAAGAGATCTGGCCAAAATTCTAAGCAAACCTTGCGACTATCTGTATATAATAGGCAAAGACAATGATATAGTTATTAGAGATTGTGTCTTCCCTATAGGTAAAACTATTGCCTTGAGCAATGTATCATTATCTCAAGAAGCAAGAGAAAGTATTCCGCACTTGAAACAATTAAATTTATGGCAATGTAGGTCTAACTGGCATATCAACAGACAAGTTGGAGCTGATGGACATTGAAGATGAATGTGAGATTAGGACATTTGCTGTTAACGGTAATGTTAAATCATTGAAAATTACTGATCTCACTTTGAATATCACTGTTGCAACAGATAAGCTAGAGAAGATAAAGATTAAAGAGAATCACTCAACGAGAATAGAGAATTGTTCAAATCTGCAATCATTAAAGTTGAGGGAATCCAGTGTCTCTATTGATGAAATATCTATGCAGAATGTTGTGATATATGATAACTATGAGAGTTGCATACTTGAAGAGAATAGTGACTCAGAATTCTTTCCTAAACTGAAGAATATCGAATTGGAGGAAATGTAATTCTTTACCCTTTCCAAGTAGAAATATTGCTCAAAAGAGTAATATACTTTGACCGATGTTGCATGTCTGATTCATGACTGAATTGGATATAACACTTTCTTTTCTAGATAAATAGATATATTCTTTATTAAGCTATCACATTTGACCTCCTGAACAAACAGGACCAATTTGCACACACAATGACTACGTCTATGGTTGATAAGTATGCTCTCTTTCCTGTCAAGGACAAGGAATCGTTCGTCTTTAGACAAAAGCAAGAGAATATCTTGTGGTTTGCTGAAGAACTCAAGTTTACTGACGACAAGCTTGATTATGATCGATGCAATCCCAACATGAAGAGAGTTATTGATCTTATCATGGCATTCTTTTCTGTTGGAGATGGTGCCATTTCTGAGAATCTGTTGGAACGCTTTTTGCTAGAGTCAGAGACTTACGAGGAGCGGTCAATGTTCATTACTCAACTTTATGTAGAGCAGCAACATGCCATTACATATGGAATGTCGACTCAGACATTTATTCCCAATACTGTTGAACTTGAGAAACTGTTGCAAGAAGTAGATAACAGTGAATGTGTAAAGAAGAAGGTTGAATTTATGCAAAAGTGGTGCAGATCAGACAAGCCAAGACATCTTCGCCTGATTGCATTTGCATGTGCTGAAGGTATCTTCTTTTGCACATTGTTTGCTGCAGTGTTCTGGTTCCGATCAAGAGGCATCTTTAACAACTTTATCTCGGCAAATGAGATGATTTCGCGTGATGAAACATTGCATCGTGATTATGGAATCATGTTGTTCTCGAGAGCTGCTGCAAAGTTGGGAGTGTCTTTGAATGATCCTGAAACACTGGAAGTAATCGAGGAAGCTCTTGAAATTGAAGACTTGTTCATTGATCAACTATTATCTGAACCATTGGAAGACTTGAATGCTGCTGACATGAAGACTTATGCTCGCGTGATTACAAACAATATGTTGACTACAATGGGTTATAATCAAAAGTACCAAGTAAAGAATCCATTTACTTGGTTGAATGATATTAACCTTGAGCAAAAGGGTAATTTCTATGAAGTAACTGTTGCTTCGTACAAGAAGCGATCGATGACTGAAACATTGGATTGGGAGTCAAAGCTGGGTTGGAAAGAGGCATCTTCTGTGTTGGAAGATCCTAGCAATGTGGACTTTTAAAGAGGTGAGATATATACCTAAGTTAGGTATATTTGAATGATAGAGTTTTATCTCGATCGATTCCTAATCCTTGGAAATGTTAGACTCTTGATGTTTCTTGGGGTTGGTAGAATGACCAATTAGTCTCTTGAGATGGATATTGTAATATACCTACCGATAGACATAAATAGGTATATATTGTTGCTATCATGATGTTTTTGGATCTATATTCTGTCGGTTTCCGATCCTTAGAAATGTTAGACTCTTGACATGCCTTACGGTAAGGACCGAAGGTTTGACTAGTTGGTCTCTTGACATGAATATCGTGATATGCATATTAATATGTATATGTTACCACTATCATGATTTATCGTGACTGTTCTGTCGGTTTCCGATCCTTAGAAATGTAGAGAGTCAGAAGTTTCTAAGGATTGCAAGTTTGACTAATTGGTCTATTGAGATCGATATCATGATATATATAACAATATGTATATCCTTTCTGATTGCAATTTGTCCTGACCATTCCATCGCTCTATCAAGTCTTACGATCTTAAGAAATACTATGAACTCTACATTTCTAAGGATTGCAGATCTAACCAATCGGCCTCCTGAGTTCGATGTCATGATATGCATATTAATATGCATATATTGTTACTATCATGATTTATTCTGGCTATCTTGTCGATTTCTAATCCTTAGAAACTTCTGACTCTTGACATGCCTTACGGCAAGGATTGCAAGTCTGGCTAATCGGCCTCCTGAGTTCGATGTCATGATATGCATATTAATATGCATATATTGTTACTATCATAATTTATCCTGACCATTCTATCAGGTCTCACGATCTTGAGAAATGTACCGTAAGATATGTAACATTTCTCTAGGTCACCAAATCGATAACTAGCTTCAGAATCAGCATATTGCAAATGTCTATTGTTCTATGAACATTCTTGTCGTTACAATTACTTTGTTCATGACACTTCCTATGATTCTATAGTCTTTTTGACTGTTATATATTCACAGTTATATCTCATTCAATAATGTATATAAATATATAGCATTTTCACGATTTCTAATTCTGAGGAAATGGGCCAAACATATTGTCCAGACTGTCATTGAACGTCAATGAAGCCTGAATTGACAGTTTTGTATTTACCAATAATAGGTATTAAATTGTACCTATTATTTGTTATTGTAAAATGGGCAAAAACACGTGAAAACGCTCGAAACAGGGTGTCGTGGGTACCAATACAGCGTTTGGTTCAAGTGTCTTTAATTGCAACACTTTAAGAAATTGCTCTCATCAGAAGCATCATACAACATATACAATATGTTGATTCTGAAGTTGGCTTATCGATTCGGTGACCTAGAGAAATGTACCTTACAGTATAGTCGATAAAGCTGATGAAATGATTATCATGATATTCATGTTAAGAGGCTAGATTGGTCAGACTTGCAATCCTTACCGTAAGGCATGTTAAGAGTCTAACATTTCTAAGGATTATGAATCGACAGAATGGTTGGAATAAATCATGAAAAAGTATATACCTATTAATAGGTATATCATGATATCGATCTCATGAGACTATTTTGTCCTTTCTCGATCCTTACCGTAAGGCATGTTAAGAGTCTAACATTTCTAAGGATTATGAATCGACGGAATACAGATCCAATTCTATTGTGATAACAACATATGCCTATTAGTAGGTATATCATAACATTAATCTCGGAAGACAAACTAGTCAGACCTGCGATCCTTACCGTAAGGCATGTTAAGAGTCTAACATTTCTAAGGATCGAGAAAGAACAAAATAGACTCAAAGACGTCATGATAAGAATATATACATACTATTAGATATATCATGTCATTGATCTCGGAAAATCAACTGGTCAGACTTGCAACTCTTACCGTAAGGCATGTCAAGAGTCTAACATTTCTAAGGATTGAGAATGATCAAGACAAATCATGACTATAAAGTATATGTATATCATGAGATTCATGTCAAGAGACCAGATTAATCGTTTCACCAATCCTTAGAAACTTCTGACTCCCTACATTTCTTAGGAACAGACAGAACAATCGAAATAAATCATGATGGAAAAGTATATGCACATTGTTATGCATATCATGAGATTCATGTCGAGAGACCAGTTGGTCGTTCTACCAACTCTAAAAAATGTAGAGGGTCAGAAGTTTCTAAGAATCGGAAAACGATAGAATAGTAAGAATAAATCATGATGGAAAAGTATATACATATCATGATATACATGTCGAGAGGACAGTTAGTCGTTCTATCAACTTCAAGAAATGTTACATACCTTACGGTACATTTCTAAGGATCAGGAATCAACAGAATAAATGTCCTTCTATTGTATATACTTTTGACATGACGTTGAACTCATTACAATTTACATGAATTACAATAGCACAATATATCACAATGAAAGAAATCTATTCTTATTGTTCATGATAGAAGTGAGAACCATTCGCTTACTTCAACAGAGCAATTCCAATGAACGTGATAATCGAATCTAATGATGGTATGCCTTCTATTATTGCAGATGGATCAACACAGTATCGCAAGAATGGTAAGCTCCATCGCTTGTATGGACCTGCTGTGATTCTTCCTGATGGTACTGAAAAGTACTATAGGGAAGGAGTGTTACATCGAGAAGGTGATCTCCCTGCATACATCAAGCCAGGTGCTATTACAGCATATTACAAGAAGGGAAAGCTTCATCGATCGAATGGACCTGCTGTAATATATGGAAATGGAGGCAAGTATTGGTTCATTGATGGAGTTGAACAAGCGTAAACTGAGAGATACATTGATATAGGTAGAAATACCTACATCGAAATATGGATTAAGATTGCAAGTCTGGGTAATTAATCTCTTGAGATCGATATCATGATATATCTATTAGTAGGTATATATTGTTACTATCATGATTTATTCTGACCATTCTGTCGATTCTCTAACCTTAGAAAATATTAGCCTCTTGATATTTCTTAGGGTTAGAGTCTGACTAATTGGTCTCAAGAGATCAATGTCATGATATACATACTAATATGCATATACTTTTCCATCATGATTTATTCTGTCGTTCTACCAACTCCCAACCCTTAGAAATATTATAGACTCTATATTTCTAAGGATTGCAAGTCTGACTAATTGGTCTCAAGAGATTAATGTCATGGTATACATACTAATATGTATATACTGTTACTATCATGATTTATCTTGAGTGTTCCGCTAACTTCCAATCCCTAGAAATGTGAGACTATTGATGTTTCTTAGGACTGAGAATCCAAGTAATTGGTCTCAAGAGATCAATGTCACGATATACATACTATTATGTATATACTTTTCCATCATGATTTATTCTGACCACTCTACCGATTCTGGATCCTTGGAAATGTTAGACTCTTGATGTTTCTTAGAGTTGATGGAACAACTAATTTGGTCTCTCGAGAGATATTAAAATATGCATACTATTATGCATAATCTCTAATTGTGATTTATTCTGTCGACTCTCTAACCTTAAGAAATGTAGATTTCTTGATGTTTCTTTGAACCAGAAGTCTGTTCAACCGGTCTCTCGAGATTAATGTCATGACATACCTATTAATAGTTATGTATTGTTACTATCATGAGCTGATATGTCATTCTACCAATTCTAAGAAGTGTAAGTATCTATAACATACCTCATGATAAGGATTAAGAATGGTTAGAATAAACATGATAGCAGGAAGATATATAATAATATGTATATCGTGACATTGATCTCGAGAGGCCGATTAGTCAGACTTCCAGTCCTAACCGTAAGGCATGTCAAGAGATTTACAATTAAGGTTGGAGGGTCACGGGATAAATTACAATTAGAAAGTATATGCATAATAGTATGTATATTTAAACATTAACCTCAGAAGACCAATTATCCAGATTCTCAATCCTTACCATAAGGCATGTCAAGAGACTAACATTTCTTAAGGTTAGAGAATCGACAGAATAAATCACGATAGTAACAATACATATCTAGCAATATGTACATCATGATATCACTCTCAAGAGACCAATTACCTGGATCCTTAGAAACATTATGCTTCTAACATTTCCTAAGGTCGCAAGACTTGATGATTCGACCAAATTGCTTCAGAACATTGATCTTGAAATATATATGCCCTATAATGTATACTTGACATCATGATTTCGGATCCTATTTTGCTGATCTTGCAATTCTAAGAAATGTAAGACTCTTGATATTTATTGGAGTTGATAGATCTATAGACCAAATATGCTATTCATTGCTAACAACTTTTCTTTGTGCATTTAAACTTTGATACAAATACCTACAAATATATAGCTTTTCTGAATGTCATAAACACGCAGATGCCTCTTGATCAACAATATGCGCAAATGTACACAAATATATTGAAATTTCATGTTTCTTGATTTCAGGAAATGGGCCAAATACATTGTCCGGACTGTCATTGAACGTCAATAAAGCCCAATCTGAACATTTTGTATTTACTGATTTTAACCTTCATTTCATGATAATAAACTGTAAATACAAAATGGTCAGAAACACGTGAAAACACGCGAAATGGATCGTGCTGAGTAGTAACACATGATTTTCCTCAATGTCGTTCAATATCATTCAAGTGTTACATTTAAGAAATAACATTCTCGTGAGAGTGTATATTTGGCATATAGCTTGAATATTGTTAGAATGTTGAAATTCTGTTTAGCAAGAACATATACCGTAAGGTAATGCATATTTCAAGATTAATGTTCTGAAGAGATTTAGTCGATCTATCAGGTCTTGTGACCTTAGGAAATGTTAGAAGTATAATGTTTCCTAAGGTCACAAGACCTAACAGAACGAAAGAATAGAGATCTAATTCATGACAGTAACAGTATATACCTATTCATGCATCTTAATAGGTATATCATGATGTCGATCTCAGGAGACTAACTCTACATAGCTTCAGTCCTTACCGTAAGATATGTCAAGAGTCTAACATTTTCTAAGGCTGATAGAACGTCAGAATAGAGATCTAATCCGTTGCAACAACAGTATATACCTATTCATGTATCTTAATAGGTATATCTCAATATCGATCTCAGGAGACCGATTAGTCAGACTTTCGATTCTAACCGTAAGGCATGTCAAGAGTCTTACATTTCTAAGGATTACAAGACCTGACGAGTCAACAGGATAGAGATCCAATTCATAATGATAACAATATATGCCATGCCTATCGGTAGGCATGGTATATTTCAACATCGATCTTGAGAAACCAACTCTAACCAACTTCAACCCTAACCGTAAGGCATGTCAAGAGTCTTACATTTCTAAGAGTTAGAGAATCGACAGAACAGGAAACTAATTCATCATAGCGAGAATACATATGTACTGATATATCTCAATAACAATCTCACGAGGCCAAATTAGTCAGACTCTCGATCCTTACCGTAAGGCATGTCAAGAGTCTTACATTTCCTAAGGTTAGAGATTCGACATAATAGAGCTCTAACTCATGACAGCAACAATATATATCTAACGATAGACATATCTCAACAACAATCTCATGAGACCAAATTAGTCAGACTTCTAGCCCTTAGAAATATACTAACTCTATACATTTCCTAAGGTTAGAGATTCGACATAATAGAGCTCTAACTCATGACAGCAACAATATATATCTAACGATAGACATATCTCAACAACAATCTCATGAGACCAAATTAGTCAGACTTCTAGCCCTTAGAAATATACTAACTCTAACATTTCTAAGGATCGCGAGAACGATAGAATAGAGATTCAGCTCATGGTGATAAGGATATATACTACCATGCATATCATAATATCGATCTCAATAGATCTAACTCATGACAATAACAATATATATCTACTAATAATAGGTATATATTGATAATAATCTCAAGAAACCAATTAATCAGACTTCCTAACTCTAAGAAATGTAAGTCTCTTGACATTTCTAAGGTTAGAGAACCGACAGAATGGTCAGAATAAATCATGATGACAACAGTATACATAATGATATGTATATCAACATTGATCTTGAGAGACCAATTAGTCAGACTCTCGATCCTTAGAAATGTCGAGAAACTTACATTTCCAAAGGTTGATAGAGTGACAGAATAGGGTTCAACTCGCTATAGTAACAATATATATCTAATGATAGACATATTTCAACATCGATCTTGAGAGACCAATTAACCAGACTTACAGTCCTAAGAAACATCAAGAGGCTAACATTTCTAAGGATTAGGAATCGACAGAATAGAGGCTTAACTCATAACAGTAACGATATATGCATACCATTATGCATATTCTAACATTGATCTCAAGAGGCCAATTAGTCAGACCTATCAGGTCTTACGACCTTAAGAAACTTCTAACTCTCTACATTTCCTAGGATCAAGAATCGACAGAATAGATATCTAATTCATAACAGTAACAGTATATACATAATGATATGTATATCTCAACATCGATCTTGAGAGACCAATTAGTCAGACCTATCAGGTCTTACGACCTTAAGAAACTTCTAACTCTCTACATTTCCTAGGATCAAGAATCGACAGAATAGATATCTAATTCATAACAGTAACAGTATATACATAATGATATGTATATCTCAACATCGATCTTGAGAGACCAATTAACCAGACCTCCAGTCCCAAGAAACTTCTAACTCTCTACATTTCTAAGAATCAGGAATCTATAGAATAGAGATTTAACTCACGATAGTAACAATATATATCTAACAATAGACATATCTCAAGAGACCAATTAACCAGACCTCCAGTCCCAAGAAACTTCTAACTCTC
>ERZ778017.2201-NODE-2201-length-16433-cov-7.185371_pt1 | contig 16433 bp, 14 predicted proteins | sample MGYA00375747_ERZ778017 | MGnify/ENA primary metagenome ERZ778017 (study PRJEB29350, sample SAMN05509838) | bioreactor metagenome | biome: bioreactor; material: wastewater | place: South Africa: University of Cape Town | collected 2014-03-17 ...
CCCCGCCACCAGCGCGACAGCCCCGGCATCTGCAGAGGGCTGCTGCGCGGCACCAGAACCTGTGCTGGTCGGATTCCCCACCGGCCTCGCCCACGGCCGCTCCGGCACCAGCAACGCCTAACCCTCCCCGCCCCACTTCCCGCCGCCTCAAGAAGGAAACAAACCCGCTCATGACCCAGGAAAAGACGCCCTCGGTATTGTTCGTCTGCAGCAAGAACGGCGGCAAGTCCCAACTCGCCGCAGGACTGATGCGCGACATCGCAGGAGATGCCATTGCGGTCTATTCCGCCGGCACCAAACCGGCGGCGTCCCTGAACCCGCAGGCGGTGGAGTCCCTCACCGAACTGGGCATCGACGTCACCGGCGAATACCCCAAACCTGTCACCGACGAAGTACTGGACGCAGTGGACACCGTCATTGTCCTGGGCACCGAGGCCAGGCTTGAACCGGTCGAGGGCAAGCGCTTCGAGGTCTGGGAAACGGACGAGCCCTCCGAACGCGGGATCGAGGGCATGGAGCGGATGCGCCTGGTCCGGGACGATATTAAAGCCCGGGTTCGGACGCTCTACACGGAGCTTATCGGGAACTAGGCATGTCCGCCCCGGCACCATCACTGACCTTGGCCGCGGAGGGTGCACCGCGTGGCGGACTGGCCGCGCTGTGCATCACGCAGACCATCAGCTGGGGTGTGCTCTACTATCCGCTGCTGGCAGCTGTCCGGCCCATCAGTGATGACACCGGCTGGGACCCGGCCCTCATCACGGGGGCCTTCTCCGCTGGGCTGGTGGTATCCGCGGCCGCGGGGATCACCGTCGGCCGGATCCTGGACAGGACCGGCCCGCGGAACCTGATGATCGGCGGCGCCCTGACCGGTGTCCTGGCACTTGCCCTTGTAGGGCTGGCACCGAACCTCGCCGTCTTCGCAGCGGCATGGCTGCTGGCCGGAACCGCCCAGGCCGCCGTGCTCTACCAGCCGGCGTTCACCGTCATCAACCGCTGGTACGGCCCGGCCCGGGTGCGTCCGCTGACCATCTTGACCCTCGTGGCCGGATTCGCGTCCACCATCTTCGCCCCAGTCACCGCGGCCCTCTGCAACGCGATCGGGTGGCGGGGAACCTTCCTGATCCTCGCCGGGCTGCTCGGCGCCGTGACCGTTCCGCTGCACGCACGCTACCTCAACCGGTCCTGGCAACACGTCACCCACCCTGCCCAGCTGACCGGGGACAGGGAACTGGTCCGCAGCATCCGGCGCAGCCGTGAATTCGTTGGCCTGCAGGCCCTGCTGGTCCTGCTTGGTCGCAACCAATTCAAAGAGGCCCCTGACCTCTTTCTCACCGCACCACGCCGCACCGGAAACGTCCAACGCCGCGACAGCAGTCGCAGACCACCCTAACCAAAGTAGCCGGGCTCTCAGCAGATATCGGCCCAGGTCTGGAATCAATCATTCAGCGGCTCCCGACAACCACCCATGAATGAGGTCATAGAAGGATCCGCCAACAGTCTTGGCGATTTCGTTCCTGGCGTGCGCGGCGACCGGTAGGTCTTGGGTGGAAACGTCCAGTACCCCGACGCAAATCCCCATGCGCTTTAGCATCGGCCACGTTGTTAAGGTTCCTGTGCCTGCGCCAGCCCGGCCCCGCGCGGTAGATGTGTGTCGTCCCGGCTGAGAAAATGCCAGCCACGACGGTAGGGGAGACGGCAACGCTGCGGCCTGGACCACGGGAAAGCTGGCCGGCCTTTCTGAAACCGAAATGTAGCGAGGTTGTGCACGGCCACCGCTCGCTGATGGCGACTGGTGAGTGCATGGTGCCGGGGTGGTTGTGTGCAGACGGTCCGGTGGGTCCCGTCGTCCACTTGTGTGCGGGAAAAGCCCGAAGGAAATTGCTTTTGCCGTGCACCGGTGGACGAGGGATTACTGCTCGGTTCCGGCGGGAATCTCGATATCGGAGATTCCGGCGCTGTTGTTTGACGCAGCTATGGCCGAGGGACGGACGGAGACGTTTGCCGTTGGCGTGGAGGTCCGCGACGAACTGAATGCACGTCGTGTGCGCGTCGGAGCACATCGTTTCCGTGCTCGACGGGCAGGAGCTCGATGCCGAGAATAGCCGCGAGCTTGGCCGTGAAATGGACTTTGCCAAGAAGGCATTCCGACCGGACGGCAACGACCGTTCCCACGTGCTGCACGTGTCCCTTTCTTTGGACCCGGACCAGTCGGGGGAGAGCGGCAGCCGGGACGACGAATTTTGGGAAACTGTCTCACGCAAGTACGTCGCTGAGATGGGCTTGGACGGGTCCGACGGTAAGGCCGCGTGCCGGTGGGTTTCGATCCGGCACGGGCTGAGTAAGAACGGCAATGACCACGTTCACCTGGCCATTTCCATGATTCGTGAAGACGGTACGTGGTGGAGCGATTACAAGAGCAAGTTCAAGTCCCAGAAGGCCGCTCGCGTCATCGAAAAGGACATGGGCTTGCGTGTCCTGGGCCAGGGCCTCAAGACCAGGGGAACCAAGCCGGGCGAACTGGAATCACTGGCGCGACGACGCGCTGAAGCTTCCTACACCCGGCAGGCAAAAGCAGACCACTCCATGGTGCCCTGGGCGATGCTGGACAAGGCTGCCCGTGATCATCTGATCAGCGCTCAGAAGAGCATTGAACAGCCACGCATTGAACTGGCACGGCGGCTGCGCGGCGCAGGCGCCGGTGCGCGCACTGAAGCCGAGTATGTGCAGCGGCTCCGTGGCTCCGGGTTGCTGGTCCGGCCCTACTTCGCCAAGGGCAGCACGTCCGCTGTTGCCGGGTATTCCGTGGCGTTCCGTCCCCAGGCGGGGGAGCGTCCCATTTGGTACGGCGGAGGAACCCTGGCCAAAGATTTGTCGTTGCCGGCTCTGCGTCAGCAATGGCCCGACACTGATCCTTCGGCGGCTGTTCCGGAGTGGAAAGCAGCACAGAGGACCCGTGCGTTCGCCACCGCCGTGCCAGCTGGTGCCGAGGTTATTTCAGCTGAGGTAGTGAACGAGTTCTTCCGCGAAATGAAGGACGTTGCTGCCCTGTTCCGGGACGTGAACGGAGCCGACCCGGCACGCTTCGCGCAGATCGCCCGGCAAGGTGCAGGGGTGCTTTCGGCATGGAGCGTTGCAGCAGGAGCGGAAGGTGACGCGGCCGCCCGGAACCTGGCCGAGGCGGCAGACCTTTTCGCCCGTCACGCGCAACTGGCCGAGGAGCCCAAGCGCGCCGTCGTTCCCACACGGGAAGTCATTGCCGGGGTCGCAACGCACCAGGCCATCGGCTTGTCCCGACGGGCTGGGGCATCAGCAGTCCTGGCGGCATGGAGCGATTTCGGAACGCAGCTGGGGAAGGCGTTCAAGGCACACGACTACGGCCACGCGACAGACCGGCTTTCCCGCGAGGTCAGGGAGAAGCTGACGCACGTTCAGCGCGCTTACCTGTCCGTGGACGGTAACCCGATCCGCCCGCACGTTGGTGGCAACGCCCCCATGAAGGGCGCGGCTGATACGTCGGTGGCCGTCCTTGAACGGCCCGTGGGAACATCCCAGGGCGAGGCCCCCGCCACGGTGCAGAAGCCACGGCCCCGGCTGGAAGTTCTCGAAGAACAGTTGCGGGCGGCCGGGCTCCCTGAGCAGACGATCAGGGCACGACTTCAGGCGGAGAAGATCATGACCACCGGGCCACTGCCCGCACAGGGAAAGACGCCACCGCCCGGCCCGTCCAGGGCAGCGACGCAGGGACCGGAACAGAAAACACAGCAGAGCAGGAATCAACAGAAAGGCAGGGGATGACGTTGAGCGAATCTGACGGCGTTGATGATTTTGTGGAACAGAGCTTTCAGCATGCGTTGGCCATGGCCGCGCAGATCGGTTCGGCAGCTGCACGAACGTGGAAACAGCACTCCGAGCAAGCACGTGCCGACAACAGCCGGCGCGGCTCCATGGCCCGCCTGGCGTTCGACTCCGAACGGCTGGCAGCTGTATCGGCCTTGGCACCGACTGCCCGGAACCAGTGGTGGGAATCTGCCGGGCAGACAGACATCGTTGATGCCTACCGCATCGCCACAGCATGGAAGGATCACGACCCCGCGGCCGCAGCGGCCGAGGAAAATATCCGCACCCAGCTGCAGCAGCGTTTCGGCTTCGATATCAACGAGGTTGTGCGGGACCAGCAGCGCATTGACGCCGCCCACGACCGGGACGCCACCTTGGAAACATGGATGGAGCTGGTACCTGCCGAGCGGTCCACGGCCCAGGCGCCGGAAGCTGTCCAGGCAGCAGCGGAACGCTGGGCCATCGCCACGCAAAGCCCGGACTACCAGGACCACATAGTGGGCCAAGCCCAGGCGAACAGCCCCGAGGCTAAAGACCAGCTGGTGAGGGACTGGCTGGCAGCCGGGGCCACAGAGATCAGCCGCTACGATCCCGAATATCTTGCAGCACGCAAACGGTTCGAGGAACGGGAACCGGCACGCTCTGAGGCACGGGAACGGGAGGCCGAGCAGCGCCGTCAGGAATTCCTGACACGCCAGGGCAAAGTCACCCAGGAACAGGAGATAGGCAGGTTCTACACAGAGGGTTCCGACGGCAAGCTTCGTCGCGACGCCGAGGGATACAAAGCCGTGGCCGTGGCCGAATACGCCCGGGCGGACCAAGCGAAAGACGACGCGGCGCGGGAACAGCGGACCGGGCCGACAGCGCTGGAAGAAGAGTGGTACCGGGAAGAGTTCCTTCACCGAGACCCGGAGGCTGTTGAATCCGACGTGAAAGCCCAGACAGCGGCCCATGACGCAGCCGCCCACGAAAGGGCCGGCCATGCTGCCTCCGACCGCGCAGCGGCCGCCTACGGCACCGCTGAACACCGGGCAGCACTCGAAGAGCAGCTGGTGAGCGCTGGTGTGCCCGACCAGGCCGTCAGGGCACGCATGCAAGGCGAGAAGATACAGAAGTATCCCATCACCCACGCCGCTGCCGGCAAGGGTGCGCAGGCCGGGAAAACGCGGGCACCGTCCGCAACGAAAACCCAGGCGCAAAGCAGGAACCGCACACGCGGCCGCTAAGCATCACCAGATAGCCAAGGCCCTGCACACCGTTGGTGTGCAGGGCCTTCCTCTATCTGGGTCAGAATCGGAAGAGGCGTTTCCACCACTTGCGGGTATCGGCCTCCACGTCGCCCTGAGTGCTTTCCAGGACAGCTTCCGGTTCGCCCGCCTCGGATGTATATGAGGCGCTGGCGTGCAGGATGAGGCCGGTAACTACGTTGCCGCGTTCATGCGCAGTGATCATTTGCTCTCGTGTCGATATTCCATCGTCCGTCACCAGTTCGTCTCCGATGTTCAGGACAAGGGTTCCCGTGGTCCGCACTGCCTCCAGCCACTTTCCTTCGGCTCCCGTTGTCTGCGGCTCGAAGGATGCGACAAGGACGCCGTCTGCATCGGTGACGATGAAGTCATGGCCCTGTTCCCTCCATGCCCAGCCCTCGGCGTGTTTGATTGAAGCCCGAGCATCAAACCAATGCAGTCCGCGTTCGGCGTAGGCCGACGAGATGGCTTTGGGAACGGAACCATCACCCATGGCGAACTGCGTGATCCCTGTTGGCCGGAGCAGCATAAAGGGATACACCAGTTCCCCGTCAGGGCCTGTGGCGATTCCCACCTGGTACCGCATGTTGTCGGTGTCGTCTTCGTTGAAGATGACCAGAGGGGACGCTTCCGGTGCGAACGGTGTGTCGGTGGTGCTGTAATGCTCGCTGAGCATCTGCGCCGCGTTACTGGGCTCGGGCAGCATAACGATGCATGCTTCCAGCGCGTCAGCGTAGGAACTGGAATCGCTCAGCGCATAGAACCGTTCGATGGTCGTGATGCCCAATACGTAGCCTGCCGTGGCGGGGATGTCCCAAATATCTCTGTAGTTGTCTGCCAGCAGAAGGAACGAGGGCCGTGTCCTCACGGGTGCTGCAAGGTTCAGTTCCAGCTTGGCGAGCATCTGGCCGTTCCCGGCTGGCATGGCCCCCCAGCGGGCGGTGCCCTGCAACTGGTCATTGATCTTTACGGTTCCCTGGGCGTCGAGCAGGTCAAAGAGATGTAACAGTTCCGGGGCGGGGGTCAGCGCTTTCTTATCCAGCAGCACTACGAACAAAGGCGGCAGAGCTGGCCCGTCTGTATCGGGGAGGATACCGGCTGCACCATGGACGAAGATGGTTCCGGCTATGAAGTCCTGATTTTCGGCGTCAATCCGATCCGGCGCGATGGTCTTTTGCGATCGTCCTGATTGGCGGTTGGCTTTTTCCTGCCGCCGACGTTCTTCCCGGTTCATGCAGTTTTCCTTTCGTCGCCAGCGGGTGCTGGTTGGACGGTTGTTGCGTCGAGGTTCAGGCCTTCGGGCAGCGGGTCAACGGGATAGCGGGTCATGTTGTGGCCGTGGTCCGCCCGGCATTCGGAGAGTGGCCCGCCTTCGGCCATGATCCGGTCAAAATGGCGGTCAGCGTGATCAAGCATCCATGTACTCACCGCGCCGCCGCCTTCGGCGTAGGCGACTTCGTAGGCCTGCCACAGGGCGGTCAGGCGCATCATGACCGACTCGTGGTTCCACCACTGCCGGCACCACCGGATGGGCGCGGTCCCGCGTTGGGCAAGGACGCCCGGGCGTGAATCGTAGTGTTCATAGAGCGGCCCGTAAATGCCTTCGTAGAAGTCGTACACGGTACGGAAAGCAGGCTCGGGAGTCTCTTCCGTTTCCTCGGCGGCCGGTGCCGCGGCATCCACCTGGATATCCGTGCTGTCAGTGATTTCCCCGGTGGAGGTATCCACCCCCGCTGCTTCTGCAACATTGCCGGCCAAGCGCGAATCGATGCCTTCGGCAACGGCGGACCAGTCCAGCTGATCAAGCCGGGCATCCACTTCGGCATCGAGACGTTTGGTGTAGCGACGGAGAGCAACCTTTGCCACCAGGTTCTCCACGGCCGCGGGGTCCAGCCCAGCCAAAGTGGCACCGTCAGTACCGGGCGAGGAAAGCTCAGCTGCCCCCTCATCCCCTCTATCGGGCGGAGCAGCGGGAGGCGCGGCCGTGTCCTGTTCCGTGTCGGTCTCATCAAAGAGCAGGCCAGTTCCCGGAAGGTGCTCTTCCGGGAACTGGCCGTTCTGTTCAGCGGTGCCCCTCACGCTGCCACCGGCGTCATGTCAGGGTTGCGGCGCACAGACTCGGCTTCGGCTACAGCGTCTTGGATGGTCCTTTCAGCCTGCGGGTCATGGGCGCGGAGGGAAGCCTCGACCGCTTCCTTGTGCTTGGTCCACATCCACGGGGTGGACTTGACCAAGGCAGCCCGGTTCTGGCCCGTAAGAAGGATGCCCCGACCCTTGGGCAGGGCGGCGAGCTCGGCCACATCGAAGATGCGGTCACGGTGTTCCTGAGCCGGACCGCGAGGGGAATCCTTGGATCCGGGTGATCCGGGCGTTGTGTAGTAGTAATCCCCGACCGCTTCGGAGGTTTTGGAGAGGAACGGGCCGGGCTTGTTGCCGCCGAGGTATAGGACCCAGTTGGCCGCTTGGTACAGCGCTTCCATGCCCTTTTCGCCCCAGACAGATTCGCCTTGGGAGTAGGACTGCAAGATGGTGACCACGATGATTCCACGGGAACCGAAGTGGGAGTATTCCTTGGGCAGCTTGGACCAGCGGCACACATTCGCCGCTTCATCCAGGATCGCTGAGAGGGGGATCGGCAACCGGCCACCGGGGCATTCGGTGGCGAACTCTTGGGCAGCTTCCAGCACGGCCACGGCCATGGCCGTGACAAGCGCACGGCCGCCACCGGCTGAGTCTTTGGAGAGCGAGTAAAGCGTGTCCTTGCTGCGGACGAACTCTGCCGGGTCAAAGTGCCGGCGTCCCCGGTACACCGAACCAGGGACCTCAGGGGAGGCAACCTCATCACCTTCAGCAGGGTTGACCCACCGCGCAATCTCATGGTTGGTCAGGCATTCAGTCATGATCTGCGCCGTGGAAAACACACCGGAACGTTCGGGCAATGAGTCGGGGGAGAAGATGCTGGCCAGCTGGTTCAGGACCTCGACGTGGCGGGTTTCGTTAAGGATCGCGATGGCTTCAGGTTCCCGCACGTCCCGATCCGAAATCCATTCCTGCACCGTGGATAAGGGCAGGCCCTTCACGGCGGCCGCGAGGAAGAACCCGCGAAGCAGCTGAGTTGCCCGGAGCTCGAAGAACTGGAATCCTTTCTCTCCCACTGATTCCATTTCGGCTTTGGCGAAGGTGTCAGCCAAGGTCCATGCGCTGGCAGCGTCGTGGACCATTGACAGGGGATTCCACCACCACGTGGGTGCTTCCCCGACAATGCGCTGCGGGTCGAATACCCAGATGTTGCCGCCGTTCTTGGCCCGCACGTCCCGGGTAGCGTCGGCAAGGAACCGCTTGTTCTCGGTAACGATGACAGCGCCGGGAGCGTCCAGGATGAACGGCACCGCGTAGGAGGCGGATTTGCCGGCACGAGGGCCGGCATAAATCAGGCCGACCAGTTCAGCGTTCGCGTACAACGGTTGGGACGTGGGGATGATCTTGCCCAGTTCGAAACCGGGCCAGCCGTCGGCTTGGCACTTCATCTTCCGGTTATCGGCAATTGTGGCCTTGGCCGAAAGGGACCTGACCTCCTTGAACGTCGCCATGTGCCGTGCTGCCGGGTCCACCCAGGAAGACCTCGGGGATGCTTTGCGGGCCAAGAGCAACCCGCCAACGATGACGGCCGCGATCACAGCTGCGACGGTTCCCATCCCGGCGATATACAGGCCGGAGAACTCTCGCGGCCCTTTCACGAGCTCCTGGACGACGATCTGCGGTCCCGCCCAGGTGCCGGTGGTGTAGAACCCGCCGACGCTCAGGCCGGCCACTACGGAGAGAAGCACGCCGATCAGGACGGCAGCGCCGATGATCGTTGCCCGGTTCTTTTGGCGCAGGTACCGCGCCCGTGTTGGTGCACCCATCAGGCAGCCGCCCCTTCCATCTCAGGGTCTTGAACTTCCGTCGGCACGAACCGTTTGCTGCGTTCGTCGGTGACGTGGTGCTTCTTTTCAATGTCGGTCAGGGTCATCTTGACCGGAATTCCGGCCCGGCCCGGCACCTTCAGCAGAATCTTTCCGGCGCCGGGAGGGGGAGCCGGTGTCCCGTCGGCGTTGAATTTCGGCTTCCAGTCAGGAGGGGTGTTGAAGCTGTTCACAGTTTCAATTTCCTTTGCGTTCAGTGGCTGGACCGCGCTGAGCTCGTTGAGGTCATCGAGGGACAGTGCCATGAGGCCCAGGATGCCGCTGCGCTGGGCGAAGCCCTTGGCCGTGGCGCGGTCCTTCTCGTTGGGCAGGGAAAGGAAGTCCTTGGGGCTGTGAGTGATCTTCAGTTCACTGACACCCAGGCCACGGTTGGTCCGGCCGATCCGGTCTGCCCGGTCGATGATGCCCTCACAGGCACGCATCGGGTACCAAAACTCGTCCTGTACGGCCAGATAGCCGCCCCAGTGGACGGAGGGATCGTGCTGGGAGATTTCCCAGTGAGCATCGATCGCGGAGAAGCCAATGTTCCAGGTCGCCAGCATGGCCGCCGACAGGAGCTTGGTGTTCGAAGCCGGGATGGATGAGGTATCGAAGCAGAACCCGCCCGGATTGCCCAGTGGCACGGACATGGCATCGCTGCCGCCGATCAGCGGCCCCATCTGACCGTTGAGCATGGCGAGCACTGACAGGTGCAGCGTCCGGTACTCGGAAAGAAACTCTTCCGGGCTGTTGCAGGCGACGGCCGAGAGAACTTCCGGAGGCGGGTTCAGGAACGCGGCCTTCAGATCATGCGGAGAAGCGTTCCGGACCCGCTTGATCACCGAACGGACCAGCAAATCCAGCGCGGTATCTTCGAAGTCCTCCAACGGGCGGCCACGGTTGATCTGTACGACCAGGGCAACCATGTCGACGGCCTTGCCAATGGCTTCCTGAAGCAGTTCTTCCCCGAGGTTCCCGCCGATCTTCCGTGCCGCTTCTCCCAGCGCCCCGAGGTGCATCAGGTTGATGCGGTCTTTCCCGCGTGGGCCGAAACTGAACCGTTTCCCGCCCATAAGCTCGATCATCTCGCCGTACTCATCCTTCAGCGGGTCAAAGACCATCGGAACGATGCCGCGTGCGGCCATGGAGTAGATGAACCGCTGCGCGACCGAGGACTTGCCGTTGCCGTTCAAGCCAAAGAGCATCATCGTGGCCGACGAAATAAGGCCAGCGTCATACCAGGACTTCATATCCCCGGCCACGGCAGTGCCCACGTTCATGTCCCGACCCAACGGGGTGCCCAGGTTCGGCCGAGACGTCCCGGCCGAGAAAGGGTAGATCCCGCACAACTGGTTCGAGGACGAATACCACTGCGGAGGCTTGGGACGCTTGCCCCAGCGGCCCCCACCGAAACCGGTAAAGCCCTTGGACGTCTTGAAGTGCTTGGTTTCAGGTGCCTTTTTGCTGGACATTAGTTCGTTCCCTTTCCGAGCCAGAGGGGAGAGCCGGAGTAGCGCCACGGGAGCACACCGAACGGAAGCGTGGTGTGGAAGGCGGCCGAACCGGCGTGCTCAACGAACCGGTACGGCATGATGAGCTGGTTCATCAGGGACTTCACCTGGTTCAGTGCATCCCGGTAAGACTTCTCATCCGGGGAGAACGTCACGGTGACCATCATCGAGAACAGCGAGAGCCTGGCACCGGTGGCCAGTTCCTCTTCGGTCTTCTCTGCCACGGCCTTGGCCGCACGGTCCCAGGACGTCGGCCGGCCTTTGCGGGTGCTGATTTTCCAGTCAGCGGTTTTGACCAACTTATCGACAACCTTGGCCCCCGTTCCGGGGTCCACCGGCCGGTAGAACAGGGCCACCCGCTTGCGGAGGAACTTGGAGTTCGGTCCGAAAATCCGGTCAAAGCTCCTCGAGGTGATGTGCGCGCCGGGAGGCACGGTCATCATCAGCGTCATGGACGCAACACCGTCGTGGAACACCACCCGGCCTTGGGAATCATCGAAGAACCCCGGACCGGCGTGCTCCCAGTCCTTCACAGCCTGGCGGCCGCTCAGGGCATCCAACGCCATTTCCTGATCACGCATCGGCTGGTACGCCAGCTGCGCGATATGGGCCAGTTCCGACTCGACCAGAGGTTCCGGGGCACCTGCCCCAGCGTCGCTGAGCATTTCGCTCTGCGCCGGCAGACGGGAGGCGACCTCGGCAACAGCGGAGGACACGTCCTTCTCGGATGCCCCCAACGCTTCGGCGTCCCAAACCATCGTGGCGTACACGTTCAACACTGCCGACCGCGCCGGGAGTGTGCCCACTGCGTGGTCCAGGACTTCTTTGGCGAAGTCCGGTGCCCCCGGCACGACGTCTTCACGGATCGCCGCGCAGGTACCGGCCGAGGACTCAGAGGCGGAATCAACCACGATCGTGGCACCGGTCAGGCCCTCTTCGACGCTCAGGGACGAAAGCCAGACGCCGAACCTGGACACCTGTGAATTCACCGTCGATTGCTCCTGCATGGCCGCGCCGTCCGGGGAGCACCCGAACACGGCCGCCAGCTGGCCCACCGACTTGTGGTGCAGCAGCGAATACTCGCGGCCCAGCCCGTCAGTACCCGAAATCGTGTCCACGTCCAGCAGCGCGCCGGGAAGCCGCTCAGCATCCTCAGGGGGAAGCGTCGACAAAGCCCCGGTGACGTAAAACGACGAACCCGAGGCGTTCCGGGACGCCAGGGACAACCGATCAGTGACCTTGGCGATGATCGTAGTCCCACCGAACTTCACCATGCCCAGCAGCACAATCATGGCCGTGACCAAGAGCATGATCACAGCGGCGAGGTAGAAGCCCCGCATCAGCAACAACAGGCCGAGGACGAGACCGGCAGCGCTGACAATCACCGCTGGCAGGCTCAGCCCGTACAGGCCAGGGGAAGCTGGCTGAAGCCAGTTCCCGAACTTTTCCTGTGGAACGTTATCGCTCATGATCCCAACACGCCCTTTCCGTCAGCGTCTTGTGCCCCGCGGGCTACAGACCCACCCAGAGACTGGGTAGCTGCGTGAATCCCTGCTTTAGCCCCGGAAGCCCCTGTGGAAGGCGAACCACCGGCCACTACGCCCCCAGAAGACGGCTGCCCGGTAGAAGGGCCAGCGCCACCAGCTGAGGACCCACCCGAACCCGTGCCGCCACTGGACCCGGAAGAGCCAGGGGCACCCGAGGGGCCACTACCCCCTGATGGGCCCGACGGGCCACTGCCACCAGCCGTACCGGCTGAACCTCCACCGCCAAGGACCGAACCACCACCAGAGGACCCGGAGGAAACAGAAGCACCCTGGGCCATGGACATGCCAGAACCAGCCGTACCGGCAGTTCCCGCCTTGCCGGCAGCACCCGCCCCGGCAGCAGCAGAGCCGCCGCCGGTTGCGATTGCCGCTCCCCCGGCCACCCCGGCAGAGACGACAGCGGCACCGGCAGCCATGGCCATGGTCCCGCCCGCAGCTGAACCCATCGCAGAGGTTGCGGGGCCCAGAAGCTTCATGATCGCCGGAAGGGCAGCCACAGCCAGCACCAGCAGCAACATGCCGTTGATGACGCCTCCAATACCGTCACCGCCTGACTTCAGCTTCCACGCGAACGCGTAAATGATCGCCGCCACCGGCTTGTAGATCAGGAAGGCAATCAACCACTTCGTGATCGTTGCAAAACCGCCTTCAGCGCCGCGGATCATCGCGGCCGCCGCAGCCACCGGCCAAAACGCAATCAGCAACGGAAGAACCACGGCGCGGATAATCATGATGATCCACTGCAACAAGGTCGCGGCCGCCCCGAAAATCCCGGCAATAATCGCCAGACCGGCACCAATGGACCCCACCGAACCTGTGGCAGGGCCAATGGCCCCGTACCCGGCGACTGTTACACCGGCCTCGTCAAGAATCCACTTCGCGAACGCATCACCGGCAGGAATGGCAACCTGCATCAAAGCGGTGCCCAACGTGGTCACCAGGAACGTCATCAGCAGGGCCTTGGAAACCTTCACGGCCTGATCGCCGCGGGTATGGACCATCGTCCACACACACGCGACCATGATGCCGACCGTGGCGAGGAAGATGCTGATCACCTGCAACTGCTCAACAAGCCACTGCATGGACGCACCATCGAGACTCACCAGCATCCCGGAGTCCAACCAGGACGTCAGGAAGCCCTTCATGAGTGAATCCCAGGCGCCCATCATGGTTTCACCCAGACCCTGCGCACCAGAATTCACGGCCGAGTCCACGGCCCCCTTGGTGGCATCCTGCACACCACCAATCACGTTGCCCGCAATGCAGGCCGGGTTCACACCCCATCCGCAATCAGCCATTGGTGCCCCTCCACTCCACAAATCCGCCCTTGATGGGTGTAGGAGGCTGACCGACGAACGTCGAGCCATCATCGAAGACCTTGACCTTCCAATCTCCATCAACCCACTGGAAGGTCAGGGGCAGTCCGGCATAGCCGGAACTACTCGCCGCAGTAGCAACAACAAGCGTTATCGACGCTTCGTTTTCGTTGAAGCTGTCCACGATGAATCCGGAATAGGAAGCAGGCGGGTCAGTCATTGCTGGCCCATCCGTCATCTTTTCCTTGAGGACATCCTTGCCTTTGGAATCCACGGCATAGAGTTCCACCATCTTCTTCGCATTGATCAGGTTGGCGGAGGCATTGGTCGATACGGCCGCCAGTGCTGCCCCGAGGGGTGAGCGGGCGAAGCAGACGGGGAATCCGTCTTTGGTCTTGGTAGGTCCGTAGGTGTCCGAGACGGGCCAGGTCCAGCCCTTCTCGGCCTTCCAGCGGAGGTCCTTGGGCATGGCAGGCTTGGCGGAAGTGTCCCCTGCCGGGACGTTGCATCCGCCCTCATCCTTCGGCGTCTCCACAGCCACCGGGGTGGATGGTTCAGGCTTGCCGGATGGCTTGATCAGGATCATCATCAGCAGGATCGCGACGACGAACACCACGAGGACGGACGCCCACAGGGCGACCTTCCCGCGCAGCATTTGCGGTTTCTTTGTCGTAGCCATGGGATCTCCTAACCGACGAACAGGGCCGCGAGAACACCAGCCGTGCCCAACCCAATAGCACCGGTCAGCCACCAGCCGGCCTTACCCATGAACTCTTCACCACGGCCGCGCTGGTGAGCGAAGAACAGGCCGATAAACAGGACCATCAGGCCCAGCACGGCGAGAGACCCGCCGATGATCTTGGTCCACATCAGAACGGTGTCTAGGCCGTCCTGCACCTCTTGGGGCAGGGGCTTGGCCTCAGTCACGACGGTGGTTGCAACGTTGGTCAGCTTGGTCATAACGGTCATTTCGTTTCTCCTTTAATCGTTGAAAGTGCGGTGCGGACCTTTTCCAGGTCCTTCGCGGGTACGTCGGTGAAATCCGACAAGGCAGAGCGTTTGATCAGCAGGCCCGGCACCCACGGGACGCGTACCAGGGGAACCGCGCCGCCCAGAACTTTGAGCTCGTTCTGAATCAGACGAGGCATGCGCCCCGGCGAGGCCGGGACGATCAGGACGGCGCTGAACGCCGCCCGCCCGTGGGCGGCAATGGCAGCTTTGGCCGCGTCGATGCCGTGAAGGCTCGCACGGGCAACAAGCACTACCGGTCCCCCAGCAGCGGGCAGCTGCTGGCCGTGGTCAGCGCCATCCAGGATCGCGGCCCACGCCGTGGCACCGGCCCCGCCGTGTGCGGCCACAAAAGCCACCGGCTGTTCCTCGGCTGCCGACGGCTCCGGTTCAGGCGCAGCGGCCGGGACTTCCGGGGCGATGCTTTGCGCGGCCGTCACCCACGGACTGACGTTCTCGGTTTTCTCTGCCACGGTCATAGCCCACGAGCCACCGCAGCTGCCGCCCGCAGCCACGCCCTCCGTGTTGCCGGCTGCAGCGCGCCAAAACGGATCTGGCCCGACTTCAGCGCCTCATCGAACGGCACCACCACTACGTCACGGACGTAGGGGCGGAACTTCTCTGCCGTCTCCTGGGACAACCTGGCTTCGCCTCGTTGCCGTTCGGAGACGATCACGACGGCATTGGAAGCAAGGTCAGCTGAGCGTTCGCCTTTCAGGTCCAGGCCCTGCAAGGTCAACAGAGCGGCCTCTACCCGGTCCTCTTCGTTCGTGGTGGGAACCACCAGCTGGTCCGCGTGATCGATCATGCGGTTCCATTCGGCGCTTCGGTGGTTGTTGCCCGAGTCCATGAGGATCAGCCGGTAGTACTTGGAGACCACCCGGTGCAGGATATCGACCTCTTCAGCGGTGACTTCGTGTGTGCCGGCAACGTCGGCATCAGAGCGCAGCACGTCGTACTTGTCCGGGCTCTGGTGGTGCACAAAGGCGTTGATATCGGCGGACGGAGCCGTTGGCGAAAGCAACGCATCGGCGGCAGCGATCACATCCAGTGCGCTCCGGGAGTGGTCTCCTTTTTCCGTCCGCCACCCCAGGGTGCCCGTGGTGGGGTTGTTGTCCCAGGCCACGACACTGCCGCCATTCCGGCCGAACACGGCCGCGAGGTCGGCAACGGTAGGTGTCTTATTCGACCCGCCCTTCTGGTTGGCTACGGCAATCGTCCGGGTACCGGCGAAATGCTTGGAAGCGAGCCGGATATCTTCGCGTTCGCTCAGTTCTTCCTCCGACGGGGCCAACGACATGCCCAGGCTGTTGAGCCAGCCCCGGATACCCTGGCTGGCTGGTTCGACGGCGCTGGGAGCGGCCAGAAAGCTGCTGGCCTCTCTGATGGACCGCCGCGTAGGGGGTACGTCTGCCGTGCTTGGGACTTTCGCGACTGTGGTTGTGGCAGCAGGGGCCGAGGGGATGCGCTCAAGGATCGAGCTGGCGTCCTCCGGGACAGCCTCTGGCTGTTCTTCCTCGACTTCCCCAGTTGGGGAAACGACCAGGTACGAAACCCCGCTGTCGTCCATGGATGTAACGCGGACGGGGCGGCCGAGTGTAGCCGCTTCTCCGATGACACGCTTCATCAGCGCCTGACGCAGATCGTTCACGTCCGGGGCTTCGTAAGGGTGCTCTTCCCCGTTGATTTTCAGGACGCCGGTGTTGTCACCGTTGATGATGGCGCTGATCACAGGTTCCGGCTGGATCAGCGATTTTTCAATGGCCATGGGCCTACCTCTTTCGTTTCGGAGTGGTGATGCTGCTTAGGAATCTTTGGGGGCAATACGCGTAATAAGCCATGGGTTCTCCTGCCCACTCCGGTGGAGGGACAGGACCCATGGCCCGTCATTAGTGGCGAACTCGGCCCTTACGGACATGGGGTTTCCCTTCTCCCGGACCAGGACCGGCCCGGACACGATGTGACGGACCGAGATCGGAAGAGCACACGTCTGAACTCCAGTCACGCCAATATCTCGTAT
>ERZ778017.2202-NODE-2202-length-16432-cov-6.281553_pt1 | contig 16432 bp, 14 predicted proteins | sample MGYA00375747_ERZ778017 | MGnify/ENA primary metagenome ERZ778017 (study PRJEB29350, sample SAMN05509838) | bioreactor metagenome | biome: bioreactor; material: wastewater | place: South Africa: University of Cape Town | collected 2014-03-17 ...
AAATCCTGCTCGACGGGCAGGACATCACCAGGCTCGGGAAGACGGAGCTTCGCAAGATCCGGCTGTCGAAAATCGGCATGGTGTTCCAGCATTTCGCCCTGCTGCCGCATATGTCGGTCATCGACAACGTGGCCTTCGGCCTGCGCATCCTGGGCCTCGGCCGCAAGGAGCGGCGCGAACGGGCGGCCGCCACGCTCGAACTGGTGGGGCTGGGCGGCTGGGGCGACCGCAGGCCCTCCAACCTGAGCGGCGGCATGCGGCAGCGCGTCGGCCTCGCCCGGGCGCTGGTCATGGATACGCCGGTGCTGTTGATGGACGAGCCGTTCAGCGCCCTCGATCCGCTCATCCGCGAGGAAATGCAGGAGGAACTGCTCCGGCTCCAGGCGACGCTGAACAAGACCATCGTCTTCATCACCCACGATCCCAACGAAGCCGCCGCCATCGGCGACCATATCGCCATCCTGCTCAGGGGCGAGGTGGTCCAGCAGGGCCGCCCGATGGATGTCGTTCTCTCGCCCGCCACCGACTATGTCAGGAACTTCGTGCGCGGCACCGATGTGTTCAAGGTGCTCACGGCCGGGCAGGTCGCCGAGCCTTCCGCGCCCGGCAGGCAGGCGACGCCGGCCCGGCCGCCTGCCGGAGGCACCATAGAATTGTCCCCCGACGACCTCATTGCGCCCTATCTCGACGACCTGTCGGGAAAGCAGCATGCGCTGGTCGTGGTGGGGGCCGACGGAAGCCGGATCGGGGCGGTCACCACGGCCTCCGTGGTCAGGGCGCTGGCATCGCATTCCTCGCTCGCCGGCAAGCAGGGCAAGCTCCGCAAGCGATCCCCGCAGCCGGCACATGCCGGTGCCGATGCTCCGCACTGACCTGGTTTTTTGGGGGTTCAATGGATTATTCAGCGTTCGCCAACCAGGTTGCTGGGCTGATCGATGATTTCACCAACTACCTGACCATCAATTTCGGCTTCTTCTTCGATTTCATCTCGGCCGTCATCCTCGGCATCCAGCAGCCGCTGGCCGCCCTGCTGACGAACGCCCCCGTCTGGCTGGTGATCGTCGCGACGGTAGCCGGCGCAGCGCTTCTCAGAAGCGTCTCGCTCGTCCTGCTCAGCCTGTTCGGCCTCGCCTTCATCCTGACGATGAACCTGTGGGCGGCGTCCATGGTGACGCTTTCGCTCGTTCTCACCGCGGCCGTCATCGCGCTCGCCGTCGGCATCCCCATCGGCACGCTGATTTCCGAATCGCGCCGGGCCAACGCCGTCGTCGAGCCGTTCCTCGATTTCATGCAGACCATGCCGCCCTTCGTGCTCCTGGTGCCGGCCGTGTTCTTCTTCGGCGTCGGCACCGTGCCGGGCATCGTCGCGACCATCTTCTTCGCCATGCCGCTGCCGATCCGGCTGACGGCGCACGGCCTGAAAATGGTCGAGCCGGAAATGATCGAGGCCGGCGAGGCGTTCGGCGCCGGCCGGCTGCCCATCCTTTTCCTGATCAAGCTGCCGCTGGCGTTCCGCTCGATCATGGCCGGCGTCAACCAGTGCGTGATGATGTCGCTGTCGATGGTCATCATCGCTTCCATGATCGGCGCCGGCGGGCTGGGCGACGAGATCATCCGCGCGATATCGCGGCTCCAGGTGGGCCGCGGCGTGGAGGCGGGCCTGGCCGTCGTCATCCTCGCCATCCTCATCGACCGCTTCTCGAAGCGCATCAGCGAGAAGGTCGACCCGACCGAGTGAGGCGCAGGGATCGGCAGGCGGGCCGGGCCGCCCGGTCGGGGTCAGGCCACCGGCAAGGGCAGCTTCTTGGTGCGGCCGCCGTCGATCACGTAGACCTGGCCCGTCACGAAGCCGCTTTCGTCGGAGGCCAGCCAGACGGCGAGATTGCCGACGTCGCGCGGCTCGCCGAGACGGCCGGCCGGATGCATGGCGAGAAGCTCGCGGCGGACGCGCCCACTGTCGGCCATGCTCTCGATGTAGATTTCGCTCAAGTCCGAATTGATCCACCCGGGCGCGATCGCGTTGCAGCGGATGCCCTCGGGTCCGTGATCCACGGCGACGGCGGCCGTAAAGCCGTGGATTCCCGCCTTGGAAGCGGAATAGGCGGGGTGTCCGGGGTTGGAGCCGAGGCCCTCGATCGAGCCGATGTTGACGATGCTGCCGCCGCCGCGCCGGCGCAGATGCGGCATCGCCGCCCTGGTCAGGAGAAACGGCGCCTTCAGGTTGATGGCCATCATCCGGTCCCAATCCTGCTCGGTCATTTCCTCGACCGTCTTCTCGAACATGATGCCGGCATTGTTGACCAGTATGTCGAGGCCGCCGAACCGCTCGGTGACCGTCGCCACCGCGTTCGCGATATCCTGCGGCCACGAAAGATCGGCCTGCACGAACAGGACGCCGTCGCCCGTCATGGCGTCCGGCGGCGGATTCCTCTGCACGACGGCGACTTTCGCGCCCTCTTCCACGAAGCGCCGGGTGATGCCCGCCCCGATGCCACGCCCGCCGCCGGTAACAATGGCGACCTTGCCTGCCAGCCTGCCTGTCATCGCGGTCTCCTCAATAGACGGGCTTGGCGCCGTTCACTTCGACGGTGGCTCCCGCGACGTAGCGGGCCGCGTCGGAGCTCAGGAAATACACCACGTCGGCTATGTCTTCCGGTTCGGCGATCCGCCCCAGCGGAACCGACTTGTTGAGCTCTTCGATCGCGGTGTCCGGGTTGAAGCCGCGCTTGATGAAGCCGGTGCGCAGCATCGGCGTGTTGACTTCGTTCGGGCAGACCGCGTTGACCCTGATGCCGTCGCCGGCATGGTCGCGGCCGAGGCATCTGGTGAAGGCCGCGACCGCCGCCTTGCTGGTGCAATAGGCCGCGTGCCCGGGGCCTGGATAAAGCCCCCAGCACGAGGCGATGTTGACGATCGCGCCGCCGCCATGCTCCTTCATGTGCGCGACGGCGCGGCGGCAGGTATGGAAGATCGCGCGCACGTTGATGTCGAAGGTACGCTCCCAATCCTCGTCCGACGTGTCGAGGATAGTGCCCCGGGTGATGATGCCCGCATTGTTGACGAGGACATCCAGCCGACCCGTCCGGCGGATCGCCTCGTCGATCAGCTCTTCGCAATAGGCCTTGCTCCTCAGGTCGCCGACCTTGCCGCGGACGTTCTCGCCATCGGTGTTGAGCGCGGCTTCGAGATCGGCCAGCCCCTTCCGGTCGGCGTCGCCGCCGATCACCCGGAAACCGTTTTCCACGAACTGCCGGCAGATCGCCCGGCCGATCCCTCCCGCAGCACCGGTCACCACCACGGTTTTCTTGTCGCCATTCGTCATTTTCTGCCAGCCGGTTCACAAGGAAGGATGATCCATATTCGCCGAACGACCGCCAAAAGCCAGTAGGGAGCAGGCTGCAAAAGTCTCACCTCGACGTTGAGTTCCGGGGTCGTCCGGGAACCGCCGCAGCCGGGACGGCGGCCTCCGGCGCGAAACGGTCATGCGAAGACGCCGCCCGGCCTTGAGAATCCGGCGGCGGCGCGCAATCATCGGCGTTTCTGGAGAATTACATGGTTCGCCGATATTACGATCTGCCGTCGCTCACGACCCTTGCCGTTTTCGAGGCTTCCGCCCGGCATCTGTCGTTCAAGCTGGCGGCGGCCGAACTGAACGTCACGCCCGGCGCCGTCAGCCGGCAGATCAAGGCGATCGAGGACGAGCTTGGGGTGCCCTTGTTCACTAGGCTGGGCACCGGCGTGGCGCTGACCAGCGCCGGGGAAGACCTCTACGGCGTCCTGGCAAGCAGCTTCTCGCGCGCCGCCGATGTCGTGCGCACCGTCAAGCGCGGCGATCGCTCGAAGAACGTGACCCTTGCCTGCACGGACGCCTTCGCGACCACCTGGCTCATTCCGCGCATGCCCGATTTCTGGGCGCGCTACGACGACATCTCGGTCGACCACCTGATCTCGGACAACCCGCGCGACTACCGCAGGGCCGAGGTGGAGCTGCGCATCCGCTACGGCTTCGGCTCATGGCTCGACGAGAACGCCGAGCTTCTGTTCGACGAAACCATCTATCCCGTGTGCGGGCCGGAATTTGCCAGAACGCACGCGGATGCGACGGCCGGATCGCTGCCGGACCTGCCGCTGCTGCATGTGGACTGGGTCGATCCCGACTGGACGAGTTGGGACGAAGTGTTCCGGCGGGCGACGCTTCCGCACGGCCCCACGCGCGGCCGCCGCTTCGGCAAGTTCTTCGTCGCCTTGCAGGCGGCCCAGGCCAACCAGGGCGTCGCCGTCGGCTGGCACCGGCTGGTGAAGACGCTGATCGGCGAGGGCAAGCTGGTCCGGCTGACCGACCTCGAGATGCCGGCTCCGGGAGGCTACTACCTGACGTGGAACAACAACCGCACGCTCTCCCCGGCCGCCGAGCGGCTGCGCGACTGGCTGCGCGAGGCCGCTGCGCAGGAGCGGGAAAGCTAGGGTCAGGCCCGCAAGTTCGCGTTGCAGAACGATCGGGGTGATTATAGTTTTCCTCGTCGCGGACTTGCCGTTTTTGGCCTTGCGACCCGGGGAACCGAAGTGATCAATCTCCTGATGCTCGTAACGCCGAACTTCAACCTGGCGGCGACGATGGCGTTCATCGATCCGTTCCGGGCCGCCAACTATCTGGAAGGCACGGCCCGTTTCCGCTGGGTTCTGTCGTCGCCGGCCGGTGGTCCGTGCCTCGCCAGCAATGGCGTGACCGTGGCGACGCAGGAACTGAGCGCCGTGAAGGACGAGGCTTTCGACATCGTCGTCGTTTCGACGAGTTGGGCGCCCGAGACGGCGAGAACGGGGCCATTGCTGTCTTCGCTGCGAAAATGGGCGCGCTCGGGCAGCATCGTCGGCGGCCTCGACACCGGCGCGTTCATTCTTGCCGATGCCGGCCTGCTGAGCGGCAGGCGGGCGACCGTCCATTACGAACATATCGACGCGTTCAAGGAACTCCACGACGACATCGACGTCTCCGAGGACATCTTCGTGCGCGACGACAAGCGGTTCACATGCTGCGGCGGACTGGCCGCCTCCGACATGGCCCTGCACATCATCGCGGCCAGTTCGAGCAACGCCCTGGCAAACGCGACCGCACGCTACATCTTCCATCCCAAATTGCGCCCGGCCGGCACCTCGCAAAACCCGGCCGGCGCCGAACCGCTCGGCAGCACCGTGCCCGACACGGTAAGGCGCACGATCTCGATCATGCAGCAGCATCTGGAAAATGCGCTGCCGATCCCCGAACTCTGCGCAAGGACGGGTATTTCGCACCGGCAGCTCAACAGGTTGTTCGACCGTTATATCGGCAAGTCCCCGTCCCTGTATTACCGCGACATACGGTTGGACCGGGCGCGGGGCCTCGTCACCCAGACGGACATGCTTCTGTCCGAGATCGCGATCGCCTCCGGCTTTTCCAGCCCGGCTCTCTTCAGCCGCGCCTACCGGGAGCGCTTCGGCCTGCCGCCCCGGACGGATCGGGTCGAAGGGCGCATTCCCTTCGAGTTCCGGGCCTGGCCCCTGCACCGAAAGAGCGACGTGCCCTGACTTCCCCCGGAGGCCGTCGAGCCACAGGAATGGCCATAAACGTCAAGTCAACGGCGTAACCCGCAAAGAAGCAAAGCCGCGTCGGGAGGAAGCTCGGCATCCCCACTCAGACCGGACCCCTCCCATGACCAACTCGATGCATACAGCAGTACTGGGCGCAGGCGTGATCGGCGCCAGCTGGACCGCGCTATTCCTCGCCTCCGGCCGCAGCGTCGCCGTCTACGACGTTTCGAGCGGTGTCGAAAAATTCGTCCGCAACTATGTGCAACGCGCATGGCCGACATTGACGGAGCTGGGATTGGCCAAGAACGGCAACCCGGAAGCGGTGAGCTTTCATCCGACGGCGAGCGCGGCCGTCGAGGGGGCGGCCTTCGTTCAGGAAAGCGTGCCCGAAAGACTGGCCATCAAGCATGCGCTCTATGGCGAGATCGAGCAAAGTCTCACGCCGGAAGCCGTGGTGGCGACGTCGGCCTCCGGGCTGACGCTGAGCGAGATGCAGGCTGGCTGGAAGGACCCTTCCCGCTTTGTCCTCGGCCATCCGTTCAACCCGCCGCACCTGATCCCGCTGGTGGAAATCATGGGCAACGACCGCACCGCCGAAGGCGTGATCGGGATCGCGGAACGGTTCTATGCCTCGGTGGGCAAGGTCACCATCCGCGTGAAGCGCGAGGTGCCGGGCCACGTCGCCAACCGGCTTCAGGCGGCCGTCTGGCGCGAAGCCATCCACCTCGTGAAATCGGGCGTCGCCAGCGTCGAGGACGTCGACAAGGCGATGTGGGCGGGTCCCGGCCTCAGATGGGCGGCGATGGGTCCGACCATGCTTTTCCACCTCGGCGCCGGCGACGGCGGCCTGGCCGCCTTCTGCGAACGTTACTCCGACAGCTTCAACCGCTGGTGGGACGACCTCGGGGTGCTGCATCTCGATGCGGACCTCGCCCGGGAACTGGTCTCGGGCGTGGCCGCCGAGGCCAACGGGGCGTCGCAGGCGGTTCTGGCCGACCGCCGCGATGCGCTGATCACGACCATGCAGAAGGCGATGGCGCCGCTGCGCGCCGGATAGAAAGCCATACCGCCGAGACCTGAACTCGTTTGTGAAGCTAATGATCCATCCCAGAAATATTAACTTTTTCGAATGCCATCTGTCGATTATCCTGGCTTGACGTGGGCCTGAACGCCCGTCGCCGGCGTCGGGTGCCGTCCATGACGATCGATCCGCTGCCAGGGACCCCCAGCTTGGAAACCGACATGGCATTCCTTCTCCCGAACGATCCGGCCAGCAGCGACGTGACGGCCGCGCGCCCGACACTTTGGCTTAATCCCCTCTACCGGAAGGGGGCGATCGAGGAGCCATCGCTTCCCGTTCGCACCAGGGACGTCGAGGCCGCGCGGGCGAACTGGCAACGCCTGGCGCCGCTTCTCGAGACCTGTTTCCCCGAACTGGCGGCGACAGGCGGCGTCATTTCCTCGGAACTGGTCGAGCTTGCCGGCTTGCGGGAGGCCCTCGGCTATGGCGGCGCCGAGTTCGGCAACGTCTTCGTCAAGGCGGACGACTCCCTTCCGGTCGCGGGATCGATCAAGGCGCGCGGCGGGGTGTACGAAGTTTTCGTCTTCGCCGAGGAACTGGCAAGGCGCGAAGGATTGCTCAAGGACGGGCAAGACATCCGGCGGCTTGCCGGCACCGAAGCGAAGGCCTTCTTCTCCCGCCACACGATCGCCGTCGGCAGCACCGGCAACCTCGGCCTCAGCGTCGGCGTCGCCGCGCGCGCGCTTGGTTTCAACGCCACGGTCCACATGTCCTCGGACGCCAAGGCCTGGAAGGTGGAACGGCTGCGCAAGCTCGGCGTGAACGTCGTTCGCCACGATGCGGACTACACCGCGGCCGTCGAGACCGCCCGCATCGCGGCCGAGGCCGACCCCACGATCTATTTCGTGGACGACGAGCAGTCGAGGCAGCTTTTCCTCGGCTACAGTGTCGCGGCGATGGAACTCGCAGCACAACTCGGGGACCGGGGGATCGCCGTCGATGCCGAACACCCGCTGTTTCTCTACCTGCCCTGCGGGATCGGCGGCGCCCCGGGCGGCGTGACATACGGCGCCAAGGCCGTCTTCGGCAACGATGTCCATTGCTTCTTCGTCGAGCCCGTGCAATCGCCCTGCGCGCTCGTCCACATGATGAGCGGCTCCAGCGAGCTCGTCTCGGTCTACGACGTCGGCCTCACCAACAAGACCGAGGCCGACGGCATGGCCGTGGCGCGGATGTCGGCTTTCGTCGCCACGATGATGAAAAACATGCTGGCGGGCGTCTTCACGGTCGACGACGGCTCGTTGTTCCGCTGGCTGCTGCTTGCGCACGAAACGCAGGGCATCCGTCTCGAACCCTCGGCGACGGCGGGTTTCGCCGGGCCGGATTTCATCGTGAGGCATCCGCGCGGGCAGGAATTCCGCGACCGGCAAAAGATCGGCGGCTTCCTTGCGCAGGCGACCCATGTGATCTGGACGACAGGGGGCTCCTTCGTCCCGCAGCGCCAGTTCGAGGACTTCCTGAAAACCGCGGCGGCCGGGCGTCAGGCCTGAACCGGGCCGTATGGACATAAGCCATGGTCATGACCGACGCCGTCGCGCGGGAAAACAGGGCGAACCTCGCCGGCAGCCTGTGGATGGTCGCCGCCATGGCGATATTTTCCGTCGAGGATGCGACGGTCAAGGCGGCCTCCGCCCACCTGCCGATCGCCGAAGTGCTCGTCCTGTTCGGTCTGGGCGGGGCTGTCCTGTTCGCCGTCGCGGCGATCGTGAGGGGTGAACCGCTGTTTGGCCCCGGCGTCCTGTCGCGCGCCATGCGCATACGCGCCTGCTTCGAAGTGACCGCGCGCCTGTTCTACGTGCTGGCGCTGGCGCTGACCCCGCTGTCGGCGACGACGGTGATCCTCCAGGCCACCCCGATCGTCGTCGTGCTCGGTGCAGCGCTTATCTTCCGCGAGCATGTCGGCTGGCTGCGATGGCTGGCCATCCTGATCGGCCTTGCCGGGGTGCTGATCGTGCTTCGGCCGGGCGCGGAAAGCTTTTCGGTGCTGTCGATCCTGGCGCTGATCGGCATGCTCGGTTTCGCCGGGCGCGATCTGGCGAGCCGCGCCGCGCCACGCTCGGTCACCACCTCCGTGCTGGGGCTATACGGCTTCGCGGCGATCGTGGTCGCCGGCATCGCCTACGCGCTGCTGTGGGAGCGAAAGGCCTTCATCATGCCCGACGCCGCCTCGACGCTGTTCCTGTCGACGGGGGTGGGCTGCGGCGTGCTCGCCTATGCAGCGCTGATGAAGGCGATGCGCACCGGGGCGGTTTCCGTGGTCACGCCGTTCCGCTACACGCGGCTTCTGTTCGGCGTCGCCCTCGGAGTCCTGGCCTTCGGCGAGCAACTCGATCTTGCGACGCTTGCCGGTTCGTTCGTCATCGTGCTCGCGGGCATCGTCATCCTGAAACCGTCCGCGCGAACGGGCCTTCCGCGGCCGGCCAAGAAGCTGGCCTGACGGCGCGCCCCTCGCATTCCGGCGTCAGTGCTTGAGCACCCTCGCCAGGAAGGTGCGCGCCCGGTCGTTCCTGGGATTGTCGAAGAACGGCCCCGGCTCGCTGATCTCGAGGATCGAGCCCTGGCCGATATAGACGATGCGGTCCGCCACGTCCCGCGCGAAGCCCATCTCGTGCGTGACGATCATCATCGTCATGCCGTCGGCGGCGAGTTCGCGGATGACGTCGAGAACCTCGCCGATCATCTCCGGGTCGAGCGCGGAGGTGGGCTCGTCGAACAGCATGAGGCCCGGCTCCATGGCGAGCGAGCGGGCGATGGCGACGCGCTGCTGCTGGCCGCCCGAAAGCTGCGCCGGGTACTTGTGGGCATGCGCCTTGAGGCCGACGCGGTCGAGAAGCTTCAGCGCGGTCGCTTCCGCCTCCTCCTTCGACTTCTTGCGGACGCGCATCGGCGCGATCGTGATGTTTTCGGTCACCGTCTTGTGCGGGAACAGGTTGAACTGCTGGAAGACCATGCCGACGCCCTTGCGGATCGCCACCAGTTCCTTTTCGCCGCCGAGCAGGCGGTCCTCCTCCACCGGCATCGGGTAGCCGTCGACCACGAGGCTGCCGTTCTGGTACATCTCCAGGCCGTTGACGCAGCGGATCAGCGTGGACTTGCCCGAGCCGCTGGCCCCCAGGACCACCACGACCTCGCCGCGCGAGACCGAAAGATCGATGTCCTTGAGGACGTGGTGCGTCCCGTAGAACTTATTGAGCCCCTTCATCTCGACGATGGCATCCATGGCGGCGGCTCCTGGGTTGTGGTCGGTCATCGGCTGCCCCGGGCAAGATGGGCTTCGAGCTTGCGGGCAACGAAGGTGATCACGGAACCGACAAGGAAATAGGTGACGAAGAGGAACGAATAGACCTCGTAGGTCCGATCGCCATATTGCGGGTTGGCGAGGATCATCTGGCCGGCGCGCAGGAAATCGGTCAGGCCGATGATGAAGACCAGGGGCGCGTTGTTGAAGATGTCGAGCACGTTGCCGACGAGCGGCGGCACGACGACGCGGATCGCCTGCGGCAGCACGATGGACCTGTTGATGTCGAACTCGCTCATTCCGAGCGAGCGGGCGGCCTCCGTCTGGCCGCGCGGCACGGCCTGCAAGCCGCTGCGCACGTACTCGGCCACATAGGCGGCGTAGAAGACGGTGAAGCCGATCATGCCGCGCACCACATCGGCAAAATCGAACTGCGGGGTGAGCACCGGCATCAGGATCCAGATCCAGTAGACCACCATGATCAGCGGCACCGACCGCATGACCTCGATATAGGCCGTGCAGATCCAGCGGACGCTCGAAAACCGGCTGCGCCGGCCGAAGGCCAGCAGGATGCCGATGGGCAGCGTCACGATCGAGGTGACGAGCGTCAGCAGGATGCTGAGCAGCAGGCCGCCCCACAGACCGGCGCCCGGAGGCGCCATGACGGCGAAGATCGCGATCAGCCCGACGAAGCAGGCCGGCATGAGAAACTTATGGGAAAACGGTACCCGCGAGGTCAGCGCCCAGCCGCCGATGAACAGGGCAAGCGAGGCCGCGAGATAGAGCAGGTTGCCGGGATCGCTCACGCCGGTCGCAACGACCAGCGCTGCCAGGGCGACGGCCAGGAAGCCGGCGTGACGCACCCTGAAGGCGAACACTGAGCCGAGCGCCGCCCCCGTCAGCGCGGCGATGATCATGGCGGCGACCCAGGTGCGCCAGACCTGATCGGCCGGGAAGACGCCGATCATGAGGACGCGCATGCTCTGGGGAATGATATCCCATTGCGCCGTCGACAACGCCCAGGCCACGGCCTCGTAGATCAGCCACAGCACGCCCGGCACGACGGTGAGCGTCAGCAGCGCGTCGAACGGCTTGCCGAACAGGTTATGCCGCGACCATTTCAGGGCTGTCGCCATCATCGTGCGGCTCCGTGACTGGCCATGCGCCGGTCGGCCCAGCCGACGACGGCACTGATGATCCAGCTGAGGATCAGGTAGGACACCATGACGATGACGATGCCTTCGAGGCTGTGACCGGTCTGGTTCGCGATCGTCCCGTAGATGTTGAAAAGATCCGGATAGCCGATCGCGATGCCGAGGGCGGTGTTCTTGGTCAGGCTGATATACTGGTTCCCGAACGAGGGCAGCACGACCCGGAAGACCTGCGGCAGGATGATGTCGTTGACGGTATTGCGCCGGCCAAGGCCGAGCGAGGCGGCGGCCTCCCACTGCCCCTTCGGCAGGGCGTCGATCGAGCCGCGCACGATTTCGGCGATATAGGACGCGCTGTTGAAAACGATGGCCAGGAGCAGCGCCGCCATTTCGGGGCTCATGCCCACGCCGCCGCTTGCGTTGAAGCGCGAGGCGACGGGAAAGTCGAGTTCCACGAAACCGGCCAGAAACATGACGACGGGCACGGCGACCAGCACGGCGACGCAGGCCCAGCGGAAAGGCCGGATCTTCTCGACGAACGCGCCGACCAGCGCCACGCAGAAGGCGGCCGCCAGGGCGATGGCGAAGGGCGCGTCCCCGCCCTGCCAGGCGAATGCCGGAAAATAGAGGCCCTGCTGGCTGATCACCACGCCGTAGAATTTCGCGGCGGTGGCGATCGGGGGGAAATGCAGGACGACGGCGAAGTACCAGAAGACGAGCTGGATCAGGAGCGGCGTGTTGCGGACGAACTCCACGCACCAGAAACAGAGGTTGCGGATCACCCAGTTGGTCGAAAGACGCCCGACGCCGAGCAGCGTTCCCAGAACCGTGCTCAACACGATCGCCAGGACCGCGACCTTGATGGTGTTCAGGATGCCCGTGACGAAGGCCTGGGCGATGGTGAGGTCGGAGCTGAAGGCGGCAAGCGCCGGCCAGAAGCCGTTGTCGAGAACGACGGTCTTGCCCTCGCTTATGTCGAAGCCGGCCGCGTTGCCGAGGAACGAGAAGCTGAACCGGATGCCGTGGCGTGCAAGGCCTTCCTTGACGGCGACGGCGAACAGCACGACGAGGACGACGGCGACGCCGACGATGGCGAGTTGGGTGCCGTGATACCTGATGCGGTTGCGGCGGCGACGCGCCGCCAGCCTTTCGCTATCGACCATCAGATCGGCCGCTTGATCCGCATTCATGTCGATAGTCCGGTCTCGCTATGAGAAAAAGCCGAGGCAGGAAATCCCTGCCCCGGCTCCCGCGGTGAGTGGGTCAGTTCCAGAGCGGCGAATAGACCGCGCCACCCTGCGTCCAGAGGGCGTTCGGCGTTCCCTTGCGATCGAGGAACATCTTCGTGTTCGGCCCCAGGTTGCGGTCGTAGATCTCGCCGTAATTGCCGACGGCCTTGAGCGCCTGCGCGACGAAATCGTCGGGAAGGCCGAAATCCTTGCCGTAGCCGCCGCCGACACCGAGGAACTTCTGCACGAACGGATCGTCGCTCTTCAGCTTCTCATCGAGATTGGCCTGGGTGATGTCGGACTCCTCGGCCTGGAACAGCCCGAAGGTGACCCAGCGCAGCGCGTTGCGCCACCTGGAATCGTTGGCGGCGACGAAACCGGCGAAGGGCGACTTGTCGAGCGTGTCCGGCAGGATCAGGTAGTCGTCGGGCTTCGGGGAATTCCCGGCCCAGGCGGCGAGCGCCGACTTGTCCGTGCTCATCGCGTTGCAGCGGCCGGAATTAAGGGCCGCGAAAAGCTTCTCGAGATTCTCGTAGGTCAGCACCTTGGAATTCTTCCAGTCGCGGGCCTTGAAGGTCGAGCTGAGGACGATTTCCGTGGCCGAGCCCTGCGTGGTGCAGATGGTCGCGCCGTCGAGTTCGTCGAACTTCGTCACGCCGGAATCGGCCTTCACCATGATGCCGGTGCCGTCGTAGAAGTTGATCGGCAGGAAATCGATCGCGATCGAGGATTCACGGGCCGGCATCATCGTCGTATGCGCGAAAACGACGTCGACCTGGTTGGTCAGAACGGCGTCGAAGCGGCTTTTGTCGGTAACGGTGACGAACTTGACCTTCGAGGCATCGCCGAGCACCGCGGCGGCGACGGCCTTGCAGAAATCGATGTCGAGCCCTTCGAGCTGGCCCGTCGTGGTGTCGAGATAGCCGAAACCCGGAGCCGTGTTGTCGGTGCCACAGTTCAGCGTACCGCGCTCTTTCACCTTATCGAGCACCGAAGCCGAAGCCTGGGTCGCTGCAAGCGCAAAACCGGCAAATACGCCAGCCAGCAGTAGTTTTGAGAGTTTCATCGCATTCCCCTATCGCGAATGACCTGCAAGATTGAGCAGGATGGCCAAGCTTGCCGAATTTGGACGGGCATGGACAACAGCGGCTCTTGCCGTTCTGAAACTGACGCTCCCACTGTCGGCCTGATGTCGGGATTACGATCCGCACCCATGCCAATCGACGTGGCAAGGATAAAAACGACCTTCATTCAGGTCTACTTAATTCTGCTTTATGTACCGCTTAGAAGAACTGTTGATTTAACGGGAGCAGCATCAGGTCAACGCCGCTCAATGCCTTATCGCGCCTTGGAATCGCGTTGCCTTGCAAGGTCGGACGAAAATCGCCGGTGCGTTCCGGCACGTTCGTTGACCTGCGCGACGAAAGCCTGGACGGCGGGGTTCTTCTTTTCGCCCTTGCGGAAAGCGAGCGAAATCTGGCGCCGGATCTCGGGAACGATCTTGCAGACCCAGACGTCCTCGAGATCGTAACTCGCCCTGAGGCCGGGCAGGATCGAGATTCCGTATCCTTCGCGGATGAGGGCGATCGTCACCTCGAACCCCTTGCACCGCGCCACGATATTGGGCGTGAAGCCCGCTTGCTGGCAGGCGTCGGTGATCATGCGGTTATAGGTGGACGACGCCGTGTCCAGCGCCCAGCGCTCGTTCCTCAACTCGCTCATGGTGACGGTGGCCCGGTTGGCGAGGGGATGCGTCTGCGACACCATCACGTTGAAGACGTCCTCCATGAGAGGAACCGTCTCTATATTGGGATCGAGCGCCCCGGGCGGCACGTTGAGGTCGTCGATCACGGCAAGATCGGTTTGCCAGCTTCGAAGCGCGGCGAGGCTCTCCGCCGGCTCCATCTCGTCGAACTGAACCGTCAGCTTCGGGTGAAGCTTGTGAAGGTCGTGGATGGTGCCGGCTACCAGGGCCGCGGCGACCGACGGAAAGGCTGCGACGCGCAATTCTCCGGCGATCACCTTCTTCAGTTCGGCGATGTCGGCCCGAGCCGACTCCAGTTCCACTAGAATGCGTTCCGCCCGTTCCACGAGCCGCCGTCCGGCAACCGTCAGTTCGACGCCGCGGCCACGCCGTTCTATCAGGTCGATGCCGACTTCCTGCTCGAGCAAGGCGATCTGCTGCGAGACGGCCGACGGCGAAACATAAAGCGCTTCGGCCACGGCGGCCATCGTCTTCCTGATCGACAACTCCCGTAACGCCCTCAACTTCGCAATGTCCATCGCCCGCCTCCCGGCTCTCGATTGAATCATTAGCAGATAAGAGCATATGTGCAAATATTATTAACTTTTTCTGGACTGACCATCCAATTAGCTTTTTGGCCGAGTCGCTAACAACGGGCACAGCGGGAGACAGGCCATGACCCAGCAGACCGAGCAAACCAAAGAGTATTTCCACGCATCGGTACACGAGCGCGATCCTTTGGTGGCCGGGGCGCTCGACAACGAACGCAAGCGTCAGCAGGACCAGATCGAACTCATCGCCTCCGAGAACATCGTCAGCCGGGCGGTCCTTGACGCGCTCGGCCACGAGATGACGAACAAGACGCTGGAAGGCTATCCCGGCAACCGTTTTCACGGCGGCGGCCAGTTCGTCGACGTCGTCGAGCAGGCGGCGATCGATCGCGCCAGGGAACTGTTCGGTTGCGCCTACGCCAACGTGCAGCCACACTCCGGCACCCAGGCCAACCTCGCGGTCTTCTTCCTGCTGCTCAAGCCCGGTGACAAGGTCCTGTCGCTCGACCTCGCCGCCGGCGGCCACCTGTCCCACGGCATGAAAAGCAATCTTTCCGGCCGCTGGTTCGAAGCGCACAATTACAACGTCGATCCCGACACCGAGGTCATCGACTACGACAACTTGGAGCGTATCGCCGAGGAAGTGCGGCCGAAGCTCCTGATCACGGGCGGCTCGGCCTATCCCCGCGAACTCGATTTCGAGCGCATGGGCAAGATCGCCAGGAAAGTGGGGGCCTGGTTCCTGGTCGACATGGCCCATATCGCCGGGCTCGTCGCCGGCGGCGTCCACCCCTCGCCGTTCCCGCACGCCGACATCGTGACCTGCACCACCACCAAGACCCTGCGCGGCCCGCGCGGCGGCCTGATCCTCACCAACAACGAGGACTGGTTCAAGAAGCTTCAGGCCGCGGTGTTCCCCGGCGTCCAGGGCTCCCTCCACAGCAACGTTCTCGCCGCCAAGGCCGTCTGCCTCGGCGAAGCCCTGCGCCCCGATTTCAAGCTTTACGCCCGGCAGGTCAAGGCGAACGCCCGTGCCCTTGCGCAAACCCTGATCGAGCGCGGAGTGCGTATCGTCTCCGGCGGGACCGACACCCACATCGTTCTGGTCGACCTGTCGAGCAAGGGCCTGATCGGCAAGCAGGCCGAGAACCTGCTGGCGCGGGCCAACATCACGGCCAACAAGAACGCGATCCCCAACGACAGCCCCCGCCCGCCGGAATGGGTGGGCATGCGCCTCGGCGTTTCGGCCGCCACGACCCGCGGCATGAAGGAAGCAGAACTGCGCACCCTGGGCAACATCATCGCCGACCTGATCGAGGCCGAGGCCGAGGGCAAGGCCGACGACGCGGTGCCGGGCGCACGGGAAAAGGTCGCCGAACTGACGAAGGCCTTCCCCGTCTACGCCTGCTGACCGGCAGCGAACGGCCCCGCCTCATTGGCCGCGAACAGTTCGCGGCCAATTTTTTCGCAGACAGGCAGCGCCGATCGCCCGGTGAGCCTTGAAGGAGTGACGCCATGGCCACGAAAGACAACCGCTTCGCATTGCGCGTCGCCTGCCCGTCGATCCGGGGCGTTACCGCGGCGATCGCCGGCTATCTCTCCGCAAACGGCTGCAACATCTCCGACAGCGCGCAGTTCGACAACGAAGCCACCAGCCGCTATTTCATGCGGGTGAGTTTCCAGTCGGAGGAGGGCCGTTCCCTCCAGGAGCTGCGCGACGGCTTCGTCGAGATCGCGAAGAAATACGAGGCCGACGTCGAGTTCTTCAACGAGGCGACGAAGCGCAAGGTCGTCCTGATGGTGTCGCGCTTCGGCCATTGCCTGAACGACCTGCTCTATCGCTGGCGCATCGGCGCCCTGCCGATCGACATCG
>ERZ778017.2203-NODE-2203-length-16427-cov-5.673345_pt1 | contig 16427 bp, 14 predicted proteins | sample MGYA00375747_ERZ778017 | MGnify/ENA primary metagenome ERZ778017 (study PRJEB29350, sample SAMN05509838) | bioreactor metagenome | biome: bioreactor; material: wastewater | place: South Africa: University of Cape Town | collected 2014-03-17 ...
ACCAACCCTGGAACAACTCGCTTCACGGCGTTTGACTTCGAAGACGGTTACTCAGTACTCGGTTCCGCCCATCCCCAGGTAACTCTCGATCAGCCGCTCGTCGTCGGCGATCTGCGCAGCCGCGCCCTGCTGCGTGATGGTGCCCAGTTCCAGCACGTAGGCGCGATCGGCGATGCGAAGCGCCGCACGCGCGTTCTGCTCGACGAGCAGGATCGACACGCCGAGTTCGCGCAGGGCGACGAGCTGCTCGAACACTTCGCCGACGATACGCGGCGCGAGCCCCAGGCTCGGTTCGTCCAGCATCAGCAGCTTCGGCCGGGACATCAGCGCGCGCCCCATCGCCAGCATCTGGCGCTCGCCGCCCGACAGGGTTCCGGCGAGCTGGCTCCGCCGCTCCTTCAGCCGCGGGAACCGCGCATAGACCGATTCGAGCGACTGCTCGCGCTCGCTGCGCTGACGGCGAAACGCGCCGAGTCGCAGATTGTCCTCGACGCCGAGATCGGCGAAGAGCTCGCGCCGCTCCGGGACGAGGCTGATGCCCGCGGCGACGCGAGCCTCCAGCGGCAGGTGCCCGATGGGGCGCTGCGCGAAGAGAATCTCGCCCTGTGCGGGCACCACGCCCATCAGGGCGTTCAGCAGGCTGCTCTTGCCGGCGCCGTTCGCACCGATGATCGTCACGATCGACGCTTCGCCCACCTCGATTTCGACGCCGTCGACGGCAACCGTCCGCCCGTAGCGCACACCCAGGCCGCGTGCCCGCAACGCGGGACGAATCGCCGCTTCAGGTGCCGAGGTATGCATCGAGCACCTTCGGATCGCTGCGGATCGTCGCCGGCGTGCCTTCGGCGATCTTCGTGCCGAAATCGAGCACGACGAGCCGATCGGCCAGGCTCATCACGAAGTCCATGTCGTGTTCGACCAGCAGTACACCGACGCCCTCGCCGCGCAATTCGCGCAGCAACGCCGCGAGCGCCTTCTTCTCCCCGTGGCGCAAGCCGGCCGCCGGCTCGTCCATCAGCACGAGCACCGGATCGAGACACAGGGCGCGTGCCACCTCGACGAGGCGCAACTGCCCGAGCGCGAGCGTGCCCGCCGGGCGCTCGGCCACGTCGGCCAGGCCGACCCGGCGGATCTGTCGCATCGCTTCGTCGAGCAGCCGCGCTTCCTCGTCGCGATCCAGGCGCAGCAGCGCGCGCAGCATTCCGGCCTCGCCGCGCAGGTGCGCTCCCAGCGCGACGTTCTCGAGCACGCTCATCTCGGCGACGACATCGGCATGCTGGAAGGTGCGTCCGAGGCCGCGCGCCGCGATCCGCTGCGGCGTCGACCCGGCGATCGTTTCGCCCCGAAGACGGATCTCGCCGCGATCGATCGCCAACGCGCCGCAGATCAGGTTGAAGGTCGTGCTCTTGCCGGCGCCGTTCGGCCCGATCAACCCGACGATCTCGCCCGCACGAACGCCGAAACTCACCTGGTTGACCGCGACGAGGCCCCCGTAGGTCCTGGTGACCGAATCGACTTCGAGCAGTGCGCTCCCCCGCTCGGGCATCTCGCGCCGGCCCAGCATGCCGCCCGCGCTGCGACGCGGCGGCTGCACTGCGGGCGGCGGCCCGAAGACGATCGGCCAGACGCCTTGCGGCGCGATCTGCAGGGCGAGGACCAGCACGGCACCGAAGACGACGATCTCGTAGTTGCCGGCGCTGCCCACGAGCAGCGGGAGGACGTCCTGCACCTGGTCGCGCAGGAAGGTGATTCCGGTGGCGCCGGCGATCGCGCCGTACACCCGGCCGGCGCCGCCCACGACCGCCATCAGCAGGTACTCGATGCCGGCGTTCAGTCCGAACGGGCCCGGTGCTACCGAGCGCTGGAAATGCGCATACAGCCAGCCGGCGAGACCGGCGAGCACGGCGGCGAGCACGAAGACCTTCAGCTTCGCCGCAGGCACGTCGACGCCGAACGCCTCGGCGGCGATCGCGCCCCTGCGCAGCGCGCGTACCGCCCGGCCGGTGCGCGCGCGCAGCAGGTTGTGCGCGGCGACGACCGAGAGCACGACCGCAAGCCAGACGACGACGAAATACTGGCGCGCATCGATCAGTGCGTGACCTCCGAGTTCGAGCGGAGGGATGCCCGACATGCCGTCGTGCGCACCGAGCGCGGAGAGATTGCCGAACAGGTAGAAGATCGCCGCACCCCACGCGATCGTCCCCAGCGGCAGGAAATGCCCCGACAGGCGGACGGTGACCGCGCCGAGCAGCACTGCGCCGAGCGCCGTGGCGGCTAGCGAAAGCGGCAGGCTCGCCCAGGGACTGAAGCCCATCTGGACGGTGAGAACGCTCGTCGTGTAGGCGCCGACGCCGACGAAGGCCGCCTGGCCGAACGAGGTCATTCCGCCCACGCCGGTGAGCAGCACCAGGCCGATCGCGACGAGACTGGCGATTCCGATGTAGTTGAACAAGGTGACCCAGTACGCGGGCATCAGGCCGGTGAACGGGAGCACGACGACGACGACGGCCACGAGGACCGCGGTGATCCGGCCGATGCCTGCGCGCATCACTCGTCCTCCGCGTGCGCCGGGGCACGCAGCGAGCGCCAGAGCAGCACCGGGAGGATCAGGCCGAAGACCAGCACTTCCTTGAAATTGCTCGTCCAGAACGAGAAGAACGCCTCGGCGATGCCCACGCCGAGCGAGGCGAGCGCGGTGAGCGGAAAGCTGACGAGCCCGCCGAGAATCGCGGCGACGAAGGCCTTCAGGCCGATCAGGAAACCGCTGTCGTAGAAGGTGGTGATGATCGGGCCGGCGAGCACGCCGGCCACCGCGCCCATCGCCGCGGCGAGCGCGAACGCGATCTCGCCGGCGAGCGCGGTGGGCACGCCGACCAGCCGCGCGCCGAGCCGGTTCGACGAACAGGCGCGCAGCGCCTTGCCGAGCAGCGTGCGCTCGAAGAACAGCGCGAAGACGACGAGCAGCACCACCGTCGTCGCGACCACCGCGACGCTCTGCCCCGTGACGGGGATGTCGCCGAGCGAGAAATCACGCGAGATCAGCGGCTGCGTCGCGACGCCCTCGGCGCCGAAGAACACGAGGCCGAGGCCCATCAGCGAGAAGTGCACGCCGAAGGCGGCGATCAGCAGCACGAGCACGCTCGCCTGCGCCATCGGCGCGAAGGCGACGCGATACAGCATCGGTCCCATCGGGACGATCAGCGCGATGGCGAGCACGACGTGCACGAGCGTGCCCGTCTTCGCCGGCGCCGCGATTGCCGCAAGGTACGCGAGCAGCACCGGCAGCAGCAGGTTGATCGAGACGATGCGCGCGATCGCGCGCGGCCCGAGCACGTGCCGCTCCTGGATCAGCGACGCCACCGTGGACAGCACGCCGAGCACGAGCAGCAGCCAGATCGTCGGCGGCGTGCGGCCCGCCTCGAAGGCCGCGACCGTCATCGCGCCGAAGGCGATGAACTCGCCCTGCGGCACGAGGATCACGCGCGTGACGGCGAAGACGAGCACCAGCGCGATCGCCGCGAGCGCATAGATGGCGCCGTTGATGACGCCATCCTGCACGAGGAAGAGGAAGATCGTCGAATCCAAGGTGCTAGCTCGCCGTTCGGAGCGCAACCCGCGTCACGTCGATGCGCCGGTTGTCGCGCTTGTACGGCGCCGGAGCGACGGTCGCACGGATCGTTCGCTGCGGATATCCGGCGGAACCCCACAGAACGGTTACCTCCGTTCCGGGACTCGCGAGCGCGACGTCGATCGTGCACAGCGACAGCATCTCGCGAAACCAGTAGCTGTAGCAGCGCGAAGTGCTCGCTCCGACCGGGCGGCCGTCGGCGAGCACCTCGTCGACGTGCATGCAGCCGAGCAGGCTGCGCGGCATCTCCATCGGCTCGTAGGGCTGCCCCGGGCGGAACAGCGACGCATGCACGTCGAGCACGTCCTCGGCATTCCATCGCAGCGTGACGATCGTACGCCGCGGATTCGCCAGCTCCTCCTCGAGCGCCGCACGGCCTCGAAACGCGTGGTCGAGCCGGATGCTCTTCGCCCAGCCGAGCTCGATCGGGCTGCGATACAGGGCCGACAGATCGTCGAAGCGGAGGCTGCCCGCCGTCCGGGGCGGCGCGGTCATGCTGCGGAAGCGCCGCGCGCACCAGTCGAAGTACGCCTTCTCGTCTTCTCCGTAGAGCGCCGGAACGTAGTCCACCGACGGGGTCGGGAAGCACGCCTCGACGTGGTTGACCATCTTCGTGCGCCCGCCCAGGCGGCGGATGCCGAACTCGCGCCCGGCATCGAGCAGCGCCTGGTAGATCGCCGGGCCGTGCCGGCTCGGCCCGTGCAGCTCGTAGCCGAGCTCGCCCGCCATCCCCTGGCGCAGGATCAGGAACTCCCGATCGCCGATGCGCGATCGGCGAAAGCGCATGAATCCGATGTCGCGCAGGCTCTCGCCGGTGAGCTTCTCGAGCAGCTCGAGCGAACTGGGGCCCTGCACCTGCGTGATGAACTGCGACAGGCCGAGCTGCGTGGCGCGCGCGCGGTATCCCCCCTTCTCGTGCAGGTACGCGAGCCACGGCACGCCGGGGCCGCTGGTGAACAGGAACTCGTCGTCGGCCAGGCGCATCAGGATGCCCTCGCCCATCAGCTTGCCGGCGTCGTTGCACAGCGACAGGTGCTTCGCCTGCCCGACGTCGAAGGACGAGAAGCCGTTGACGGCGACGTCGGAGAAGAACTGCAGCGCGTCGTCGCCCTGCAGGTGGAACTTCGCCAGCGGAGACCAGTCGCCGACGTAGCACGCGTTCTTCCACGAAAGGCTCTCGTCGACCCAGCCGGTGTACTCGTAAGCCTCGAAGTATCCGGCGAAGCGGGTGTAGGTGGCGACGGAGCGGTCGACCGGGACGCCGGGCGTCAGGGCGATCGTGGGGGCGCTGTCGGAATCCTTCATCGCGTCTCCTGTTGCTCGTCCGCTCGCGGCCGCCCGATCCACTCGCGATGCGGTTCAACCGATCGCCGCGGCGCAACGCGCACCGGCAGGCTCGCCGGTGGGCATCGGGCCGCCACCGAGATACGCGCGCACCACGTCCGGATGCGACAGCACCTCCTGCGGAGTCCCGTCGACCAGGTAACGGCCGTGATCGAGCACGTACAGCCGGTCGGCGAGGTCGGCGACCATCTGCATGTCGTGCTCCACCCAGAGGATCGGTATCCGCGCCTCGTGCTGGATGCGCAGGATGAAGCGCGCGAGGTCTTCTCGCGCGTCGCGGTTCAGGCCGGCCGAAGGCTCGTCGAGCAGCAGCACCGACGGCTCCATCGCGAGTGCGCGCGCGAAGCCGACGATCTTCTGCTGCGCGAACGACAGATCGGCCACGCGCCGGTGGCGCAGCGCCGACAGCTCGACGAAATCGAGCACCTCCTCGCATCGACGCCGGTGAACGACCTCGGCTTCACGCACCGATCGGGTGAACAGCGCCTCGGACAGCGGCCGCGTTCCGATGCGCGCGTGACGCCCGACGAGCAGGTTCTGCAGGACCGTGAGATGCGGGAACAGTTCGCCGTGCTGGAAAGTGCGCGCGACGCCGACGCCGGCGATCGCGTGCGGCCGTCTGCCGACGAGATCGTGCTCGTGGAAACGGATGCGGCCCGACTGCGGACGATAGATGCCGCAGATGCAGTTCAGCACGCTCGTCTTTCCGGCGCCGTTCGGTCCGATGAGCGCGAGCAGTTCGCCCGCGCGCAGTGCGAGCGACACGTCGTCGAGCACGGCCAGTCCGCCGAAATGCAGCGACACGCGCTCCAGCGCAACGACGACATCGGCCGGCGCAAGGCTGCCAACGCGCGCCGCCGGCTCAGCCATACCATCTCCGGCTGCGCCGGTACTGCTTGACGTCCCGGTAGCTGCGTCGCCCGGCGCCGCCCGCACCGAGATAGAAGTCCTGCACGTCCTGGTGTCCGGACAGCCGGCCGCGGTCGCCGTCGAGCACGATGCGGCCGTTCTCGACGATGTAGGCGTAGTCGGCGATGCCGAGCGCCACCGGGGCGTTCTGCTCGACGAGCAGGATGCTCATGCCGAGGTCGCGGCGAATCGCGCACAACCGCTCGGCGAGTTGCTCGACGACGATCGGAGCGAGCCCGAGCGAGAGTTCGTCGACGAGCAGCAGGCGCGGCGCGCACATCAGCGCGGAGCCGATCGCCAGCATCTGGCGCTCGCCGCCCGACAGGTATCCGGCCTCGCGCTCGCGCAGCCGCGCCAGCGCAGGGAAGTATTCGTAGACCGCCTGGCGCATCGACGCGCCCGCGGCAGCTCGCCGCCCGACGACCGCGTCGAGGTTCTCCTCGACGCTGAGGTTCTCGAACACCTTGTCGCGCTCCGGCACGAGCACGATGCCGCGCCCGGTGACCCAGTGGGGCGCGCGGTTGGCGATCGCTTCGCCGTCGAAGCGGATCGTGCCCTCGCTCACGCGTGCGTCGTCGACGCCGAGAAAGCCCGAGATCGCGCGCAGGATCGTCGTCTTGCCCGCGCCGTTGCTGCCGAGCAGCGCAACGATCTGCCGGTCGAGTACCTGCAGCGAGACTCCCTGCACGGCAATGGCGATGCGGTGGTAGGTGACCTCGACCTGGTCGAGCTCGAGCAGCGGCGACGGCTGCCGGGCCGCGCTTTCCGTTTCGCGAAGCGCCGCGCTCATCAACGGCTCGCCGCCAGCGGCCGCTGGCGGAACGGCCACAGCAGGAACCAGTCCTGGATGCGCCGCCAGACGCCGACCAGTCCCTGCGGCTCGAACACGAGAAAGCCGATCATCACCAGTCCGAAGGCCGCGTAGTTCACCGCGAACACCATTCCGGAGACGCGCTGCGCGAAGGGCATCCACTGCATCGCCGCTTCGATCGCGTAGGGAAACAGCACGACGAAGGCGGCACCGAGCAGCGCACCGAGCAGCGAGCCCATTCCGCCGACGATCACCATCGCGATGTACTGGATCGACAGGAACAGCGAGAAAGCCTCGACGGAGACGAAGCCGCGGTAATAGGCGAACAGGCATCCGGCGATCGACGTCATCGTTGCGCTGACGACGAAGGCGAGCAGCTTGTACGCGGGCACGCCGACGCCGAGCGCCTCGGCGACCGCCTCGCCGTCGCGGATCGCCTGCCACGCGCGGCCGGTCTTCGCGCGCAGCAGGTTGATGCAGACGAGCAGCGTCGCGATGCACGCAACGAGCAGCACCGCATACCATTCGCGTCCGCTGTCGAGCGTCCAGCCGCCGATCTGCGGCGGGTCGACGACGATTCCCGTGGAGAAGCCTCGTCGCACCTCGTACTCGCCGCCCAGGTAGGCGACGATGAAGTGCAGCGCGAGCGTGCTCACCGCGAGATACAGCCCGCGCAGGCGAAGCGACGGCAGGCCGAACACCAGGCCGAGCAGCGCGCCGACCGCGGCCGATGCGGGCAGCGTCACCCAGAACGAAGCGCCGAGCTCCTTGAACAGGATGCCTGTGGTGAATGCACCGGCTGCGAGCAGCCCGGCATGGCCGAGCGAGATCTGTCCGGCGAAGCCGGTGAGCAGCATCAGCGCGAGCGCGCCGATCGAAGCGAGAAACACCTGGTTGGCGAGATCGAGGAGGAACGCGTCGGCGAGCCACGGGAACGTCGCCAGCGCCGCGAGCGCCGCGAAGAGCCAGCCGCGCTGCGTGCGCGTCTGGATCAGCCGCAGGTCCTGCGCGTAGTCGACGCGGTAGTAGCCGCTCGCGTGGATCCTAGACACGATCGATCTCCTCGCGCGTGCCGAACAGCCCCCAGGGACGCGCGACGAGCATCGCCAGCAGGATGAAGAACGGCGCGACGTCGGACAGCAGCGGATCGACGTACTGGATCAGCAGCACCTCTGCGGCGCCGACGATCAGCGAGCCGACGAGCGCGCCGACGAGGCTGTCGAGGCCGCCGACGAGCGCCGCCGGGAACGCCTTCAGGCCGATCGTCACCATCGTCGCCTGCAGCCCGGAGTCGAGGGCGATCAGCATGCCGGCCAACCCGCCCGTGAAGGTCGCCAGGCCCCAGGCAAGCGCGTAGACGCCGTGCAGGCGGATTCCGCGCTGCGCGGCGAGCAACGGATTCTGGCCGGCGGCCCGCATTCGAATCCCCCATCGCGTATGGCGAAGGAATGCGAACAGCCCCGCATAGACGAGCGCGGTGAGAACGACGAGCGCGAGACTCGCGGCCGAGATGCGCGCGTCTGCGCCGACGTGGATCGACGGATTCGTCCAGCCGAGCTCGGCCAGCGGATACTCCTGCTGTGCGCCCCAGGCGAGCGTGACGACGCCGCGCAGCAGGATGCCGAGCGCGATCGTGCACAGCACGGCGGCGAGCACCGACTCGCCGGTCATCCGCAGCATCAGCCCCCAGTAGACGGCAACCCCGACGGCGAGCGCGAAGCCGCCCGCCGCCGCGAGCGCGAGCCCGGGATGCCCGCCGAACAGCGATGCGGTGGCGAGCAGTCCGTAGGCGCCGAGCATCATCAGCTCGCCATGCGCCAGGTTGAGCACCCTGCTCACCCGGTAGACGAGCACGTAGCCGCAGCTGATCAGCGCATAGATCGCCGTCAGCACCACGATGTTCACGGCGAGCTGCATGCGCCGGTCCGAACGCTGCGCGATTGCGTACGGTGCACGCGCGTCGATCGCGTCACTCGATCTCGAATGCGGTCCAGTCCTTCGCGCGCACGATCGCCGATCCTGTGGGATCCCAGCGCCAGACGCGGTAATACTGTTTCGTGCGGAAGTGGTTCGCCTTCGTCCACTCGATCGACCCGCCGCGCAGGCCTTTCGTGTCGACTTTCAGCCGGTTCATCGCCTCGACGATCTTCTCGGGCGTGGCCGGCCAGCCGGTGTCGCGCAACGCCTGCTCGAGCACCATGCCGCTCACCCACCCTTCGGCGAGCTGCTCCACCGGATGCGTGGCGCCTGCCTTCGTCGCCGCCTGCCGGATCTCCTCGTGCACCGGCAACCTGTCCTGAACAGCGCATTCGCGCCGACGACATAGAAGCCGCCGTCCTTCACCCGCGCCAGTTCGGGCTCGGCCTCGATATGCGCCCACGCGATGTAGCGCCCGTTCCATCCGAGCTTGCGCAGCGACTCCAGCGTCTTGATCTCGGTGACCCACGGCGCCCACGAGTACGTCCAGTTCGCGCCTGCCTCCTTGATCTTCGTGGCGAAGGGCGTGTAATCGGGCGTGGGCGGCGGCACGATCTCCTTGGAGACCGGCGTCATGCCGAGTTCCTTCGCCAGTCCTTCGGCGTAGTCGATCTCGCCGCGCGAGACCGGAATCGCCATCGCCGACAGGCCGAGCCTGACCGGCTCGGTGCTGTTCTCCTTCACGAAGCCGAGCGCCATCCGGCTGTCGTAGCGTGCACCGAAGGCCGTGGAGCAGAACTGCAGCGGATCTGCCGGCGGAAACACTTCCTGCGGGCATACCGCACCGGCGAAATACAACGGAACGCCCGCGCGGCGCGTCTCGGCGACCATCGGCGCATAGGTCGACGAAGTCGCCACGTTCAGCACCATCGAGACCTTGTCCTGCGTGAGCAGTTTCTTGACGTCGGCCGCGGCCTTCGACGGCTCGCCCTGGTTGTCCTGCACCACGAGGCGGATCGGCTTGCCGCCGATGCCGCCCGCCGCGTTGAGGCGATCGACGTAGATGCGCAGCCCTTCGACCACCGGAGCGTAGGTGCCGGCCACCGGGCCGGTAAGCGCGCCGCTGACGCCGACGACGTAGGCATCCTGTGCGACGGTGGCCGCCCACGGAGCGGCGGCGAGAACGAGCGCGAACGCCCTGGAAACGATCCGCATCGGTCTTCCTCCCTGCAACTTTCTCGTTGTCGTTCGATATCGCCGCTAGCCGGGCAGCCCGGCCGTGCTGCCCGCCACCAGCGCTTCCTCGCGATCGTCGTACATCGACTCGACCAGGTCGCGGAAGCGCTCGTACATCTGCTTGCGCTTGACCTTGCGCGTCGGCGTGACCGGCTCGCCCTCCTCCTCGGGGTCGAGCGCCTTGGGCAGGACGCAGAAGCGCTTGATCTGCTCGACGCGCGCCAGCCCGGCATTGGCGCGATCGATCTCGGCCTGCAACAGCCCGCGCACCTGCGGATGATGGGCGAGGCTGGTGAATCCGGTATAGGGAATCCCCCGCACGCGCGCCCAGTCGGACACCGCGTCGAAATCGATCTCGACCAGCGCGCAAAGGTACTTGCGTGCGTGCCCGAAGACCGCGATTTCGGCGACGTAGGGACTGCCGCGCACGAGGTTCTCGACGTAGGACGGCGAGATCGTCTTGCCGCCGGCCGTCACGATGAAATCCCGCACGCGATCGACGATGCGAAGCCTGCCGCCGACCCACGCGCCGGTGTCGCCCGTGCGCAGCCAGCCGCGCTCATCGAAGGCGGCATGCGTGCCCTCCTCGTCGCCCCAGTAGCCGACGAACAGATCGGGCGAGCGAACGAGGATCTCGTCGTGCTCGCCGAGCTCGATCTCGACGCCGGGCGGCGGCGTGCCGACGTCGCCGGGGCGGGGAAAGGGGCCGGTCTGGCCGGCAATGATCGCGCCGGCGGTCTCGGTCTGGCCGTACATCTCGACCACGTTCACTCCCCAGACCTGCCACAGCGCCATCGTCTCGGGCGGCAGCGGCGCGCCGCCCGAGACGACGAGGCGCAATCGGTCGAAGCCGAGCTTCGACAGGGCCGGGCGAAAGACGGCCGCGCGGGCCACGCGCCCGGCAAGCGTATCCGGGTCATCGGCGCGACCGTCCCATCGCGCGCGTGCCTGTCGGCGGCCGACCTGCATCGCGGCTTCGTAGCAACGGCGCTTCAACGGACTCGTGCTGCCCAGCGCGATGAGCACCTGGGAGGCGAACTTCTGCAGATAGCGCGGAACGGTGAACAGCACCGTGGGCGCGACCTCGAACATCGTCGTCGGCATCTCGTCGAGGCTCTCGCCGATGTGAGGAACCAGCGAGGAGATCAGCGGAAGCGTGATGGCGACGTCGCGCCCGAGCACGTGGCACAGCGGCAGGTAGATCACGGTGCGCTGCTCGCCCTGCGCGAGAATCGGGTAGTGCTCGACGATGCCGCAGGCTCCCGCGAGGTGTGCGCCGTGCGTGACGAGCGCGCCCTTCGGGTTGCCGGTCGTGCCCGAGGTGTAGACGATGAACGCGGGATCGGCGCCCGAGAGTTCGCCGGCCATGGCCGCGAGCGTATCGACGTCACCGCGGTGTTCGTCGACCAGTTCGCGATACGGCAGCAGCCGTGCATCGTCATACGCGAACATCGCGTCGGTATCGACGACGACGATGCGCCGCAGCGCCGGCAGCCGCTGCGCGATCGGCAGGATCTTGTCGACGTACTCCTGGTTCTCGGCGACGAACAGGCAGGCGCCGCCGTCGCGCATCTGGTACTCGAGTTCGGCCTGCGAGGCGGTGGGGTAGATGCCGTAGACGATGGCGCCCGCCGCCTGTGCGGCCAGGTCGACGACGATCCATTCCTCGCACGGATCGCCCATGATCGCGACGCGATCGCCCTTGCGCACGCCGAGCGATCGCAGCGCCGCGGCGCATCGCGCAACCATCGCCGCGAGCTGCGTGAAACTTCGTTCGCGGTACAGGCCGAGATCCTTCGAGCGCAACGCGACGGCATCGGGCGTCGCCCGCGCGCGTTCGACGAGCAGGCGCGGTGCCGTCCATTCGCGAAGGGTACGGGCGTCGATCGCGAACACCGGCGAGGCAGCAGGACGCATCTCGGATCCGATACGCAGGTGGACCGGGATCGTCTATTATTCTATAGAATGTGTCAAGCAAGGCGGCGCGCGCGCCTCTTCGCTCCCGGGCCCGTCGTGCGCGCCGCCTCCGACACGACGCCGCCGCACAGCAGCACGCTGAAGTTCGAAGCGATCGTCTCGAGGTCCAGACCCGGTTCCCGGCCGTACCACGCAGCCGCCGAGTTGCACAAGGCGAGCAGCGCGAGCGTCGCGAGGCGGCAATGCAGGTCGCCGCGCAGTTCGCCGGAGGCGACGCCGGCCTCGAAGATTCCCTGGATGATCGCCTCGTAGCGGGCCGAGAACCGTCCGATCCGCCGGCGCGCAGCGTCGGACAGATGCTGCCGTTCGCTCAGGAAGACGCGCACGAAGTCGTGCCTCTCCGAGGTGGCGCGCAGGTGGCTTCCGATCACCTGCGCCAGGCGCTCGCACGCGGTGCCGGGCGCACGGGCCGCCGCCGAAGCGTGCTCGATGAAGCCCTCGACGCCTCGCTGGCAGATCGATTCGAGCGCGTCTTCCTTCGACGAGAAGTAGTAGTAGAGGCTCGCCTGGCGGATGTGCAACCGGTCGGCGATGTCCTGCGTCGTCGCGCCGTGATATCCACGCTGGGCGAAGACGGCCGCGGCCGCCTCGATCACCTCGTCGGCCCGCCTGCGCGGACTGCGGGCGGAGCGGCGCGGCGGAACGGGAGCCGACTTCGCCTCGGGGCGCGGTTGCGTGGCCAAGCGTCACCTCGCTGCAGGAATGCGGGCGAGCATGGTAACCGCAGAAGCCGGTTGTTTGTCTATCAATCAATAGATATAATTGCACCGTGACCCGATCTGCGGGCCACCCGCCCAACGGAGTCCGACGTGAACTATCTCCGCAACGCGTGGTACGCCGCCGGATGGTCCGGCGAGATCGCCTCCCGATCGGCATTGCAGCGCACGCTGCTCGACGAAACGATCGCCCTCTTTCGCGATGAATCCGGCGCCGTGCACGCGATCGCCGATCGCTGCCCGCACCGCTTCGCCCCGCTCTCGCTCGGCAAGGTGGTCGGCGAGGCGCTGCAGTGTCCGTATCACGGCCTGCAGTTCGACGGCAGCGGTCGTTGCGTGCACAACCCGCACGGCAACGGAACGATTCCGAAGGCCGCCCGCGTCCCCGCCCATCCGGTCGTCGAGCGCCACGGTGCCGTCTGGATCTGGATGGGCGACCCGGCACGGGCCGACCCGGCGTCGATCCCCGACTTCGGCCTGTTCGACGAAGACCGCAACTACGTCGGCCGGGGATACCTGCGCGTCGAGGCCAACTACCGCTTCGGCACCGACAACATCATGGACCTCAGCCACATCGCGTACGTGCATGGGCAGAGCCTGGGGAGCGACGACATGCGGCACTCCGAGAGCAGCTGCGAGCAGGACGGGCGCACGATCTGGTCGAGGCGACGCAACTACGGCGAAAAGCTGCCGCCCGCCGTCCTCGGCCATTACCGTTCGAAGCCCGACGCGCTGTGGGACCGTTCCTTCGACGTGCGATGGGATCCGCCGGCATCGCTGCTGCTGCTCGTCGGCGGGGTGCCGAGCGGGCAATCGCTCGAAGACAAGCGGCCGCTGCCGTTCGCGCATCTGTTCACGCCGGAAACCGCGACCACCTCGCACTACTGGTTCGCGGCGAGCTATCCGAAGGAACTCGGGCCGAAGTACGAAGCGCGTGCGCAGGAGGCCCTGGCCTTCCTCGCCGGGCCCTTCGAGCGCGAGGATCTCCCGATGCTGCAGGCGCAGCAGCGCGCCGTGGGCGAGCGCGACTTCTGGGACCTCAAACCGGTGATGCTCGCCGGCGACGCCGCTGCCGTTCGCGCCCGGCGCCTGCTCGACAAGCTGATCGAGGACGAGCGCGAAGCGCTTCACACGCAGCCTTCCTTCGCCGTCGGCTGATCCGATGCTCGCGCTGCGCCGATGGTCGGTGCGTCGAGCGCACGCGCTGTGGCGGCTCTGGCGCATCCTCGCCGGATGCGCGCCGCGCTGCGCGCCGCTTCTGCACCGCATCGGCCGCGCGCGAAGCGAATCGCTGCTTCGCCCGCTCGAGCGCGCCGCGAAGGGACTTTTCTTCGATTGCCGGATGTGCGGGCAGTGCGTCCTCTCGTCCACCGGAATGGCGTGCCCGATGAACTGTCCGAAGCGGATGCGCAACGGCCCTTGCGGCGGCGTGCGCGCCGACGGCGGATGCGAGGTGCAGCCGGCGATGCGCTGCGTCTGGCTCGAGGCGCTGGACGGACAGAAGGCGATCGCCTCGCGAGGCGGCGATGCGGCGGCGACGCGGATCCTGCCGCCGCTCGATCATTCGCGCCGCGGATCCTCGACCTGGCTGCAGGCGATCTGCGATGCGTCTTCCTCGCGAACGCCGCAGGAGCACGCTTGGTCGACGGAATACGGCATCCACGAACCGGTGGCAACGGGCGACTTCGAAGAAGCGTGCCGCTCGAAGCGCATCGTCGTCACCGTCGAGGTGGCACCGCCCGATTCCGCCGACCCGGCGGCGCTCGTGCGCCGCGCAGCGCATTTCGACGGACTGGTGGATGCCATCAACATCACCGACGGCGCCGGCGGCAACTGCCACATGTCGAGCGCGGCGGCCGCGGCCATTCTCGCGGCGAGCGGACGCACTTCGGTCTGCCAGGTTGCCTGCCGCGACCGCAACCGGATCGCGATCCAGGGCGACCTGCTCGGCGCGGCGGCGCTCGGCGTGCGCAACGTGCTGTGCCTCACCGGCGACGACGTCAGTCGCGGCGACCATCCGCAGGCGCGCCCCGTGTTCGACCTCGATGCGGTGTCGTTGCTCGGCATCGCGCGCAACATGTCCGAACGCGGCGAGTTCGCTTCGGGGCGCCGGATCGAGGCGATGCCTCGGCTGTTCCTCGGCGCGACCGCGAATCCCTTCGTGCCGCCGTATCGCGATCGGGTGGCGAATCTCGAGAAGAAGATCGACGCCGGCGCGCGCTTCGTGCAGACGCAGTTCTGCTTCGACGTCGCCGCGCTCGCCGATTTCATGCGCGAAGTGCGTGCGCGCGAGCTGCACCGGCGCTGCGCGATCCTCGTCGGCGTCGGCACGCTGGGCAGCGCCCGCGCGCTGCGCTGGATGGCAGCGAACGTGCCCGGCGTGCACGTCCCGGAGCCGCTGCTGCTTCGCATCGAGGGCGCTGTCGACCAGAAGGCCGAGGCTCGGCGGATCTGCCTGGAGACGATCGACGCGGTGCTCGGCATCGACGGCGTGCGCGGGGTGCACCTGATGGGGCACCGCAACGAAGAGGTTCTTGCCGGCATCATCGTCGCGTCGGGACTGCGCGAACGGGCGCCGGCTCGGGCCGCATCACTGAAGCCCGCTTGAAGCGGGCGCTGGAGAAACCCATGGACGAAACGAAGATCGCGGAACGCCGGCTGGTCGAGCAGCTGGCCGACATGAACGAGGACGAGGCGCTCGCGCTGGCGCGGCGCATGCTACTCGAGGAGAAGACCGACCCGCTGCACGTGCTCGCGCTGTGCCGCGAAGCGATGGACATCGTCGGCAAGCGCTTCGAGGAAGGCGAATACTTCCTGCCCGAGCTGGTGCTCGCCGGCGAGATGCTCGAGACGATCGGAGCGATCGCCAGACCGCTGATCGTGAACGGCCCGGGGCAGGAGCCGGCGAAGCACGGCAAGGTGCTGATCGGCACCGTGCACGGCGACCTGCACGACATCGGCAAGAACATCGTCTCCTTCATGCTCGACATCAACGGCTTCGAAGTGCGCGACATCGGCATCGACGTGCCCGCCGAGCGCTTCGTCGAGGAGATCCGTGCCTGGCGCCCCGACGTCGTCGGGCTGTCGGGCTTCCTCACGCTGGCCTTCGACTCGATGAAGGAGACGGTCGAGGCGATCGAGTCGGCCGGACTGCGCGATTCGGTGCACATCATGGTCGGCGGCGGCCAGGTCGACGAGACCGTGCGCGGGCATACGCGCGCCGATGCGTTCGGCACCAATGCGGTCGAAGCGGTGGGACTGTGCAAGGAATGGATGGGGGTGGCCGCATGAACGCGCCGGCCGCGATCCCCGAAGCGGAGCCGGCCGTGCCGGAAAGCGTCGCGCAATACGACGCGCGCTGGCAGCGAATCGTCGACTGCGTCGCGCTGAAGCCCCCCGATCGCATGCCGGTCGCGCTGTACGCCACGTTCTGGCTCTGCCGCTACGGCGGGGTCAGTCACCGCACGCTGATGTACGACTACGAGCGCACGCGCGAGATCGCCGAGCAAGCGATCCTCGAATTCGAACCGGACGTCTACAGCCCGATGATCCTCGGCACCGCGCAGGGGCCGTCGCTCGAGGCGATCGGCTACCGGCAGCTGCAGTGGCCGGGGCACGGCGTCGGAGAGGATCAGCCGTTCCAGTATCTCGATCGCGAGTACATGACGGCCGACGAGTACGACGACTTCCTGTTCGACCCTACCGGCTACTACCTGCACACCTATCTGCCGCGCGTGGCCTCGGCCTTCGAGGGCTTCGAGCAGCTGCCGATCTTCCCCGGCCTGCACTACACGCGGCTCGTGGCGGCGATGCGTTCGTTCGGCCGGTCCGCGGTGCGCGCGGCGCTCGATCGCGTGACGAAGGCCGCCGAGGAGATCGACCGCTTCGT